>ERZ780149.4625-NODE-4625-length-10580-cov-3.330926_pt1 | contig 10580 bp, 10 predicted proteins | sample MGYA00511367_ERZ780149 | MGnify/ENA primary metagenome ERZ780149 (study PRJEB29588, sample SAMEA2153852) | human gut metagenome | biome: human gut; feature: human-associated habitat; material: faeces | place: Denmark | collected 2008/2010 ...
ACGAAACGGTGGTTACATATGCATATGTGATAGGGAAATACACGGGACGCATTCCCAAAATGGGCAGCTTCTTCAACTTTCTCAAGAGCACGCCCGGATATATAGTGTGCATTCTTCTTCCCTTCCTCATTCTTATTGTCTGCGAAGGCATAAACTGCGTGCGCCTGTTCCGAAAATACAAATCCGAGCAGCAGGCAGAGCTTCAGGCAGAGCGCGATAAGCTTCAGGCGGACCGAGAGGAAACGCAGAAGATGATGGCGGAACTGATGGCGATGAAAGCGCAGATGGAAGCGCAATCGGCACAGAACGTGCAGAATGCGCAGAACGCGCAGAACGCGCAGACGGAAACGCCGCCGGAATCGGCAATTCCTCCGCAACCCGAACAGGAGACAGCTACAGAGACGGAAGCCGAAACTGCTTCCGGTGAAGGACAGGTATCGGATTCGCAATGAACGGGTTAAAACAGCATTCCGCCAACCCGGGCGGAATGGCTGCCCAAGCGCATAAGCGCGAGCTTGTGTGTTTTGGTAGCCAAAAGGCTAGGAAAGGGGATTTTCAAAATGAAAATCAGTACAAAAAAGGCATTGATTGCAAGTGTCCTTTCATTGGTTCTTTGCGTATCGATGCTTGTCGGTTCTACTTTCGCTTGGTTTACCGACACCGCAACGACTTCGGTGAACACGATTCAGGCGGGAACGCTGAAGGTTGATATTGTCAACGAAAGCGGCACCTCTCTGAAAGGCTCAAGCATGAGCTTTGTCAACTCGGACGGCTCTGCGGATATTCTTTGGGAGCCGGGTGCAACTTTCCGTACGATCGGCTTTAAGGTTAAGAACATCGGCAATCTTGCTTTCAAGTATAAGATGGTGCTCAATGGAGTGGACGGAGACAATGCGCTGCTGAACGTCATCACTTTCAAGGTTGTGAAAGCGGACGGAACTGCGGTTGATCTGTCCATGTTTGAAGGACATCTCACCAAGGATGCCGAATCCGAGTTCCTCTACATCGAGGGTCATATGGCTGAGGATGCAGGCAATGACTATCAGGGCAAGGAACTGACCGGTCTTGGAATCACTGTTTACGCAACGCAGGATACGGTGGAGAAGGACAGCAACGGCAATCAGTACGATAAGGATGCAACCTACTCCGTTGCAAATGTGGCAGACCTTGCCGCAGCGCTCGGAAAAGACGGGATTGTGAATGTGGTTGAGGATCTGAATCTCACGGAAGTGGTTGTTTCCACTGCAAAGACCACTCTTAACATGGGCGGAAAGACAGTAGCAAATACGAATGATCTCTGGAATGAGGATACCTATAGTTGGTCTCTTGTTTCCGCTCGTGTGGGCGAACTTACCATTGAGGGCAACGGCAAATTCGCAGCGAAGGAAAACGACTGCTTCGCCGTTGATGTACAGGATGGCGCGAAAGTCGTAATTAAGGACGGTACATTCATCGGCAACATCAGTGCAGTCTATGTTTATGAAGGTGAACTGGTTGTCGAAGGCGGTTTCTTTGAAATTCAGCAACATACCGATGTAGGCACAGATCCATACGCATTCATGCTGAACTGCTACGATGCAAACCGTGCAGCAGGAACAGCAAAAATCACCGTCAAGGGCGGTACTTATGTCAACTTTAACCCCGCAGACTGCGCGGCGGAAGGCGAGCATACCAACTTCGTGGCAGACGGCTACATGGTTGTTGCAAAGAAGCAGACAAACGGCGATGTCTGGTATACCGTTGTAGAGGCTTCGGCAGTGAAAGAAACGCTTACGGCAGGCGGTGAGGTGACGGTTGACTCCGACACTTACACGAACAATTCCGCAGATACAGTGGAAGCGCGCCTGACTATCACCGTTCCGACCACGCTGAATCTGAATGCCAAGATCGTTACCCCTGATGACATGGGAAACAATAACACCAATTTCTGCGCGCTGATCGTGGATGCTGATACCACAATCAATGCAAATGAAAACGGCGGAATTGATACGGGTACAAACGGCGGTTACGGTATCAATGTGAGAAACGGTGCAACCTTGACCATCAACGGCGGAAATTATTATGGCGGCGGCACTGCGGTGCAGGTTCAGAAGGGAACGTTGATTATCAACGGCGGAACTTTTGCGTGCGAGCCGTATAGCAACCCTGTTTACGGTAGCAAGTATCTGATTAACTGCATTGACGCGGCATACAAGGATGGTTCGGCAAAGATTATCATCAAGGGCGGTACATTCATCAATTTTGACCCGTCCGACAGCGCAAGCGAAAATCCGCACGGCAACTTTGTTGCAGACGGCTATAAGGTCATTTCCGAGGTACACGGCGAAGATACTTGGTATACCGTTGTTCCGGAATAAAATCAAGCAGTCTCTCCACCCGCGGGTGGAGGGTGGCCGAAGCAGATAAGCGCGGTTTATCCGCTTCGGCAATCAAAAATTCTGTAGTCAAAAAAAGGCGGAATGGCGGAAGCATTCCGACAATTTGAGACAGGCTTTTCCCCGATCCGCTGCCGGATTGTAGAAGGAGAAAAACGAACATGAAAACCATGAACACAAAAAAGGCGCTGATTGCAAGTTTGCTTTCTTTGGTGCTTTGCGTATCCATGCTTGTCGGTTCTACGTTCGCGTGGTTTACCGACACCGCAAGCACCGGCGTCAACAGCATCACATCCGGAAATCTCCGCGTGGAGATTCGGGACGAAAGCGGAAACAAGCTTACCAAGCTGGAATGGAAGGCGTCCGACGGTCGGGCGCAGGATCAGATCCTGTGGGAACCCGGTTGCACCTATACGCTGACCCCGTTCAAAATTGTCAATACCGGAAATCTGGCTCTGAAATATAAGTTGGTTGTGACCGGATTGGACGGCGACTCCGAATTGCTTGATGTGATTCGCTTTACATACAAAATCGGAACTGAAGACTTTGCTCTGAACGAGGAAGGTCATCTGGCGGCGAACGGCGGAGAAACCGGCTTGATTACCGTCTCCGCTACCATGGCTTCCGACGCGGGAAATGAATATATGGGCAAAACGTTGGACAACGTGAAGTTTACGGTTTACGCAACGCAGGATACCGTTGAAAACGATAGCTTCGGCAATCGGTACGATCAGTTTGCAACCTATGCCCCTTCCGGCGAGATGTACACCGTTACCAACTATGCGGAAGCCAAGCGCGCATTTGCGGCGGGCGGCGGAATTGTTATCAACGATTATATTGAGGGCGACGACACCAAAACCGCAGTGTCCGACCGCCTTGTCATCAAATATCCCTCCGTCTTGGATCTGAACGCTCCGGTTCATATTCCCGGAGAGTTGGAAGCGTCCGCTAACTGGGCAGTGTTTTACATCAATGCCGATACGACAATCAACGCTTCCTCCGGCGGCGGAATTCTTTGTGCAAACAAGCTGAATCCGGCTGAGGGTGTATACAATGGCGGGCCTTATGTCGCACATGTGAACGGAGAAGGCATTGTTGTTACGGTGAACGGCGGCACATACCATGGCGGCGGCACTGTATTCAATGTCGAGAAGGGCACGCTGATTGTGAACGGCGGATTCTTCCAGGTAACCCCGGATATTGATACCCACGACTATCGTTATGTCCTCAATTGCATTGACGCAAACTACAAAAACGGCACTGCAAACATCATCGTCAAGGGCGGCACGTTTGTCAACTTTGACCCGTCCAACAACCTCGCGGAAGGTGAGGGAACGGACTTTGTTGCTGCCGGCTATAAGGTCATTTCCGAGGTACACGGCGAAGATACTTGGTATACCGTTGTTCCGGAATAAAATCAATCAGTCTCTCCACCTTCGGGTGGAGGGGCTACCGAAGCGGATAAGCGGCGGTTTATCCCTTTCGGTAGCCGGTTTGCATAACGAAAGGAGTATTTTGTTATGAATCATGATAATAAGCAAGTAAAGGCGGAGACGAACCTGACCAAAATCCTGCTCCCGTCCGTGCTGTCTATCCTGCTCTGCATGGCTTTGCTGTGCGGCATGACGTGGGCGTGGTTTGCCTCCACGCAGTCCACACCCGCCGCTACCATTCAGGCTGCCACTTATCACATTGATGTTGTCGCGAAAAACGGGGAAACTGTGTTGACCGCCGGGCAGAATGGCAAATATTCCTTGGCGAAAGACGTTGCGTATACCGTCACGCTGACTGCTTCTGGGAATGCCTCCAAGGGATATTGCAAGGTGACGCTTCCGGATAACACCGTTTTACGCACTGCGCAGATTGCCCCCAAAAACTCGCTGACGTTTACTTTGACCCTGACAAGCGACGGGAATGTGTCGTTTTCTCCGGAGTGGGGGACATATTCCGGAGAACCGGAAATAAAGGCTGATGGCGTCGTTAAAAAATAAAAAAAGAACGCATGACCCTTTCGGTCATGCGTTCTTTTTTATGTTTCGTTCCGTTTGTCGCGGAGCTGTTTTTCCAGAGTGGCAATCTGTTCGCGGATCAACGTAATGGCTTTGATATATTCCGCCAGTGCCTCTGCGCCGTCCTCGTCTTCGGACGTAAAGCTGAGGTAGGCGATCTCCCCGAATTCCTCATACGCCGAGCGCAGGCGCATTTTCTCTGTCCGAAGTTGCAACCGCAAAACCGCCAGATCGGTTGCGTTTCCGAGTTTCTCCGCCGCCGCGTCGGTAATCTGCCGCGTTTGTTCCTGAAATTCCTTCCATGTCATTGCGCGTTTCCTCCTGTCTGACCCTCTCACTTCTATTATATACCGAACGGGCACGAAAATCAAGCGATTTTTGCGAAATTTTCCGTTTCCGCGCATGAAAGTCGGCGCGCGGGGACAAACTGACGGAAAAGGGGGGATTTTGATGAATCATCAGTCCATGGATCGCGAAACCTATCGCCGCTTTGCAGACGCGCACGCGCCGCACTCGCCGATGTTCCGAAATTGCCTGCGTGCCTTTTGGGTGGGAGGTTTGATCTGCGTTCTCGGGCAACTGCTTCGTACCTTCTGGAGCGAATGCGTACACCTGAATGCCGGCGACAGCGCGACAATGACCTCCGTGACGCTGATTTTTCTAGCCGCGCTCCTCAGCGGGGTCGGCGTGTTCGACAAAATTGCCAAATATGCGGGTGCGGGAACGCTTGTTCCCATCACGGGGTTTGCGAATGCGGTGGTTTCTCCCGCAATCGACAGCCATGCCGAGGGTCTGATTCTCGGGGTTGGCGCCAAGATCTTTACCGTTGCCGGCCCTGTTCTGCTTTACGGCACGCTTGCGGGCGGAATCTGGGGCGTTGTCTGGTGGATTGTCAGGATGCTGATATAAATGTTAAATAAGTGTTAACCTTTTGTCGCATCGGTGGAAAAAACGGCAATTGTATGCTATACTATAACTAATAGATTTTTGTAAAAAGGAGTGCTCAATTCGCGTGGCAAACTATTTCGATCTGCATTCCCACCTGCTGTTTGGTGTGGATGACGGGGCAAAAACCAAAGAAGAAATGTTCGCCATGTTGGATATGGCATATGCGGACGGAACGAGAGCCATTTGCCTGACCCCGCATTTTTCTCCTTATCTGTTCGGCGATACATACGAAAGCTCGCAGGCGGTGTTTGAAGTTCTGCGGGAGTACGCGGAAAAGACTTACCCCGATCTGAAACTGTTCCTCGGTCATGAGTTGGGCTATTACGACGGCTGTATCGAGGCGCTTGAAAGCGGCAGATGCCGAACTGTGGCGGGTAGCCGCTATGTGTTGGTGGATTTTCCCGAGGACGTGGAGTTTTTTCAGATCGAGTGCGCCGTGCGGCGTTTGTGCGGCGCGGGATACCGCCCGATTCTGGCGCACGCCGAGCGTTACCGTTGCCTTGCCTCGCATATGAGGTGGATTGAGGATTTTCACAACAGCGGCGGGGTGGTTCAGGTGAATGCCGCCGATGCGGTCGGCGCTTGGGGCAGAGCGGCAAAATCTATGTGGAAAAAACTGGTTAAGAGCCGACTGGTTGATATCGTTTCCTCGGACGGTCATAATCTGACTGTCCGACAGCCGAAACTGTCGGTTTGTATGGATCTGCTTTCCCGGTTCTGCAATGCGGAGACCGTGCGCGCACTGACATGGGAAAACGCTTGGCGGGTGGTTCGGGACGAGCCGCTCGGTACTGCGACAGAGGACAACTTTCCGGAGCGGATTCCGGTAGCTACATCAGAAAGGATATGGGGTCATGGAAGAAACGAAAAGCATGGAAGAGACGCAAAGCAGGGAGATTGAAATCCGGTTTCAGGATTTTGTAAAGGTCTTTTGCCGATGTTGGTGGGTGCTGTTGCTTGTTGGGGCAATGGTCTGCGGCGGGGTGTTCGGCGTGATAAAAATGACGCGCGTTCCGCTTTATACCGCAACGGCAAAGGTTTACATCATCCGAACCTCCGGCTCGATGCAGGCGGCGCAGGTCTCTATTTCCAACGCACTTGTAAGCGACTTTGTGGAGTCGGTTAGCATGGGAAATGTGCTGACCAAGACCCGCGAGGATCTCGGAATGAATTCGCTTTCCAACAAGAAACTGTCGGAGATGGTAAAGGTCAGCAACACCGAGGGCTCGCGCCTGATTACGCTGTCGGTCACCGCCGCGAGCGCGAAGGACGCGGTGGATCTGGTCGATTCTCTGGCGCGGAACAGTGTGCAATACTTCAATGATAATCTGGTGAAGGAAGAATACTCGCAGTACGTCGATAAGCTCGATACGGAACACCCCGAAAACTGCGCGGTTATTTCCAATCCGATCTCCAAATCCAAGATCCTGCTTGTGGGAATTGCCGCGGCATTGATTGCGTATCTGGTATTCTTCATCCTTTACGTGACGGACGATAAGATCAACACGGCAGAGGATCTGGATCAATATCTCGGCGTCAATCTGCTCGGGCAGATTCCGTACCGTCATAACTCCCGTGAAAAGACCGCGGCGGCGAAAGGAGACAAGGCATGAGAACCGTTGAACTGATTCTGGACGACAACAAAGATTACGGCACGCGCGAGGCGTTCAATACCCTGCGAACCAATCTTCTGTTCAGCGGGCGGGATGTCAAGACCATTCTGATTACCAGCTGTCTGGCAAACGAGGGCAAGAGCACGATCTCGTTTGAAACGGCGGTCGGTCTTGCGCGCGTCGGCAAAAAAGTTCTGCTGATCGATGCAGACCTGCGCAAATCCGCCTATGCAAGCCGTTATACAAAGGAAACGGGGCTGACGGGTCTGAGCCAGTATCTCTCGGGACAGTCGGAGTTGGACGGGGTGCTGTATGCCACGCAGATTCCGACCCTGAATATCATTTTTTCCGGTCCCTTCCCGCCGAACCCGACCGAGTTGGTCGGCTCTTCCGCTTTCGGGGAACTGCTGAAGGCAGAGCGGGAGCACTATGACTACATTCTGATCGACACCCCGCCGCTCGGGTTGGTGATCGACGCGGCTGTGATGGCAACCGCTTGCGACGGCGCGGTGATTGTCATCGGCGCGGGGACGGTCAGCTACCATGTGGCACAGCACGTGACCGAACAGCTGAAAAAGAGCGGATGCCGCATCCTTGGCGCAGTGCTGAACCAAAACCGCAAAGGAAAGCGCAGCAAAAACCAGTATTATAATTCCTACTACGGAAAATACGAGGAAAACAAATAAACATAAAGGGCTGTAAACATGACTTTACAGCCCTTTGCCAATCCCGATCGGTTGGCGGAAAGGAATTCCTATGAATATCTGGCATGACATTGACCCCGCACAGATCCGTGCAACGGATTTTACGGCGGTGATCGAGATCCCGAAGGGGAGCAAATGCAAGTACGAATTGGATAAATACACGGGACTGCTGCGGTTGGATCGCATTCTGTATACCTCCACGCACTATCCCGCAAATTACGGCTTTATCCCGCGCACCTTTGCGGACGACGGCGACCCGTTGGACGTTCTGGTGCTCTGCTCCGAGCCGATTTACCCGATGACGCTGATCCGCGTTTATCCCATCGGCGTGATGCGGATGCTGGACAGCGGCAAGATGGACGATAAAATCATCGCTGTTCCGTTCTCCGACCCGACCTATCTGAACATTCACTCCATCGACGATCTGCCCCCGCATATCTTTGACGAAATTCTGCATTTCTTCTCGGTCTATAAGCAACTGGAGAATAAGCAGACCGATGTCAAGAGCCTGTTCGGTCCTCGCGAAGCGGAGGAGATTGTGAAGCAGGCGATTGCGGATTACGATGAAAAATTCGGTGGCAAGCAGGATCTGTAATCCGAAAGAGAGCATTTTGTAAAAAGCAACGTCCCGAAGCTCCGGAGCTTCGGGACGTTGCTTTTCTTTGCGTGACGCTATACAACCAACAAGAGCATCAGCGGCAGGGGAATCAGACTGCACAGCGTTGTCAGAAGCACCGCATTGGCGCTCAGTTTCTGCTCGCAGCCGTGCAGTTCCGCAAGGGAGAGAATGATCGCTCCCGAGGGGGCGGCGCTGAGAACATAGAGACAGATTTTGAAGGTCTCGTCAAAGAAAGGGAGAAAGTAAACGCAAAGGTAGGCAAACAGGGGGTAAACGATCAGCTTCAGCGCGCAGACACCGTAAGCGAACGGTTGCGTGAAAACGGTTTTGAGCTGCATAGAGGCAAGCCGCTTGCCGAGGATGAACATACACAGCGGCGTGGACATCTTTCCGAGCAGGGATACCGTGTCCGCTACCGGGGTCGGGAAACGGACCTGCAACAGGTAGAGCGGAATCGCAACCGCAACCGCCAGCGTGGTGGGGTTCAGAATTGCCGCTTTGAGGGAAACATACTGTTTCTTCTGCGTGATGAAGAAAACCCCGAGCGTAAAGACCAGAAAATTCATGCTCGTGATGTACATCGTGGAGTAGCAGGCAACAATGGGCTGGTCGGGGAAGAGTCCCGTTACCAGCGGAAGCCCGAAGAAGCCGACATTCCCGAGCACCGCGCCGACCGTGAGGATGCGGTATTTCGACACCCCGTATTTGCGGTGGAGAATCAGATAGAGAAGCCCGAGAAAGAGCAGCTGCGTTGCAAGGCTGACCCCGAAGAACTGCGCTGCTTTGGCGAAGTCGGGGAGCGAATACTCAATCGACTGATATGCCGAGAGAATCAGGCAGGGGGAGCAGACATAGAGCAGAAGCCCCGAAAACGAGCGCGCGTGGTCGGGGCTGGCTTTTTTGGTCTTGACCAGCACGAACCCGCACGCCATGTAGAACAGCATAATCAGAACATTGATAAAAACGGTTTGAACACCCATGGCAGTTTGACTCCGATTTTTTAAAAACTACCAAACAGTATATCACAAAAAGGGGAGAATGTCAATCCTTTTTCCGTTTTCCGAACACCTTTTCGGTCTCGGTGCGGATTTCCTTGCGGTAGGCGAGGAGGACGAAGAGATTGATGGTGGTCATGGAAGCGATGGCGAAATCGGCTGCCGTCCATGTTGCCGCAGGGGCGAGGACTGCGCCGAGCGGAATGCAGACGGCGAACGCGACGAGGTAGAGCGCCAGGGGGAGTTTCCGTCGCGTCAGCGTGCGGATGGCTTCTCTGCCGTAGCCCGCCCAACAGATGACCGTTGCGTAGCCGAAGCAGAACACCGCCGCGCAGAAGAACCACTTTGCCCAAGACCCTAAAACGCCGGTATAGGCGGAGATGGTCATCATTACCGCGTTGTCGCCCCAGCATTTCACCGACGGAAAGCTGACAAGGATAACCAGTGCGGTCACGGTGCAGAGCAGGATGGTGTCGGCGAATACCTCAAAAATGCCCCAGACCCCCTGCGAAGCGGGGGAATCGGTCGCGGCGCAGGCGTGCGCGGTGGGCGCTGTTCCGCATCCCGCTTCGTTGGAGAGAAGCCCGCGCATCGTTCCCACCCGCAGGGCGCGGCAGGTCAGAAACCCGAGAAAGCCCCCTGCGGCGCTTTGCGGATGAAAGGCTTCCCGAAAGACCGAGGCAAGCGCGGGGGCAACCGCCTCCCGCCGCAGGATGAGAACCGCCAGAGAGAGCACCAGATAGCCAAGCGACATGGTGGGGACGAGGTATTCGGTCAGCGCGGACACCGCGCGCGGAGGACGGAGAATGACGGGAACTGACAGCACAAGAAGCAGTGCGCCCGCCGCAGGGAGCGGAAGCCCGAGCGTTCCGTGCAGGGCGGAAGAAACGGCGTTGACCTGAATCACGCATCCCATGCTCAATGCGTCCAGAACGGTAAGCCCCCCGAACACGGCGGCAAGCGCCGTTCCCGCGCGCGAGGGAAAGCGGTCGCGGATGTAGCAGACGGCACTGCCCGTGTGCGTGCCGTCGGGCGCGGTTCTGCGGTGCGAAACGGCAAGCAGAATTTCCGCATATTTGAGCACCATTGCCAACAGCGCCGAGACCCACATCCAGAAGAGCGCGCCCGCGCCGCCGACCCGAAGCGCATTTGCCACGCCGACGATATTCCCAACGCCGAGCGTTCCCGCAAGCGCGAGCGTGACTGCGCGGAAGGGGGACACGCCGTCGGGACTGCTTTTGTGGGTCATGGCGCGGAGCATCCGTCGCGGGAAACGCAGGGGAGCGCCGCGCAGATACAGAAGAAAAAAGCCGCCGA
>ERZ780149.4640-NODE-4640-length-10554-cov-2.959901_pt1 | contig 10554 bp, 12 predicted proteins | sample MGYA00511367_ERZ780149 | MGnify/ENA primary metagenome ERZ780149 (study PRJEB29588, sample SAMEA2153852) | human gut metagenome | biome: human gut; feature: human-associated habitat; material: faeces | place: Denmark | collected 2008/2010 ...
GCATCCTGCGTGCTTTTCCAGAAGATCGCAAAATTATCGGAATATACGCTGATGCGGATGACATTTAACGTTTCTGCTTTGACGCGCTCACCCAGATACCAGTTCACTGCCGTTGTTTTGCCATAGCCCATAGGTGCCACCACCGTGGTCATTGCGCAGTGGGAGATTGGTCGCAGACTCTCCTGAAGACGTTCGGATATGTAAACGGTATTCAGATTCCATTTTGGTTTTGGCATGGCGCGTTCCTCCGGATCGTTTTGCTTATCTTTTTTTGCGCGGGTCAGCGGGTTTCTCCGCGTCCTCGGGAATCGCTCATGAGCGCCCGAACCGGGAGGCGCCGGGGATACGGCCTTCGGCGCAGTATTGGTTGACACGCCGCTTCGACACGCCCCAACGGTAAGACGCCTCCCGAATGGAGATATAGCCCTTGATTCCGTTCATATCGAACCTCCGTGAAAAAATAATCATACAGAATACATTGTATACGAATAACCGTATCTTTTCAAGAATCTGATGTGAATTACTCTTGAATTTTTTCGTCCATTTATCCGTAGGAGTTTCGCGCCTCCACCGAAAATTTCTGGTCAGGCGGAATGTCCGTCTTCGCATCCGGAGGTAGCTGCAAGGGCGGATCGATGGGTAGCGCGGCATCCTTCAAAAGCTTACAGTTCATCCAGTATACAAATATATACAGTGTTTTCGCGTTATGCGATGTCTTCTTTTAAATGAAGCGCGCTTGCGGCGCATGAAAAATGAAGCAGGGCTTCGCCCCCTGAAGCGTGGCTTCGCCACACGGAGATGAAAAAGCGCGTTTCGCTTCACACGAGCGTTACAAGCGCTTCACGGCAACGAAGTTGCCGCTTCATATTCGCCGGCGGCGGATGCTTCATTTTTCTTCTGTAAAAAGGCAAAGAATAATTATGAAGTAAAACGCCAAAGAAATCATGAACCGCAGGAAGGAGCAATACTATCAACTTAAAGATCAAAAACAATGGTACTGTGCGAAGCCTTACACTGCCTTACAATGCTACATCCGCTCGAGCGAAACAATGAAAACAAAATATCAGACATAAAAAACAGGTAAATAACTTGATTTGGCTGTCACCGGGTGATATAATGAATTAGAAATTCACATGGTGTGATAGAGAAGCTGAGGAATAATAACCGTTTGTTTTTCTGTCAGACGGTAGCTTCTGCCTTCAAGCATAATGCTTATGTCTCCCTCCAGCACGGCGATCATTTCAAATTGCGCATGACAATGACTATCCCATAAAACAGGGTTATCGATCATGCGCTCCGTATATTCAAATAAAAATCCATCTGTCTGAAATCTGTGGGTTATTGAGATCCCCCTGTGGTTTTATTGTATCACAAGTTTGCAATAAAAGCAATGTATATTGCAATTATTAATATATACATTGCTTTTAATTCGTGATACAATATACGGTGTATAAAGAAAGGAAGTGCTAAGGATGATTCAAAATTCCATTCAGATAGGTACACGAAAAATTCCAAACCGTGTGGTACTTCAACCCATGGAGGGATGCGATTGCCATGAGGACGGAAGCCCCAGCGAGTTGACGGTTGAAAAATACTTCCGGGCAGCAAGAAGCGGCGCGGGGATCATCTGGTTCGAGGCGAATGCCGTGTGTCCGGAGGGGCGCACCAATGCGCGTCAGATGATGCTGACACAGGAGAATCTCAACGAATTTCAGCAGCTTTTGCGTGATATGAGGAAGATCGCCGAGGAAGAATGTGGGATCGAGCCTGTATTTATTCTTCAACTGACCCATTCGGGCAGACAAAGCATCGTTCCCATGATCGCTTACCGTCATCCGATCTATGAGGCGACCCGCCCGGTGACCGACGAAAACATCGTGACCGATGAATATCTTGATAGCCTTCCAGAGAAATATTCCGCGTCTGCCGAGCTTGCGGTGAAGGCAGGATTTGACGGAGTGGATGTAAAATCGTGTCACGGATATCTTTTTCAGGAGCTTTTATCGGCGTTTGTGCGCAAGGGACGTTATGGCGGATGCTTTGAAAACCGTACAAGACTGTACCTCGACTGCATTCAGGCTGTCAGGCAGGTCATTCCCGATGATTTTTTGTTGACTACTCGGCTCAGCGTTTCGGACATGGTTCCGAAGCCGTACGGCTTCGGTACGGACGAGGAAAACGATCTTGACCTGACCGAGCCGGATCTGCTGATCGAAAAGCTTTTACAGGCGGGGATCCGGATACTGAATGTAACGATTGGAAATCCCTATTACAATCCTCATGTCAACCGTCCGTACCGTAAAGGAAGCTATGTTGCGCCTGAACCCGCAGAGGAAGGCCTTGACCGCTTCGTGAGAGTGGAGCGGCATATCAAGGAAAAATTCCCGTCATTGACCGTGGTGGGGTCGGGGCTTTCCTATTATCGGGACAATCTGATGGAGGAGTCGGAAAAGCGATTACGGGAAGGCGTTTGTGATCTGGTGGGATACGGCAGAATGTGGCTTGCGTACCCTGCGTTTTACACGGATCATTTATCAGGGCGCTTTGATCCAAAAAAATGTTGTATTGCTTGCTCCCGATGTACTGTGCTGATGCGGAACAAAAAGGTTTCGGGATGCGCGGTATTCAACGAATATTACAAAAATCTTTATAGGGAGATCAAACAATGAAGGTTGCAATTGTTACCGGAGTACTCGGCGGAATCGGTAAGGAAAGCGCATTGCGGCTTTGCGGCAACGGATATGCCGTGGTAGGGATGGACATAATGGACGCCGCCGATCTTTCGGACTTTGAAAAATATGAATTTACTTATGTGCAGGGAGATCTGTCCGATCCCGCATCCCGAAAGAACCTGTTGAATACTGCAATGCAGAAGGGAGAGCTTTCCGCCCTGATCAATGTGGCAGGCGTGGCGCCAAAGGTTCGGCGCGATATTCTGGAAATGACCGAGGAAAGCTATGATTTTGTGATGGGGATCAATACAAAAGGAACTCTCTTTCTGACACAAGCGGTTGCCAACGAAATGGTCAGGCAGGGAAAGGGCGGGTCGATCGTGAATATTTCCTCCTGCTCGGCATACACCAGCTCCACGAGCCGCGGAGAATACTGTATTTCCAAAGCGGGTGTGAGCATGATCACCAAGCTGTTTGCAGACCGTTTGGCATCGGAAGGCATTACGGTCAACGAGATATGTCCCGGTATCATCGCCACCGGCATGACCGCCCCTGTCAAGGAAAAATATGACCGTCTGATCGAAAGCGGACTTGTCCCGCTCGGCAGATGGGGACAGCCCGACGATATTGCCAAGGCAGTAGTCGCGCTTTGCGACGGAACCTTTGGCTATACAACAGGGCAGTCATTTATTCTTGACGGAGGTATGCATATCAGAAAGCTATGAAGAACAGATATCATACTATTATCATCGGAACGGGTTGCGCCGGTTATAATGCCGCCGATCGACTTTATGATCTCGGAGTAAGAGACATTGCAATTGTGACCGAGGGACGGTTGGGCGGTACCTCACGCAATTCGGGAAGCGATAAGCAGACCTACTATAAGCTGTCCCTGTGCGGAAGCGACGGAGACAGCGTGCGGGAGCTTGCAGATACACTCTATTCAGGCGGCGGCGTGATGGGCGAGCACGCCTTGTGTGAGGCGGCGTATTCGACGCGGTGCTTTATGCGCCTTGTTGAGCTCGGCGTTCCATTCCCGACCAACGAATATGGCGAATATGCGGGCTATAAGACCGACCACGACCCAAGAAGCCGCGCGACATCGTGCGGTCCGCTGACTTCCAGATATATGACCGAAGCACTGGAACGCTCGGTGTGCGGGAAAGGAATTGAGATAATCGACCTTCAGAGAGTGATAAAAATTCTGACCGACGGGGGTGCTGTTGCGGGAATTGCGTGTGCTTCGACAGTCACGGGTGAGATTTCGGTGATTGCCTGTCAGAACGTGATACTTTGCACGGGCGGACCTGCGGGGATCTACAAAAATTCGGTCTATCCGGAAAGCCAGCACGGCGCGACCGGGCTTGCCATTGATGCGGGAGCTTCTCTGTCCAATATGGAAGAATGGCAGTACGGGATCGCCAGCACCAAATTCCGTTGGAATCTGTCGGGTACCTATCAGCAGGTGTTACCGCGTTATATTTGCGTGGATCCCGAAGGAAACGAACGCGAATTTCTCTATGATTCTTTGGGCGCGGAATCGCTTGGATTGATCTTTCTCAAAGGCTATCAATGGCCATTTGATACGAGAAAAGCAGACGGCTCCTCCAAGGTCGACCTGTTGGTTGCGGAGGAGATAAAAAAGGGAAACCGTGTATATCTGGACTTTATGCACGATCCCAAAGGCCTGGAGAACGGTTTTTCGGTTCTTCCCTCCGAGGCGTACGGGTATCTTGAGCGCTCGGGTGCGCTGCTCGGTACGCCTATTGAGAGGCTTGCCAAAATGAATATCGGCGCGATCAAGCTTTATGCCGATCACGGAATCGATCTGTATACCGAGCGCTTGGAGATTGCCGTTTGTGCGCAGCACTGCAACGGAGGCGTGACGGTCGATTCTCATTGGCAAAGCGATGTTGCCGGGTTATATGTTGCAGGCGAGGCGGCGGGGACCTTCGGCGTCTACCGCCCCGGCGGAAGCGCGCTCAATTCCACTCAGGTCGGAAGTCTGCGTGCGGCTGAGCATATTGCAAAGCAAATGGAGGAAAAGCATCTCTCTGTCAAATACCCAACACCGGCCGTACAATACGGAAGATCAAATATTGCCCGGATACGTGAGGAGCTGCAAGCCGAGATGAGCTGCGTGGCGGATTTTGACAGAAGCACCTATGGCATGAAAGCACTGTTTGCCAAGGTGGATAAGCTGTGTAAGCAATTCTTCGAAACCGCTATGATCGACGACCGGTCACAAATAGCAGAGTTATTCAGACTTTACGATATGGTATTGACTCAGCGTTCGGTGCTTTCCGCTATGATCTGTTCAGCGGAGAACGTCGGGACTCACGGCTCGGCTCTGGTGGATCGGATGCCTGATAAAAGCAGCGGCGAAATGCGCAGGACGCGCACACTGACACAAAATGCGATCTCATATATTGAAAAAACCTCTCCTATGCCCGATCCGGAGCTTTGGTTTGAGACCTTGTTGGCAAGGCAGCAAAAAGAGAGACGATAATGACCGGGAATAAATATCGGTTGTGGTTGGCGTCGAGCTCATTCAGACAGCAAAACCACGGAATATGGCAGAATCCGTGAAAATCAAAAGACCAAAATATTATTATGATGATTTTATCTGTGGCAGATGTTATGACGATTGCTGTATTTTGTGTTCGGCTTTTGCAGTGAACAATGGGGGTATATTGCATCTTTTGCATTCGAACACCTTGTTAAGTCCGGAGAAAAAGCCCGAAACTGCGCTTTGCCGCCCTGCGGCAGAGCTGTTACGGGCTTTTTACGTCTGGGCTTAAATTAACTTTGACCTCATGTAAAAAAGTGCTATGCAACATTAAAAAACATATTGACAAATTTGGATTTGAGGTGTATACTTATATCAAGAAATTTTGATTTGAGGCGATGGGGATGGAGTATGTTTACGAAGAGAGGGCAAAGGTTTTCAAGGCATTTTGCGACCCGAGGCGTCTGCAAATACTGGAGCTGCTTAAAAGCGGGGAAAAATGCACCTGTGTTCTGACCGAAAAAATGGATATGCCGCAGTCATCGTTGTCCTATCACATGAAAATACTGTGCGAATCCGGAATAGTTGTCGGGCGTGAAGACGGCAAGTGGACACATTATAAGATATGCAGGGACGGAAGCCGTCACGCAATAGAGCTGCTGGGTGAGATACTTGAGGTAAATGACGAGCCGTCTGACTGCAATATATGCGCGAAGTGACGGGTAACCGCAATTTGCGGGTGTTTTGTTCTGCATTATATATCGAATAAACGGATCTGATATTTTCGGGGATTAATATGGAGTTGTTAAGTACAGCATGGGATTTCTTTCAGAATGAGATCCTCGGTATGCACTGGCTGTACCGACTTATAAGTACAGTTCTGAATGCTTGCGGCTTGGATACGACAACCAGGATAGGTGGCAGTGTTCAGTTTTTTATCTATGATATCATAAAAATAATGGTCCTCTTGGGCGTGTTGATTTTTATCATTTCATATATTCAAAGCTACTTCCCGCCGGAGAGAACAAAAAAGATACTCGGAAGATTTCACGGGATATGGGCAAATATACTTGCCGCGCTGCTTGGAACAGTAACGCCGTTTTGCTCCTGCTCGTCGATCCCGCTGTTTATAGGATTCACAAGTGCCGGATTGCCTCTTGGCGTAACTTTTTCATTCCTGATTTCCTCTCCTATGGTCGACCTCGGAAGCCTTGTACTGCTTATGAGTATTTTCGGGTGGAAGGTTGCCGCCGTCTATGTGGTGCTTGGTCTTGTCATTGCCGTTGCCGGCGGTACACTGATTGAAAAGCTGCAGCTTGAAGATCAGGTGGAAGAATACATACGCAACGGTCGCTCGCTTGATATTCCGCAGGAGGAGCTGCATTTCAAAGACCGCCTGAAATATGCATGGGAGCAGGTTCTCTCAACCGCAAAAAAGGTTGCTACTTATGTACTTATTGGTGTAGGCATCGGAGTAATTATTCACAACTGGATCCCGGAAGATCTTATTGTAAAGGTGCTTGGCAATAAAAATCCGTTCGGCGTTATTCTTGCGACAGTCGCCGGCGTGCCTATGTATGCGGATATTTTCGGTACTATCCCGATTGCGGAGGCTCTGCTTGCCAAAGGCGCATTGCTTGGCGTGGTGCTGTCCTTTATGATGGCAGTTACTACGCTTTCGCTGCCGTCAATGGTCATGCTGCGCAAAGCGGTAAAGCCGAAGCTACTCGGCATTTTCATTGCGATATGCACATCAGGTATCATACTTGTAGGGTATTTATTCAATTTGATTCAACCGCTTATTTTATAAAAACACATGGAGGTATCATTATGTCACTGTTCAATTTCGGAAAGAAAAAGGAAAAGAAAACAACATCCTGCACTTGCAATTGCGGATGCTCAAAGAACGGGGACAGCAAAAAAACAGCTGCTTGCTGCCCTGAAGCTAAAAACGGCATATGCTGCGTAAAAGTCCTGGGGGCAGGCTGTAGATCCTGTCACCAGCAGTATGAAAATGCAAAAGAAGCCGTTAAGGCATTGGGCTTGTCGGTGGAAGTGGAGTATATCACCGATATGAAAAAAGTCATGGAGTATGGCGTGATGAGTATGCCTGCCATTGTAGTCAATGAAAAGGTCGTGTCAATGGGCAAAGTTCTGAAAACCGCCGAGGTGGAAAAACTGCTGAAAAAATCAGGCTTTTGAACGAGCTTATGAACTTAAGCCTTTTAGTAATAAAAGCATGATCGGATCGTAAGAGGTGCAATGGTGAAAACAGTAATCGGAGCTGGGAAAACGGATTTTGACGGATGGATAAGCACTCAGAAAACCGAACTTGATCTGTTATGCAGGGCGGATTTTGAACGCATGTTCGGCAAGGAAAGACCTGCGGCTTTTCTGGCGGAGCATATATCGTGGTTTTTTCCGTTTCCGTTGTTGTTCTTATGTTTATTGCTGTCGCCAAACAACTGGACCAAGTGATTTTAGTCAAATACATTTTGCAAATTGTTGCGTTATATGCGGGTATACTGATTGAATTATCGCTGTTGTATCTGCTGTATTCTTTTTTGGAAAAAACAAGCTATAACAGCAGTTTGCTGATTTCAAAAGCCACCGTTAATCTGTTGACAATTTCAAACAGATCTGATATACTGTAAGTGTCACCGGATTCAGCCGCCTGGAGTGTACCTTCTTTTTCGGAAGCGATATCCATTGCTGAGTCCGGTGATATCTTTTTTCTGAGATATAAAGCTTTTCGGCATTGTTTTTGGCAGGTAATATAATTGTGTCATTTATCTGACGCGCCGGGGCGGGCGAAGGACAGGGTGTTAGTCGGCTACGGAATTAATAGCAATGCGGCGGAGTGCTTGGGCAGTTTGAAACGCAGCGGGATAAATCGCTAAATGTCGCTTTTTAATATTGACAAACAGGCGTTTGAGGTGTATAATTTCAATTTAAGATTTGACACGGATATGCCAGATGGAGGTGATATTGAAATGGATCAAAAAAGCAAGAAACGAAAGCGGATATTTCTTGCGGTCTGGCTTACGCTTATTGCGTTAATTCTTGTCGGGATCATTGTTTTGTGGCATCCTGCCGAAAAGAGCGAGAGCATCAAAGAGGTAATGCTCGACGGCGTGCTGCACGAAAAAAATAAGATCAGTCTTTTCGGGTTGGAGGTGAATCCCGGTCTGATCTCCGCCTATGTTGTGACGGCAATCTTGCTTATTGCGGCGGCAGTCATCCGGATATTTGCAATTCCGAAGTTCAGGATCGTTCCGGGAAAGTTTCAGATCCTTATTGAAAAGCTGGTCGGATTTTTCACGGATATGGCGGGCAAAAACAGCAGTCACAAGCCCGGATTTATCGGAGCGTATATTTTCAGCGCAGGCGTTTACATATTTTTCAGCACGATATTTGAGCTGTTCGGCATTCAGGCGATCACAACGACGGGCGAGTCGATCTCACTGCCGGCGCCGATATCCGATATCAATGCCGCCATTGCGTTGGGCTTTATGTCCTACGCCGTTATCCTCGGCGGCGGCTTCATATGCCGGGGCTTGCGCGGCGGGCTCAGCGTTCTCAAGGACTTCTCGCTTCCTATTTCCATGAGCTTTCGTCTGTTCGGCGCGTTGCTGAGCGGCTTGCTGGTAACGGAGCTTGTATATTATTACGTCAGCCTCAGCTTTGTGCTTCCCGTGATCGTGGGCGTTATGTTTACGCTCCTTCACGCCGCCATTCAGACCTATGTGCTTGCAACGCTTGTTTCCGTATTTTATGGCGAGGCGGTAGAGCCGAAGCCGAAGAAACCAAAAACCAAAAAAGAAAAGAAGGTAAAACAGCAATGAAAAGAAGAAAACTGATCACAATTTTTATGACCGCAATACTTATGCTTACATTTATCAGTGCCATGACGGTTTCAGCATTTGCATCCGACGCGGATGCGGTTGAAGTTCCTGCGGAAAACGCGGAAAGCACCGCAAGCGACGAGAGCAAGGTGACCATATCAAAGGCTATGGCTGCAGCTATCGCGGTGGGAGTTGTCGGCACTGCGGGTGCAATTGCAATGGGAATGGCTATTTCCAAAAGCACCGAAAGCATGGCGCGTCAGCCCGAAGCGGCGTCAAAGATCAATTCCGCCATGATGCTGGGTCTTGTGTTTATTGAAACGGTCATAATATATGCCCTGATCGTCGCCATACTGGTCATATTCGTTCTTTAATTTAAGAGGTTAAAAAATGCCGCTGAATATTGATTTTCTGCAAATTCTTCTCCATATGCTGAATTTCGTTATTCTTGCCGGCGGTCTGACACTTCTGCTGTTCAAGCCCGTAAATAAATTCCTTGAAAACAGGCGCGCTTATTTTGCCGAAGCGGAAGAAAAAAACAAACAGACCGCGGAGAAAAACGAACAGCTTCGTCTTGAGTACGAAAAAAAGCTTCAGGACGCGGAGACCGAAATACTGGAGAAAAGAAAAGCCAGCGAAAAGGAACTGGCTGAGCTTTCCACCCAGTACATAAAGGAAGCAAAGGAAAAAGCCACTGCCATTGTCCACGCCGCCGAGCAGGAGGCAGAGGATCGCAAGGTGCATATCCTTGAGTCGGCGCAAACCGAGATAGGGGAGCTTGTCCTTACCGCCGCGCAAAAGTTAGTGAGCAATACGGTCACCCCCGAGCGCGACAGCGCGCTTTACGATGAGTTCATCAGACTTGCCGACAAAAACGTTTCAGACGAGAGGTCAAAGCATGGTGGAAAGTAATTTTGACGAGCTGGAAGAGGCGAAAAAAGACACACTCAAGGTTGAAATACAGTGCGACATCCGCTGCGGGCTTTCCACAATTCAGATAAGGCCGGTAGCATTTTACATTCTCGTAAACCGCACCAAGCAGATCGTACACAGCGTTGTTGATGGTTCCGGACGGATCAACCGCATCGATCATCAGCGCCGCGCCATGATGGAAATACGTCATGGTGACGTGCTGTTCGAGCTGATCCTGTGTCTTCATGGTCGTATGCTCGGCAAGCTCTGGATAGCAGCGAGAAGTCATATACTGGAAAGGCTGGTTGCGGGTCAAATGATACCACGCTTTGCACGCAAGCGACTGCTGACGCGCCGTAAAGATCCGTCCCGATATAATCGCTTGCCGCAGCAATATTGTCGTTCTGACCGAAGCGCCAGAATTTCACGGATGTGCTGTATTGATGCTCGACGGAAACCTCTGGTCGCAAACGCTTAATCTCCGCTGTCAGGAAGGAAGCAAATTCGCCCATCCACTCTTCTCGTTTGTGTGCAAACCGATTCCAGTGTGCATCGTTCCAGTCGATGACCGTTGGCATTTCGCCGCCAAGTTCCTCCTGGTAACGCCTACGGCAGG
>ERZ780149.4644-NODE-4644-length-10544-cov-2.462771_pt1 | contig 10544 bp, 10 predicted proteins | sample MGYA00511367_ERZ780149 | MGnify/ENA primary metagenome ERZ780149 (study PRJEB29588, sample SAMEA2153852) | human gut metagenome | biome: human gut; feature: human-associated habitat; material: faeces | place: Denmark | collected 2008/2010 ...
GATAAAGCCGGAAGCCAGTAACGTACCTTTCTCCAAGCGGGCTGAGTTCAAGCTTTGGTCTTTGCTACGGCTTCCCACGTACCAACTGATCGCTCCACCGATCAAAAGCGGCGTATTCAGGTCCAAAGGGATAAACATACCCAAGGCGAATGCCAACGCCGGTATCTTGCAGAAGTTCAATACGACGGCGAGGATGGCTCCAATTGCGTATAAAGCCCAAGGTGCCCCCGAGCCACTCATCAACGGCTCGATAACGGCGGCCATAGCGTTCGCTTGCGGAGCGGCCAATTGTCCGGTCGTGAAACCGTACGTCTGGTTCAATATCAAGATCACGCCTCCTACCGTAGCGGCGGAAACTAGTGTGCCTAGGAATTTCCAAGTCTCTTGCTTGGCGGGCGTACTACCCAGCCAGTAGCCAATTTTCAAGTCGGTAATGAAACCTCCCGCCATGGAAAGCGCCGTACAAACCACGCCTCCGATAATCAGGGCGGATACCATGCCGGCCGGCCCTTTCAACCCTACGGCGACCAAGATGATGGAGGCGAGGATCAACGTCATGAGCGTCATGCCCGATACCGGGTTCGTCCCTACGATAGCGATAGCGTTTGCCGCTACGGTCGTAAACAGGAAAGCGATCACCCCGACCAGCAATAAGCCGATGGCGGCATGGAACCAATTATGAAGTACGCCGAACTGGAAGAACAGGAAGGTGACGATCAGCGATACGATGATACCGATCGTTATCACTTTCATCGACAAATCCTTTTGCGTACGTATGGTATTACTCTCCACAGCGTCTCCTTTTCCTTTCAACTCGTTCGCCGCCAAGCCTACGGCTCCCTTGATGATCCCCCAAGAGTTGATGATGCCGATCACCCCGGCGGTAGCGATACCTCCGATACCGATGTGGCGGGCGTAGGTGGTGAAGATTTGCTCGGCGCTCATGCTCCCGACGGTCGCCGTGATAGCGTCATTGCCGAACGTAAGCACGTCGGCGCTGAAAATGGCGGACATGGCGGGGATGATCACCAACCATACCAAGAATGAACCGGCGCAGATGATCAAGGAGTATTTTAATCCGATGATGTAACCCAGACCTAGCACGGCAGCGCCCGTATTGACTTTCAATACGATCTTGGCCTTCTCTGCCAGCATCTCACCGGCTCCGACGATACGGGTACTGATCGTCTCGCCCCACCAACCGAAGGTGGCGATGATGAAGTCGTACAAACCTCCGATTAATCCGGCGAAGATCAAGGGCTTCGCTTGGCTTCCGCCTTTCTCGCCGGAGACGAGTACTTGCGTGGTAGCCGTAGCCTCCGGGAAGGGATACTTACCGTGCATATCGGATACGAAATATTTACGGAACGGGATCAAGAGCAAGATCCCGATGATACCTCCTAACAAGGAACTCATGAAAACCTCGAAGAAATTGACCGTGATCTCCGGATATTTGTCTTGCAGGATATAAAGGGCGGGCAAGGTGAAAATGGCCCCCGCCACGATCACGCCGCTACTGGCCCCGATAGACTGGATGATGACGTTCTCTCCCAAGGCGTTCTTCCGCTTGAATCCGCTGGACAACCCTACGGCGATGATAGCGATCGGGATGGCGGCCTCGAATACCTGACCGACCTTCAGGCCCAGATAAGCGGCCGCCGCGCTGAATATCACCGCCATGACCAATCCCCAAAGGACGGACCAAGGCGTAACCTCCGGATAGTGTTTGTTGGGAGACATAAGAGGCTTGTAGCTTTCCCCTTCTTTTAATTCTCGGTAGGCGTTTTCTGGCAGCCCGGTTACCTTTTCTTCATTTTCTGGTTTCACGATATTAAAATGTTAGATTATTAGTTCGTAATAGCTCCACCAAACGGGTGTTGGGTGACAAATTTATGTTTTCTGGCTGAGACATGCAAGGATTCTTTAGAATAGTTAGGGCAACCGTACCCAAATTATCTATATGAATTCTTACCCAGTAGCGTATGAATTCTTGTTCGCATGCTGTATAATTCTATAAACCACGGCGTGATCTGTACAGACCAAGTCGTGGAATATACAAATCACGTCGTGGTCTGTACATCCCACGGCGATCATTTGGAAATAGATCAAGTAGTAAGTATGTTTGTATATGGCAAAAAGAATGTTTATTACTTGAGGACATGAACAATTATACCTAGAGCAGTTATAGTTGTACATATCAAGCAAGAGATGTGCGACTTGAATGGGATGGGGGAGAAACCGAGTAAATAATTTGAGGTTTATCGTTAATTCGTAAATTCTTTCTATTTTTGTAGTCAAATACAGAAAGTAGATGAATCAAAGATATCCTTCAGCCTTGTTGGAAAATGCCGTGAATGAATTGGCTTCCTTGCCGGGGGGGGGGAGGAAGACAGCGCTCCGGCTAGCGCTTTATATGTTGCGCCGGGACGTCGGCTATACGGAAAACTTCGCCGCGGCCTTGGTTGCCCTCCGTCGAGACGTGAAGTACTGCAAGGTCTGCCATAATATATGTGATGATGAGGTTTGCTCTATTTGCGCCAACCCCAGCCGTGACCATTCCTTGGTTTGCGTGGTAGAGAATATCAAGGAGGTGATGGCGATAGAGAATACCGGGCAATTCCGTGGCGTATACCATGTGTTGGGCGGGATCATCTCGCCGATGGATGGTATCGGACCGGGCGACTTGCGTATCGACAGTCTGGTGCGACGTGTGGCCGAAGGTGAGGTGAAAGAGATCATCTTGGCGTTGAGCACTACCATGGAAGGCGATACGACTAACTTTTTTATTTACCGGAAGCTATCCGGTTACGATGTGAGGATCAGTGTCATCGCACGTGGCGTATCTATCGGTGATGAGATCGAGTATGCCGACGAGATCACCTTAGGACGATCCATTATCAATCGTACTGAGTTCAATCTCACCTCTTCTAATTCATAATCATAACTCATAATTAATATCCGGAATGACCTACGAAGAAACCAAGTTGTCCGTTATCATCGTTAACTATAACGTGAAGTATTTTCTGGAGCAATGCCTCTATTCTGTCCGTGCCGCCGTAACGGGGATGGACGCCGAGGTGTTCGTGGTGGATAATAACTCGACGGATGGATCTGTCGAATATCTCCGGCCTAAGTTCCCGGAAGTGGTTTTCATCGAGAATAAAGATAATCCCGGTTTCGCCAAGGCCAATAATCAGGCGATTCGCCAGTGCACCGGGGAATACGTGTTATTGCTGAATCCCGATACCGTGGTGGGAGAGGAGAGCCTCCGCAGCCTGTGCTTCCAAATGGATGAGGATCCGGAGATCGGAGCTATCGGCGTGAAGATGCTGAATGGGCACGGGGTATTCTTGCCGGAGAGCAAACGGGCTTTCCCTTCGCCTTGGGTGTCGTTCTGCAAGATATTCGGCCTTTCAAAGCTGTTTCCTAACTCTCCGGCATTCGCACGTTATAGCCTGCCGTATCTGGATAAAGAGCAGACGCATAAGGTGGAGGTGCTGGCGGGTGCGTTCATGTTGCTTCGCCATGAGGCGTTGGATAAGGTTGGCTTGTTAGATGAGTCGTTCTTCATGTATGGGGAGGATATCGATTTGTCTTATCGGATCGTGTTGGGAGGCTATAAGAACTTGTACGTGCCGGAACGGATCCTGCCTTATAAGGGGGAGAGTACGAAGCATGGTGACTTGAGGTACATAAGGGCTTTTTACGGTGCCATGTTGATTTTCTATAAGAAATATTATCCGGGAGCCGGTTGGTTGATGCGGATACTGATCCGGTTGGCTGTCCTGCTGAAAGCTTGCTGGGCGATGATTTCAGCCCCTCTACGCAAGAAGGCTAAAGCGGTTAAGCATCGCCGCCTTTTGATCTTGTGTAGGGAGGATCATTTTGAGGAGGTAAAGGCCGTTTGCCTGAAAGCTATGCCGGATCTGGAATTCGTGAATCTCTGGGATTTGGACGTGGAGCGTGTGATGGATGCTATCTGTCGCAAGAACCAGATGAAAGGCTTTACGGACTACGCTTTCTGCTTCCCCGATGCCCGCTACGAGCAGATGCTCTTGTTCATGGACAAGCTCGTGAACAAGAAAGCGGTTTTCCATATATATACGAAGAAGAGTGGTCGGCTTGTTTAAGTAATCCTTGAGTAAATATGTTGTTGTCGAATGATAGAGTCCGTTTGAGGGCATTGGAACCAGAGGATCTGGAGTTGTTGTATCGTTGGGAGAATGATCCGGAGTTATGGGAAGTAGGGAATACCTTGGCTCCCTATTCCCGTTATATATTGAAGGAATATATAGCGGGTAGCGACCGGAGTATCTATGAGTCTCGCCAACTTCGCTTCATGATCGAGGAATGCGATACGGGGACTTCCGTGGGGATCGTGGATTTATTCGATTTTGAGCCGCATCCGAATCGGGCGGCTTGCGGTATTATGCTGGACCGTAGGTATCAAGGACGTGGCTTCGCTACGGAAGCGTTAAGGCTATTGATGGAATACGCTTATACGTTTTTGAAGCTTCATCAACTTTATGTGCATATTCCCGTGGCGAACGAGCCTAGCAAGAAATTATTTACCCGTCTGGGATTTGTCGAGGCGGGGACGCTTAAGGACTGGATCAGGACACCGGATGGTTATTCCGATGTCTGCATAATGCAGTTAATTTAAATACGGGTCCTTCGGATATTTTGTCCAAGTTTTATAATCATTGCCTAATAATTCTACGGAATCTTTCCAATAGCCCTCCCCGTCGGCAGACAAGATATTATCGGTGGTGATATGGCTTACGGCCCACGAGTTCCGTTTGATTTCATGGTTTAATTGCCCTTCGGTCCATCCGGAATATCCCAAGAAAAACTTCACTTTCCCATCGATTGGGTGCCCGTTGAGGATGTATCGTTTCAATGCGTTGAAATCCCCGTCGAAATATAAATAATCATTGATCTTTAATGCGTCCGGAATGATATTATCCCCTAAGGAATGAATAAAGAACAAACGGTTGGGGCTGACCGGCCCCCCCAGATAAATCGGTATCTCCGGAAATTCGGCAAACTCCTTGAAAAAAGAGTTTACGATAAGATCCGTTTTTTTATTCAAGACAAATCCCATCGATCCGTGTTCCGTATGCTCTATTAATAATACGACGGAACGTTGGAAATAGGCATCTTGTAAAAAAGGCTCGGAAATCAGAATACTTCCTTGGGCTGGAAGGACATCGTTATGTGTTATTTTAAATATATTTTTATAAGATGCCATGATCGTGAATGTTAGGTTGTTACTAATTCACCGACAATATAAGGCGTTTTTTAATAAGAAGCAAATGAAAAGCCCGGGATTCAAGTTAATAAACGTGAACCGACCGGGCTTATTGTTAATTTATGCTTGATGATTTTCCTCGAATAATCTCAGTCTTTCGTCCAGCAAATCATATTGGTGATCTTTTATGAAAGAGGTACAAGCCCGTAGTCCTTGTTGGTTACTGCCTGTGGTACTTAATGATATGGCGCTTACTCCGTAATAAACCAGCTCTTCCATCAATTGTCCGCCGGTCATTCCCGGGTAACCGATCGTGAAATAGAAACCGTCGGCTATCGGTTGGTCCAGATCGTGATCATAAACGATTGTGAAACCATGATCCGTAAAAATCTTCTTTAGTTTCTCCGCACGACGTCCGTATTCTTTCACTTGCGAGACAAAGTCGAACGTACCGTCCGCGGCGGCCTTGAACATAGCGGCTAAGGCGAATTGGGCCGAGTGGCTGGTTCCGGAAGATAGGGCGTATAAGACACGGTGGATATATACCGTACCGAACGTACCACCTCCATAACGCTGAGTCAATCCCGGATAGGAGCGATGGTAAAGTTTATTGGAGATCGCTGTCACGCCGATACGCTGTCCGGCATAGCTGAACGCTTTGGAACCGGATATCTGCATGATATAATTATCGGTATAACGGGCTACGCTCGCTTGGTAAGGAGGCTCGAAAGGACATCCGAGGTCCTTGCGGAAATCCATGGCAAAATAGGCGAGATCTTCTATGACGATCACGTCGTATTTGTTGGCCATCTCGCCGATGATCTTCAACTCCTCGTCGGTGAGGCAAAACCAAGCCGGATTGTTCGGGTTGGAATAGATCATCGCAGCAATATTGCCTTTGGAAAGATGCGCTTCCAAGGCCTCACGCAATCGCTCGCCACGATATTCGTATACGTCGAACGACTCATATTTATAGCCCATAACGGCTATTTGCTGTTTCTGCACGGGGAATCCGGGGTCGATAAACAAGATGGTGTCTTTTCCCGGCGTACATTGTCCGGCCGTAAGGAAAGAGGCGTATGTGCCCTGCATGGAACCGGTTACGGGTACGCAACACTCTGGGTCTATATCTATATTTATAAACGCCTTGATAAAGCGGGAAGCTTGCTTTTTCACTTCGGGAGTTCCGTTGATGTTCGGGTAGATAGACGCTATACCGTTACGAAGGGCTTCGATCTCAGCGTCTACGCCTACTTGAGCGGCTTTCAAGCCCGGTACGCCCATTTCCATATGGATGAACTCGGTTCCCGTTTCTTGTTCCAATTGCGTGGATATGGCAACTACCTCCCGGATAGTCGCTTTCCCAAAATCGGGAAGTCCAAAGCCATCGATAATCCGTCTGGCTGTCTGATAGTCTACAGGAGTATTTTTCATGCTAGTGTTAATTATATATGGGGACAAAAGTATGAAATTTATCGATTTGTTCTAATTTTTTCATCCTAAACTATTGCTAATTCAAAAAATCCACCTATCTTTGCACCGCAATTCAACGGAATAGCGATAAAGAATAACATTTTGGTCTGGTAGTTCAGCTGGTTAGAATACATGCCTGTCACGCATGGGGTCGCGGGTTCGAGTCCCGTCCAGACCGCTTTTTATTTCTCCTTCCTCTTTTTAAATTTTCCTTTAATACATATTTTAATACGATATCATCCGGTTCTATGGATTTTGCCTGATGGCATGAGGTTGTTATATTTGGAATGTTTATCTTTGAGACCAATAAAACAGATAGCCTTATGGAGAATCTAATAAAGATCGATACCGTCGATCAATACAACAAGATGTTTGGCTTGGAGACGTTGCACCCATTGGTGAGCGTGGTAGATTTATCCAAGTCCGAGACATGGCCTACTAATTTCCGGGTTAATTATGGTATATACGGACTTTTCCTGAAAGATACGAAATGCGGGGATATTCGGTATGGGAGGCAATATTATGATTATCAAGAAGGAACCGTAGTAGGATTCGCTCCCGGGCAGGTGACGGGTATTGAGCTTAAGGATGGGACCCGGCCTTTGGCGCATGGGTTGCTTTTCCATCCGGACTTGATCCGTGGTACGGCTTTGGGACGGGACATCAAGCGTTATTCTTTCTTCTCCTATGAATCAAACGAGGCGTTACATCTCTCTGAGGAAGAGAAGGGGATCTTCGTGGATTGCCTGAGGAAAATCCAGATCGAGTTGGAGCACTCCATCGACAAGCATAGCAAACGGCTGATCGCGATGAATATCGAGTTGCTGCTCGATTATTGCCTGCGTTTTTATGACCGTCAGTTTACGACCCGTGCGGAGACGAATAAGGATGTGTTGGTGAGGTTCGAACGATTGCTGGATGAATACCTGCAAAGCGATCTGTTAAGACAGGAGGGGCTACCTACTGTACGGTATTTCGCCGAGAAGATTTGTTTGTCCCCGAACTATTTCGGTGATCTGATCAAGAAAGAGACAGGGAAAACTGCCCAAGAAAATATACAAGACCGGATTATTTCCTTAGCGAAAGAATGGATATTAGGGACAAACAAGACCGTCAGCCAAATCGCTTACGACCTAGGATTCCAATACTCCCAGCATTTCAGCCGCATATTCAAGAAGACCGTGGGGTGTACCCCGAATGAATATCGGAAATCCCAGATGTCGTAATCGGTGTTACGGGTTATTGGATGTATTTTATGACCTTGGCGGGAACACCTCCCACGATGGCATTGTCCGGACTACCGAGCCGGCTCCGACTATAGCGTTCTCGCCAATGGTTACGCCGGATAGGATCGTTGCGTTCGAGCCTACCCAGACATTCTTTTTCAGAACGATCGGGGCAGGGTAGGTAGTGCTCCGGTCTTCGGGGGCGAAGCCGTGGTTGAGGGTGGCAAAGACCACGTTATGCCCGATCTGGCAACCGTCACCCAGTGTCACCCCGCCATGATCTTGAAAATGACAGCAAGCGTTGATGAAAACGTTCTTGCCTACCGTGATATTCTTCCCAAAATCCGTATAGAACGGGGGGAATACACGAAAAGACGGATCGACCGGCTTATTAAACAAGCGGGATAACAGCTCACGGATTTCCTCGGGAGCGTGATATGAGCCGTTTAACTCGAATGTCATGCGTCTGGCCTCATCGCTCATCTTGTTCATAAACTGATGGATCTCGTCTCCTTTAAGAGGCTTTCTTGTCTCTACATACTTCAAGAATTCGTTTAGTGTCATAATTGCTATTTTAATAAGTTCTACTTCTTGGTTTGTTTATCCCTTTTCGATTGCAACGGCAAAGATCGATGAAATCCGGAGAAACTTTTGTAGATGGATTACAGGAATTATGACCTAAATTACATTCACCGATTCTCCAAGGTCTTATATTTCTCGATTAGTTTCTTGACCGTGACAGCGTCCGAGACCTCTTGCTTATAGGTAGTCGGGTTATAATAGGCCTCGAGGAAACTGTCTGCACCGGACCAGACTGTCTCGATAATTCCTTGGAAATGGCGAGACATTTCCGGATTTGAATGCTGGCGAAAATGGATCATATCATCTACCTGTTGAAGCGCTATCTGAGGTTTACGCCAAGGGCATGTAGCAACGTCGAAGCCTTTCATGGCAAAGTAAACAGCGGTTTGCTCGGCACGCTCATAATGCCAGTCGCAGATAAAAACATCTTTCGGGATCAAGTCGATCGCACGGTAGGTATTGTTCATGCTGGCTTCCCAAGCGCCGATCCCGGTAGTTTTGCCATCGATCAGGCGGTCTCCCCATATCATCAATCGTTTGCCTTGTGAGGCTAAGTGGTTTTGTATTTTAGTGACCTCACCGGCATATAACTCAGCCTTGTCATGTCCGCCGCAACGGACGCAACTATCATGTCCGATATAAAAGACCTCGTCCATCCCGGCATGGAATAATTGAGTCTCGAAAACATCCGTCAACTCGTCTACTAAAGCGAATACGATTTTATGTACTTCCGGATGAAGCGGGCAGTAACTTTTACAATAAAGTCCGTCTGAGTTGGGCCAACCCGTATAGTTCTTGGTATCCACGTGTGGCGTCTCGTCGAACTCCGGATACTCACGTAATAAAGCGTAGGTAGTCTCAGCCCATGATTGATGCCCCAAGAGATTGATCTGGGGAGCGATACGTATTCCGTTATCCCGGCAAACCTTTACGATCTTTTTCACATCCTCTCGTGTGAGTGGGGTCGGATCCCTCAGTTCTGGATGGGACTCATAGGCATAATTCCAGTCTACCCGTAGAATCAACAAGTTGAAATGACTGGGAGCCAGTTCCTCTTGGACGAACTTCAAGAATAGATCCAACTTCTGTGCGGATGGAGCGGCGATGGCCAAGCCTCGTACGGGCATGATACTATCTAAACGGTTTGTCTCTGATTGGGCGGAAACTTGGGCTGAACCTATAGCCCATATAAGCAAGAATAGTCCGATAATCTTTTTCATATAGTGATATGTTTTAATGTTTAAATTTTTAATTTGATGTACGCTTTCGAAGATCATCACGCACATCGTGACGGCCCGGAGGATGTCGATGGCTATGTTACGTTGCGTAAAATCTATTGGTTGATCGCTCATAATATATTTAGACTAAAGGTGAATTTAATACAAGACAAATATAATCAATAAGAGACATATCATTACATTTGTGCCTTATAAATATGAATAATAATTAAAAATGATAGACATGATAAGACGATTGATTTATTGGGTTCTCCTACTTTTCGTTTGTATGGGCGCCCATGCCCAATTCCGGGTGACAGCCCATCAAGAGGGTTGGGACCGGATTCCTCCGCAAGCGCAAAAAGACGGCTTTTGGTTTCAACAATCCGTTTTAGCGAATATGGATGATGATGCCGCTATGGAAGAGGTCATGCTTTTCGGGCGGGATAATGGGCATTACCCTACTTTCGACCTGTTTAAGTTTTATTACGTGATCGTGGATAATTATACGAAAGAGATCCAATATATATCGGATGAGATCTATGTGACGGATAAATATGCGCTTACGGTGGAGGATCGCAATAATGACGGGATCTCCGAGTTATATATCGATTATTTCAAGGATGGGAAGTTTACGGTTGATGAGCGAGGATATAATTTGCGAACCACCCGTTGCTACGACCGTATCGAATGGAGCCCCGAGAGTGAAAAATTTAACCCCCAACAACCATGAGAAAGTATATCTATTTTATAGCGCTTATCTGTTGCGCCTTATCAGCCTCAACCTCTTACGCC
>ERZ780149.4646-NODE-4646-length-10538-cov-8.252981_pt1 | contig 10538 bp, 9 predicted proteins | sample MGYA00511367_ERZ780149 | MGnify/ENA primary metagenome ERZ780149 (study PRJEB29588, sample SAMEA2153852) | human gut metagenome | biome: human gut; feature: human-associated habitat; material: faeces | place: Denmark | collected 2008/2010 ...
GCGTCCGCTACATCGCCATCAATGACAATGTGGACACCGACAGCAGCGAGAGCAACGACCTCATGCCGTTCAAGAATTTGTTCAACGAGTGGTTTATTCGGGACACCAGCCGGAAGATCCGTGCGGTGCTGAAGGCCAAGGCGGAACGGGGGGAACGGCTGGGAACCAGAACGCCTTACGGCTACCGAAAGGACCCGGACACGAAAAAACTAATCGTGGACGAAGAGGCGGCAGCTATTGTCCGCAGGATCTTTGCCATGTGCGCCGGCGGCAGTGGCCCCAGCCAAATTGCCCGCATTCTCAAGAAAGAGCAGATCCTGACGCCCACCATGTACGCCTACACCAGGTACGGCATCACGCACACCTGTCTGGATACAGCACATCCGTATAACTGGTCTGACAGCGCCATTGCCAACCTGCTGGAAAACGAAATTTATCTGGGCAACACCGTCAACATGAAGTACAGTACGAAGTCCTACAAGGACAAACGGAGGGTCGAGCATCCAAGAGAGGAATGCATGGTCTTTGAGAATACCCATCCCGCCCTCATTACGCGGGAGGTCTGGGACATGGTACAGAGAGTGCGGAAGAACAAGCGCCGTCTGACCAAGATGGAAGAACAGAACAAGTACTCCGGTCTTGTGTTCTGTGCCGACTGCGGCTCCAACATGGTGCTGCACCGGGCACATACCATGTCCGCCAGCTACAATCACTTTACCTGTCGCACCTACAAGAAGGACGGGGAAGCTTGCACGGGGCATTATATCCGGGAGTGTGTTCTGGACGAGATCGTACTGGAGGACCTGCGCCGGGTGACGAGCGCGGCGCGGGAACATCCGGAAAAGTTCGCCGCCTACATTGGCAGCAAGCAGTCCACCGAGCTTCAGCGGGAGATCCGCAGGCAGGAGAAGGAACTGGCAGCCATGCGGAAACGGAAAGCGGAACTGGACGCGATCTTCAAAAAGCTGTATGAGGACAGTGTGCTGGGCCGCATCACAACAGAGCAGTTTCAGATGCTCTCCGGCAGCTACACGGAAGAACAGAACCGCATCACCGTCGGTATTCCACAGCAAGAGAATGAGATCCAGCGTCTGCGGGAAACGGCGATTGGAACGGACAGCTTCCTTGATAAAGCAAAGCGGTACACGGATATCACGGAGCTGACGCCGGAGCTGCTGCGGCTGTTTATTGAAAAAATCGTGGTTCACGAAAAAGAGGTAAAGTGGTCTAAGCACGCGCCCCAGACCGTGGAGATCTACTACAACGGCATTGGCTATGTCGGCAGTGGTCAGCAGGATGTGGAAGAAACGATGGAAGCACCGGAACCCCTACAAACCCAGGACACAGAGAAGCCCCGGCAGGCATCGTAAACACGATGACCTGCCGGGGTATCCCAGGAATTACTTGTTACCCCTGTGAGGGGGGAGCAAAGGCGTCCGCCGCAGGATATGCCGGAGGATATTCTATTTTTTCAGCAGCACAAAGGTAACGCCCCGGTTTTCCGCGTCCAGGTCCCGGTCCTGCCGCAGGCGGGGACACACGGCCAGCCACCGCCGTGCCTCCTCATTGAATATAGTGAATTCCTCCCCGGGCAAAAAGCACAGCTCCTGCTGCCGCAGCCAGGTGCGGCAGGCGGTGCGCAGCCGCCCACCCCTGCCGGAGGAGCCGTATCCGTGGATCAGCTTCATGGCCGGGGTCCCCAGATGACGGGCCGCCTCCACCTCCGCCGCCAGGCGGCGCAGAGCCTCCGCCGCATCGGGCCGTCCCAGCTCCAGATTCAGTTCCCGTATGGGCTTGCTCATGGCGTCTCCTTCATCTGTGTCACAAAATAGCGGAAGATCTCCCGGGCGTCCGGGGCGTCCTCCCGGCGCAGAGCATAGCTCTGCCGCTCCGGGTGCCACTGGACCCCCAGCACCGGCAGCTCCTGATGCACCACTGCCTCTGTCACGCCGTCCTCCGCCCATTGCACCGGCCGCAGGGGCTCTGCCAGGCGGTCCGCCGCCTGATGGTGGCAGCTGGTAACGGCAGGGTGCTCCCCCAGCAGCTGCGCCATGATCCCCTCCGCCCGGGTGGGGTGCACCATATCGCCCCGGGGCAGCTGGTGGCCGGAAATATCCCGCAGGGTGCCGCCCCAATAGACGTTCAGCGCCTGCATTCCCCGGCAAATGCCCAGGATGGGCCGCCGGGACCGGACAAAGGAGTCCACCAGGAACGTCTCCGTTCCCGGCAGCGGACCCCGGATGTCCCCGCCGCCGGGCAGCAGCAGTCCGTCGCAGTCCAGGCTGCGGTACAGGTCCCGGCACAGCACCACCCTGGCTCCGGCAGCCTCCAGCGCCGCCGCATAATTGCCGTATTGGCCCGGCACGCCGTACAGGAAAACAGCAGGCTTCATCGCATTCCCCCCTCCATGCATTACATGCGCGGAGGGAAGAAATTATGCCTACCAGTTCTGCTGCGCCAGAATGACCTTTTTGTAGCTGCGGTGGAAATACAGCAGCTCCGCTGCGCCGGTAATGGCCCAGGAGAAGATATACAGCAGATACAGGGACGTGATGGTGCCGAACCAGGCGAAGATGGTGTACACCCAGATGACCCGGAACACACAGGAGCCCATGACCACGATAACCGTGGGCACCACGCTCTTGCCGATGCCCCGGGAGGCGGCGATGCTGGCGTCCATCAGGGGCGACACCACATAGGAAAAGCTCATGATCCGCAGCCGCTCCATGCCCGCGTCGATGACCCCGGTCTCGTTGGCAAACAGAGACAGGAAGCTGCGGCCGAACAGCAGCAGCAAAACGCCGCATATGGCCCCCACACCGGCGGCATAGCACATGCTCACCAGATAGCTCTTGGTAATGCGCTGGGTCTTGCCCGCGCCCCAGTTCCGGCTGACGAAGCTGGCGCAGCCGGTGTAGAACGCCGCCATCATGTTGAACAGCAGGGTATCGGCGTTGGCAGCGGCCGCAGCGCCGGACACCGTTACCGCATCGAAGGAGTTAACGCCCACCTGGACAAACAGGTTGGCAATGGCGAAGATCGCGTTTTGCAGACCCGTGGGGATGCCGATGGTCAGCACCCGCCTGGCCTCCTGCGGATGCACCCGCAGCCTGGACAGGCACAGACGGCAGGCGTCCTTCCGCCCCAGCAGGTGCAGCACGATCAGCAGAGCCGACAGGCACTGGGCGATCACGCTGGCCACGGCCACGCCCTCGGCGGCCATGTGGCACCGGATGACGAAGAACAGGTTCAAAATCACATTCAGCACACCGGCGACGGACAGATACAGCAGCGGCCGCCGGGTGTCGCCCATGGCGCTCATAATGCCGTTGCCGCAGTTGTAGATGGCCATGGCCGGCATGCTCAGGGCATATATTTTCAGATACAGAGTGGCTCCGTCAATCAGCTCGTCCTTGGTATGCAGCATGGTCAGCATAGGACCTGCCAGCAGCATGCAGATCAGGCACACAATGATGCCGAAGGCGGCGCACAGCACGAAGGACGTGTGGACCGTCTTTTCCACCCGCTCCCGGTCGCCCATGCCCAGGCCCCGGGCCACCGCCACATTGACGCCGCTGCCCATGCCGATCAGCAGCCCCGTAAACAGCGACACCAGCAGTGTGGTGGACCCCACCGCGCCCAGGGCGCGATAGTCGGCAAATTTACCGGCGATGGCCACGTCACTGAGGTTGAACAGCACCTCCAGCACCTGGGTCATCATCAGCGGCAGGCTGAACAGCAGCATATTTTTCCACAGGGACCCCTCCGTCATGTTGACGGACAGCGCGCCCCTTTTGCGATTTTCTTCCATGGAACACACCTCTGATCTCAAAAAATCCTGTACTCAATGGGACAGTATAACACCGCTTTTTCCGCAAAACAACCCCCTGCGAAGCTATATTTTCCTATGGGGAAAGCTCTGGGAATTGTGCACAATGATGGGAGCCATAAATTTTTATCCGCCCCCTTGACAACGTAACACTGTTATGCTATCATCATAACAATGTTACGGAACACTGTTACGTATCCAAAAGCGACGGGAGGAACGATATGGATCAGGAGTTGATCTCAAAAAAGGAGCTGCTGGAGACGTTCGGCATCTCCTACGGGGCCCTGTACCGGTGGAAGCGGATGGGGCTGATTCCGGAGGCGTGGTTCCTGCGGCGGTCCACGTCCACGGGACAGGAAACCTTCTTCCGCCGGGACCAGATCTGCCAGCGGGTCCGGCTGATTCTGGACAACAAGGAGCACCAGACCCTGGACGAGCTGGCGGCCAGTCTGGCGGAGAAGCGTCAGACCGTTATGGCCCGGCGAAAGCTCATTATTGAAACGGCCTATGGCCGCAGGGAATTTCCTCTGGAGGAGGTCCGCCGCGCCGTGGTGGCGGAGGGCCAGCGCCAGGAGGACGTATTGGAATTATTGAAGGAGGTCACATTATGAACGAGAAGATGGATATGAGAATTTCCGGCAGCAGCACCATGCCCGGCGGCGAATACGACCGGGTGTCCATCAGCGGCAGCGGCACGGTCCAGGGATATCTGCGGTGTCAGAGCCTCAGCTGCTCCGGCAGCGCCCGGGTCCAGGGAGACGTGGACTGCGCCGGCGAGGTTCGCAGCAGCGGCAGCAGCAAGGTCACCGGCAGCATCACCTGCGAGAGCCTCAGCTGCTCCGGCGCGGTGAAATGCGAAGGCAGCATCCTGTCCCGGGGCCGGATCCACAGCTCCGGCGCCATGAAGATAAGCGGCAGCCTGGAGGGCGGCGAGGTAGACGTATCCGGCGGCCTGGAGGCGGCGGACATCCGCTGCCAGGAGCTGCGCTGCTCCGGCGCCATGAACGTCTCCGGCGGCGTGGAGGCGGAAGCCGTCCGCATTTCCGGCATGGCCGGCATCCCGGGCCTGCTGAACGCGGAAACCGTGGAGATCGCCGCCAACCGCGGCATCCGGATCGGCAGCATCGGCGGCAGCAGCATCCGCATCTATAAGCCCACCCAGGTCTCCCTGCTGGGCTTGTTCCGCAGCAGCTGCTCCTGCGTCCAGGCAGGCGATATCGAGGGCGATGACGTGGACCTGGAATACACCCAGGCCGACGTGGTCCGGGGACGCCGGGTCCGCATCGGCGAGGGCTGCTCCATCGGACGGGTGGAGTACAGCGAGAGTCTGGACGCCCTGCCCGGCACCGTGGGCGAGGCCGTCCAGACCGGTGAGTGATATGGAGCTGCTGTACGCCGACAAGCGCATCGCCGTGGCGGTGAAGCCCCCTGGTATCCTCAGCACCGACGAGCCCGGCGGTATGCCGGAGCTGCTGCGCCGCCAGCTGGGCCCCCCCTGCATCCGCACCGTTCACCGGCTGGATGCCGCCACCGGCGGGGTCATGGTGTTCGCCCGGTCCGCCGCCGCGGCCTCCATTCTGTCCGGCCAGGTCCGGGACCATCAGTTCCGGAAAACATACCTGGCCGTGGTCCGGGGTGACCCGGGACACAGCGGGACATGGCGGGACCTGCTGGGCCGCGACCCGGTGCGGCGGCGCACGGTGGTGGCACAGGAGCCGGGGCCGGACGTCCGCCCGGCGGAGCTGGATTTTCAGCGACTGGCCTCCCGGGACGGCTTGTCATTGGTGCGGATCACCCTGCATACCGGCCGCACCCACCAGATCCGGGTGCAGTTTGCCAGCCGGGGCTTCCCTCTGGTGGGAGACCGGAAATACGGCGGGGACGGCGAGACGCTGGCCCTGTGGTCCTGGCGGCTGGGCTTTACCCACCCGGAAACGGGACGGAGCATGGTGTTCACCCACCAGCCCCCGGCCGCCTGGCCCTGGACCCTGTTTCCCCTGCCGGAAACCGGAAGATAAGCCGCTCAGGGCGCGCGGCCCCGCGCCGCGCGCCCATTTTCGGATTTCGCGGGGAAAAATTTATTTTTCTCTTGACAGAGCCCGGATACATATGGTATCATGACAAAGCTGACGATTTCGCGGAGGGCGCATGCGGGTGTAGCACAATGGCCAGGGCACCAGCCTTCCAAGCTGGGGATGCGGGTTCGATTCCCGTCACCCGCTCCAACTTGACAGATACGCGCCAGTAGCTCAGTTGGATAGAGCAACTGCCTTCTAAGCAGTAGGCCAGGGGTTCGAGTCCCTTCTGGCGTGCCATTTCCCCTTACGGGCGTCAGCGCTTCCCGTGCGGATGTATATGGTGGGTGTAGCTCAGTTGGTTAGAGCACCGGATTGTGGTTCCGGGTGTCGAGGGTTCGAGTCCCTTTACCCACCCCACAAAAAGAAATGAGGGATCGGGAGTGTCCCGGTCCCTCATCCCTTTCCACACAGGGGTGTCGCCAAGTGGTAAGGCAAGGGACTTTGACTCCCTCATCCGCTGGTTCGAGTCCAGCCATCCCTGCCAGGTCTTTTCGGACGACACCGTCCTTACGATAACTGCATATGCTTCGTTAGCTCAGTAGGTAGAGCACCTGCCTTTTAAGCAGGGTGTCCGGGGTTCGAATCCCCGACGAGGCACCAAAAGAGGAAGATACCTTTTGGTATCTTTCTCTTTTGCTGTCTTGCCTCCGGGGAGTCGAAGCTTATACCTCCTTCCCGCAGAAAGCGCCGCGGGGCTATTTTCTCTCCGCCGCCAGCTTCAGCAGGGTCTCTTTATCGTTAGGCGTTCCGTCCAGCACGGCGTTCAGCAGATACTGCAGCGCATCACCGACCTCTCGCCCCCGCAGCCCCAGCGCCATCAGGTCGCCGCCCTTCACCGTCAGGTCCTTCAGTGAAAAGCACTGCCGCTTCGCCAGCAGCGTGTTCAGAAGATCCTCCGCCTGCTGTATATCCGCCAGACGGCAGCGATCCTCCGGGCTTTGAGCGGCGTTGTCGCCCCGCTTCACCTCCAGCAGCTGCCGAAACGTCTCCTCTCCCAGCTGCGACACGGCGCGGGCAATAGCCTTCTCCGTCCGGGCAATATCCCGGTCGTGCCAGCGCACCAGTGTCACGATGCGTTCGGCCGTGCGGTTGTCCATCCGCAGGCAGCGGCAGATATCCGCCGCCAGGTCCGCCGAGATGGCCGGGTGACCATAAAAATGCCCCACGCCCTGTTCATCCCGGGTAAAGCACGCCGGCTTGCCGATATCATGGAGCAGCATAGTCCAGCGCAGGACCACCTCCGCCGGGACGGCGGCCACTGCGTGGGCGCTGTGCCCCCACACGTCGTAGATATGATGGCGATTGTGCTGATCGAAGCCCACGCAGGGCGCGATCTCCGGCAGGAACATCGCCAGCACGTCCGGCCAGTTCAACAGCACCGGCAGCACGTGACTGCCGCACAGCAGTTTATCCATCTCTGTCAGGATACGCTCCGGCGCGATACAGCGCAGCAGCGGCGCCTTCACCCGCAGCGCCGCATCAGTCCGCGGCTCGACCGAAAATCCCAGTACGGCGGCAAAGCGCAGCGTCCGCAGGATACGCAGCGCATCCTCCTCAAAGCGTCGTTCCGGCTCTCCCACACACCGCAGGATACCCGCCTCCAGGTCCTCCCGCCCGCCATACAGATCGGTGATATGGCCACGCAGGTCCATCGCCATGGCATTCACCGTCAGGTCACGGCGGCAGAGATCCTCCTCCAGCCTGTCGGAGAAAAACACCTGATCCGGCCGGCGATGGTCCGTATAGGTCCCATCCGCCCGGAAGGTGGTCACCTCAATGTACATCTCCCCCGCCCGGACCGTGACCGTCCCGTGCTTCAGCCCGGTTGGGATGGCATAGCCGTCAAACAGTGCAAGCATCTGCTCCGGCCGCGCGGCGGTGGTCACGTCCCAATCTCCCGGTGTGCGGCCCAGCAGCGTGTCCCGCACGCAGCCGCCCACGGCATAGGCGGCGAAGCCCGCATCCTCCAGCCGCTCCAACACATATCGCACCGCCTGCGGCAGCATGGCTTCGCCTCCCCTCACGTTTTTTCATCCTCCGCCGCCAAATACCGGCAAAAAAGCCGGTTGCATGGGCGGAAACGTTGTATTATAATAGTACAGTAATTTTTCTGTTCCTGTCAAGGAGGCAGCAAATATGTTTCATCCTACTGAGGACTTTCACAAGTATATCCACCCCGGCAAGCGCGTACACCTTGCCGGCATCGGCGGCGTCAGTATGTGCGCGCTGGCGGAGGTATTGCAGGGCATGGGCGTTACGGTGCAGGGCTCGGACATGAGCGAGAGCGACACGGTGAAGCACCTGCGCTCTGTGGGGATCCCCGTGGCCATCGGCCACTCGGCGGAGAACCTGAAAAACTGCGACGCGGTCATCCGCACCGCCGCCATTCACGACAGCAATCCCGAGATCGCCGGCGCCGTGGCACGGGGCATCCCGGTCTATGAGCGCGCCCAGGCCTGGGGCGCCATCATGCAGGGCTACCGCAACGCCCTGTGCGTCTCCGGCACCCACGGGAAGACCACCACCACCTCTATGGCCACCCATATCTTCATGGCGGCCCAGGCAGACCCCACGGTGATGATCGGCGGCACGCTGCCGCTGCTGCACTCCGGCTATCGGGTGGGCAGGGGCGACACCATTATTCTGGAGAGCTGTGAATACTGCAACTCCTTCCTGAACTTCTTTCCCACTGTGGCAGTGATCCTTAACGTCCACGCCGATCATCTGGACTTCTTCAAGGACCTGGCCGATATCGAGCACTCCTTCCACGACTTTGCCGCTCTGGTGCCGGAGCGCGGCTTTATCATCGCCAACGCTGACGACGAGGGCGCCCGCGATGCCGTCAAGGGCCTGACACATCCGGTGTTCACCTTCAGTGTCAAAGACCGCAGCGCCGACTGCTATGCCGACAACGTCTCCTTCTTTGACGGCTACGGCGACTTCGACGTGGTCATCAACGGCCTGACCTACGCCCATGTGTCCCTGCACGTCCCCGGCGCCCACAATATTTCCAACGCCCTGGCGGCGGCCAGCGCCGCCTATGTTCTCGGCCTTCCCGGCGAGGCGGTAACGGCGGGCCTGGCGTCCTTCACCGGCGCAGGACGGCGCTTCGAGCACAAGGGCACCTTCCGCGGCGCGGAGGTCTATGACGATTACGCCCATCATCCCGACGAGGTGCGGGCGCTGCTGAGTGCCGCGCAGGCGCTGCCTCACAAACGGCTCATCCTGGCCTTCCAGCCCCACACCTACACCCGCACCGCCGCGCTGTTCGACGACTTTGTGGAGGTACTGCGCCTGCCGGACCGCGTAGTGCTGGCGGAGATCTACGCCGCCCGGGAAAAGAACGACATCGGCATCTCCTCCCGGGACCTGGCCGCCCGCATCCCCGGCGCCATCTACTGCGCCACGCTGGAGCAGACGGCGGACGAGCTGGAAAAGCTGGCCCAGCCCGGCGATATGATCATCACCGTGGGCGCAGGCGACATCTACCGCGCCGGAGAGCTGCTGCTGAAACGAGGTGACGCACAGTGACCATCTCCCCCGTATCCCATAACACCCGTCCGGAGAGCCAGCTGCTGCCACAGGAGGCCGCAGCCTTCGACCTGCTGGACAAGCTGGGTATCGAATACGACCGCGTCAGCCATGACGCCGCCTTCAACATGGAGCTGTGCGCCGAGGTCAGCCGCGCACTGGACGTGTCCGTGTGCAAGAATCTGTTTCTGTGCAACCGGCAGAAAACCGCGTTCTATCTGCTGTGCATGCCGCCGGACAAACCCTTCCACACTAAGGACCTCAGCGCGCAGATCGGCTCCTCCCGCCTGAGCTTCGCCCCGGAGGAGAGCCTGTGGGAGCTGCTGCGCTGCCACCCGGGCTCCGCCACCATTTTGGGCCTGGCCAACGATACGGAGCACCGTGTCCGGCTGCTCATCGACCGCGAGGTCTATGACGCGCCCTTTTTCTCCTGCCACCCGTGCATCTGCACCAGTACACTGAAGCTGAAGACCGCCGACGTGCTGGAAAAGCTGCTGCCCCACACCGGCCACACGCCTGTTATCGTTGATTTGTGAGAAATACTGCCTGCCCTTCCCAGCAGGCAGTATTTTTTCATATATATCACAAAAAGCCCTTGCGCTTGGAAACGTTTTCGGTTATACTTACCGTATTCCCACCGTCAGGCGGCACTCCACTTCATGCCGCCGGACGGCAAAAGATAAGGAGGAATACCCGCTGTGGCTGGCGGTGCGGCAGTGTGGAGACCTGTCGTAAGGCACTGAGGGCAATGCCCGTGCGAGGCCGTCTTTTGCGGAGGCAGGACGGTTACAGCCAAGACGTATGGCAAAGGTCATTCTGAAGGACCTGAAGAAGGTCTACCCCAACACCGAGAAGAAAAAGAAGGTCAAGAAGGGCGAGGAGCCCCAGGAAAAGAAGAGCAATCTTCAGATCACCGACGAGGGCGTTGTGGCTGTCCAGCAGTTCAGTCTGGAGATCGCCGACAAGGAGTTCATCGTGCTGGTGGGCCCCTCCGGCTGCGGCAAGTCCACCACCCTGCGTATGATCGCCGGTTTGGAGGATATCACCTCCGGCGAGCTGTGGATCGGCGACAAGCTGATGAACGACGTGGAGCCCAAGGA
>ERZ780149.4650-NODE-4650-length-10530-cov-13.021575_pt1 | contig 10530 bp, 11 predicted proteins | sample MGYA00511367_ERZ780149 | MGnify/ENA primary metagenome ERZ780149 (study PRJEB29588, sample SAMEA2153852) | human gut metagenome | biome: human gut; feature: human-associated habitat; material: faeces | place: Denmark | collected 2008/2010 ...
AAAATAGAAAAATATCTAGAGGAAGAAGATGTAATAAATGATTAATATAGTATTATATGAACCGGAAATACCAGAAAACACAGGAAACATAATGAGAACATGTGCTGGAACAGAAAGCAATTTGCATTTAATAGAGCCATTAGGTTTTGTTATGGATGAAAAAAGAATAAAAAGAAGTGGAGTAAATTATATAGACAAAGTAAATTATAAAAGATATATAGATTATGATGATTTCAAAAATCAAAATAATGGAGAATATTATTATTTTACTAGATATGGAACTAAAGCATATAGTGAAATAGATTTTAGTGATAAAAATAAAAATTATTATTTAATATTTGGAAAAGAAAGTACAGGAATACCAAAAGAAATACTTCATAATAACTTAGATAAATGTTACAGAATACCAACAAGCGATAATATAAGAGCATTAAATCTATCAAATTGTGTTGCATTAATTACATATGAAGCATTAAGACAGCAGGATTTTCCTGGATTATTAAGAAGCGACCCTTTTAAAGGAGAAGATTATTTAAAAAAAGAATAGTTTATTAATCAATAAAACCATTCTTTTTTAATTTATCAACAATTTTTTCTATAGATACATCTCCTTCAATTCTAGTAGCAGTAGTCTTTTCCTTTCCATCTTTAATAAACAAAGTAGTAGGGGTACCACCATCAAAACTAATTTTAGAATTAAAGTCTTTCAAATCATTTTTACTATACTTATCAACATCAGTGTAATATATTTTAATATCATATTTATTAGCAACTTTTCTCAATTTAGGTTTGTATACATTGCAGTGCGAGCAGGTTGTTCTAGAAATACATAAGATAAAACTCTCTTTATTATCAATTTTTTCCATAATTTCATCATAACTTAGTCTAACAAGGTTATCATTCATAGAAAATAAAAAGTAACCAATAATTATACCTAATATAACTATTAATATAGAAGCAATAAGTAAATATTTCTTTTTCTCCATAAAATCACCAAAATAATAATACCACTTTTTTAGAAAAAAAGCAAAAATAATCTTCCAAAAACAATAAAAAAATGCTATAATTTATTTATCATAAAAAGAATATAAAGGGTGATGATAAAAATGGATACAGTAATATCAAACAAGTATAGTAGTATTTTAAATGAATTAAATATTGAAGTATCAAAGAAATTGGAGGGAGAATTCGAAGTAGATGAAATAATAAATACATTTAAAAATTTCTTTTTCAACAAGATGTTTTTAGATATAACTGCAATAAAGAATTATAAAGATTTAACAAATCTTCAAAAATTATCTATGGGAATAGATATGGATAAAGTAATATTATTATTAGACAAAGAAGACCCAATAAGCGATTCAAATAAGTTTTTATCACAATTAGTAAGTATAGGAATATATAATTTTACTAAAGATAAAAATAGTTTAATGTACCTATACACAAATCCTAATTTATATCGTGATGTAGCATACTTACAAGATATGAATACAAGCATTAATGAAAATATAGAATCAGTTCCACAAGTAGAAAATCAAAATGTACAAACGATAATTCAAAAGAGAATAATTGGAATAAAAAATATAACAGAGTCAGCAGGATCTACAACATTAGCATATATGTTAAAAAAAATATTAAGAGAACGTTATAATGTAATGGCTATAGAAATAGATAAAAGAGATTTTAATTATTTTAAAGATAGTGAAATGATTAATATTAGAGAAACATTATTTGAAAATACAATAAAAAAATATAAAGAGGTAGAGGTATTTATTATTGATTTAAATAGAGCAAGAAAAGATTATTTATGTACAGATGTACTTTACTTAATAGAGCCAAGTACAATAAAAATGAATAAGTTAAAAATATCAAATCCATACATATTTAATGACTTAAAAAATAGTAAAGCTGTATTAAATAAAAGCCTATTAACAGAAGAAGAAATAAAAGAATTTGAAAGAGCAAATGACGTAAAAATATATTATAATATACCACCATTAAATGATAAAAAAACAAATGAAGAAGTATTAATACCATTATTAGAAAAACTAGGATATGTAAAAGTAAATATTGAAGATAATGAAGAAAAAAGAAAAAGTATATTTGATATATTTAAAAAGAAATGACAAACTCAGGCAAAATAATTGACATTTTCCATATTTTAGTGTATCATATACTTAGATTTAAGGAGGGAATATTATGTATTTATTAGATATTTGTGGAAATCCTAGTTTAGCACCATTATGGAATGTAGTAGGAACATTAATAAATCTTGTTTGGATAGGAGTTCCAATATTATTAATTGTTTTAGGATCAATTGATTTAGGAAAAGCAGTAATTTCAAGTAAAGAAGATGAAGTTAAAAAAGCTAAAAAATCACTTATCAATAGATTAATTTATGCTGTACTTGTATTTTGCGTAGTATGGATTGTTACTATCGTGATGGATGCAATTAGTGGAATTGGTATTGAAGGTACAAATACAACAAATTGGAAAACTTGTTGGGAACAAATTAGAGGAAAGTAATAAATATTTTAAGGAAATCAAAAAAAATGATTTCTTTTTTATTCTTTGTATGCTATAATTAGGTTATAGTGATTTATTGGGCTTAGAACGGAGTGAAAAAAGAAAATGAAAGAGAAAATATTATTAATTTTAACGTTTATAATCTCATTTACTTTGTATACAAATACAGTTAATGCTATGAGTGAATGTGCAAATGATACAGACAAATTGATCGATGGATATTGTTGTCCTGAGGGATATACATCAAAACTAATAACAAAAGATAAAAATGTAATATGTTTGAATAAAGATTATAGCGAAGAAGAAATAGAGAAGTTCAAGATAATAGCAGATGGTAATATATTCTATAATAATATTGGAGGACAAGGTATTAATTCACAAGTAAAAATACCAGTAGGAAAAGCTCCATCTAAACAATGTTATAGTTGTTCAACTACAGGAAATTATATTTGGAGCAATCAAGAACCATCAAATACTTGTCTAGATGGTATTTGGAATATTAGAACGGAAATCAAAGAAGAAAAAGAATGCAAATGCAGCTATGGGTTTGGTTGTTCTGGTAGAAGTGATTGTGCAAATAGAAACAACTGGTTGCAAAAATGTGAATATAGGTTACTAGGAGAAGAAGATAAAATATATGTTTATTTTGATAACTGTCAAATGAAAATATTTAAAAATGACACGGATGTAACTGAAAGAAGTGGAAATGCAGGAACAGGTTTTATAATCAATGATATAACAATAGATCAATTATTAAGAATATACAATACTAATGGATCTTGTCCAAAATATTTATATGAAAATCATATTTCAAAATCCAAATTTTTATCTTCAACAGACATACACTATTCCTTAACAAAAAAAGGAGAACCTAAGACATATATTTATCAAAATAATAAAGATGATAATCAAAATCCAAATGGAAATGATTATAATTCTTGTGAAGAACTTTTAGATGAAAATACAGTAAACTTAATTAATGAAGTAATGAAATGGATAAGAATATTTGTACCAATATTATTAATTGGACTTGGTGTATTAGATTTTGCAAAAGCAACATTCGAAAAAAGTGAAGATGATATGAAAAAAATAAGAGAAAAGTTCATTAAAAGAATAGTAGCAGCAGTATTAGTGTTTTTAGCACCAATATTTGTTAATCTATTATTAGAACTTGCCAATAGTGTATGGGAATGGATAAATCCTAACACTTGCATTAAATAGGAGGTGACAATAATATGTTTACTTTAAGTATTATGTCAGCAGTACAAGATGCACTCAGAACTACAATGCTTGACATATGTAGCGTGATTTATAGATTAATTGCGTTCTGCTTTGAAGTGTTCTATAATTTAGGAACAGCTAATTTATTACAAAATGAGGCAGTACAAAACATAATCAGTAGAACAACATTAATTATTGGACTTTTTATGGTGTTTAGAGTAACATTTGCATTTATTCAATACATTATTGATCCAGATGCTATGACAGATAAAAGCAAAGGAGCAGGAGCAATAGTAAAAAAGATAGTTATAGCAATAGTTCTACTCGGAAGTACATCATTTTTATTCAGATTCGCATTTAAAGTACAAGATACGGTTTTAGATTCACACGTGTTAGAAAAGGTCTTTTTTGGTAATAATGAAATTGACACAGAAAGCTTCGGTGGAAGATTAAGCAGTACTATATTTACCACTTTTTATAGAATCAAACCAAATCCAAGCAATTCTGCTAATAAGAATTATAGTGATTGTAAAGATTTAGTAGAAAATTATTTAGAAGAAGATATAGCAAATAATAAAGGCTCAGTAAGTTTGGCATATTCATGTTTGTTAAAACGTGCCGATTTTCCAGCAGAAAATGATTTAGCAGAAGAAATAGCTTCTAATGGAGAAAAAGAAGATAAAACAAGTTATGTCATAGATTTTGATGGTGGTGGAGTTTTAGCACTACTTGTAGGAGTAGCAGTGTTATATGTTGGATTTATGTTTACATTTCAAGTTGGTGTAAGATTACTTCAACTCGCTTACCTTCAAATAATTGCTCCAATACCAATTGCAATGTATATTACACCTAAAGGCGAAGAAAATCTAAAAAAATGGGGTCAACAGTGTTTAGTAACATTTTTAGACTTCTTTCTAAGAGTAGCAATAATATACTTTGCTATTTGCATAATTGAAATAATACGTGATAATAATACAATATTAAGCATATATGGGGAAGGAACAATTTATAATACTTATGTTACTTGTGTTATGATTATTGCAACTCTACTATTTGCTAAAAAAATACCTAATCTATTAAAAGAAATATTCCCAGGATTAGGAGGAGCAGCAGGCTTTAGTTACGATATAAGTGGAAAAGCATTTAAAGAAACTATGAAATTAGGGTACAATGCTACACCAATTGGTTGGGGATTGAAGGGGGCCAAAAGTCTAGGATCTGCCATTGATAGAAAAGTTCATGGAAAATCATTTTTCGGCTCAGGAAAGATTATGCAAGCAATAGACAAATGGTTACCAGAGCAAGCAGAAATAAGAAAGAACAGACATGAACAAGACGATAGACGTAAATTATATGATGAAGGAAGAAACATATACAATGAATTTAATGGCGAAATTAAAGATGAAAATGGTAAATTAAAACCAAAAGTATTTAAAAATGAAGCATTTAAAAAAAGTTGGCAAGAAGTTGCAGATGCTAAATCTATACAAAAAAGATATGATGCAGAGCTTGCAGACGCACAGGCAAAATTATCTAGAGGTGAAATAACAACAGAAAGTGCTATATATAAAAATGCAATTGGAAATGCAAAGGCTGCTGCTGGACGTTTAGAAGCGGCTAAGAAAGATCATGAAAATAATAGAAAAATATACTTTAATGATGCCAGAATTGAAGATGCATTCAATTATTATCATGATATGCAATTTGAGGTAAGTAATTCAACTGGCACAAGAAATTTAACCGAAACAACAGCCAATAACCAGCAAAATAATAATCAGCATTCATCTAATATTATTGTTGAAGAGCATGCAGGCTCTAGACCAAGACAAGAAGCAAATGCTGGACCTTCACCACAAGAAGAGTATTCAAGGCTTGTAAATCAATATAATAGTGAAACAGATCCAAATCGAAAAGCAGAAATTAAAAGACAATTAGATGAATTTGAAAGCGGAAAAAGAGGATAAAAAAAGGAGTGTGATATCTAGTGAATGGTTATTTAGTACCAGCAAATGCTAAAAGAGGTACACTGATATTTAATATATTCAGACCAATAGATTTAATAATGTTTGGTGTAGGTGCAGGACTATCATTATTATTACTTATGATAGTAGATTCTAGTAATACAATATTAATACTATTATCTTGCTTACCAGTAGGAATAACAGGCCTACTGGTAGTGCCTATACCAAATTATCATAATGTACTTTGTGCCATACAAAGTGTGTTAAGATTTTATAGAGAAAGAAGAAATTATATATGGAGAGGTTGGTGTTTTTATGAGCGACTTGCAATCAATGACAAAGACAAAAAGTAATTCAAAATATACTGAAGATTGGTTACCAATTAGAAGTATATCTAATGGAACAATAGTGTTAGACAACAAGAAGAAGGTAACAGGAGTTAAGATAAGACCTAGAAATATCTTTATTCTAGATCAAGGAAGTCAAGATAGTACATTAATAGCATTAAAGAATTTTTACAATATGATTGATTTTGAGTTTTGGTTAATTTCTGCAGATAGACCAGTTGATTTAAATAATTATCTAGCAAGATTACAATTACTATATAATCAAACATCTAATCCAGCAGTTAGAAAATTAATAAATCAAGATATTGATAAAGCAAATGATTTTGCAAATAACAATATAACAGATACAGAATATTACATACTATTTAAAGAAAAAAATGATGACCTAATTCAGAAAAGACTTAGAACTCTAATCACAGGCTTAGCAAGTGCAGGATTAGAAGCAACGCAAGTATCAAATGATGATTTAAGAGTAATATTAGATAATTTTCTTAATAGTGGAATGACAACTAATTTTGGGACGGTGATTGCATAATGAAGTTTAAAAGTGAATTAGCCCCTAAAGGGTTGCAATTTAATCCATCGGATTTTGTAATAAGTGATAAATATGCAACAATACTTACAGTAATATCATATCCAAGATTTATTGGACCAGGGTATTTATCTAATTTAACAAATATGTCAGGAGTAAAATTAGTAATAAAAAATATTCCTGTACCATTCACAGTATTAGCAAAGATGTTAAATAAAGAAATATCAGATTTAAGAAGTAGATATCAACAAGAGAGAGATAGAACAATTCAAGAAAGAATAAGACAAGATGTTGAATCATTAGAGTACTTTATTCAACAATTTACTGCATCGCAAGCAAAGACATTTGATTTTCAAATGCATATAATGGTAACTGCTAATACTAGAGAAGAATTAGAAATGAAAAAAGTAAGTTTGAAAAACTATATGGATGCAATGGAATTAAGAGCAATACCATTAAGGTTTGAGCAAGAGAGAGTATTAAAATCAATACTACCTGTCTTTGAAAAGCAACCAATAGAAGATAGAATAGGAACACCAATGCCATCACCAACAATGGCAGCAATGTATCCATTTATCTTTGATAGCATAAAAGATGATGGGTTATCAACACTACTTGGAGTAGATTTTTCAGGTGGAGTAGTATTATTTAATCAATTCTTATATCAATTAAAGAAGGAAAGTAATAGAAATAATGCTAATATGATAATTTTGGGTACATCTGGTAGTGGTAAATCAACAGCGGCAAAATTAATACTTCGTAGCCATATAAGAAATGGCTATCAAATAGTAGCAGTTGATCCTGAAGGTGAAATAAGTGAAATGACTAGAATGTATGGAGGAGATGTAGTAGACCTAGGAAAAGGTGGAGAATACGGAATGGTAAATCCACTGGAGGTAATAATGGATGCCGATGAAACTGAAATAAGAAATGGTCTAGGCTATACAGTATTAAATAAGACATTACAATCTTTAAAAGCATTTATGAAATATTATTCACCTGACATAGAAGAAGATGTTTTAGCACTTTTCAGTGGAGTAGTACAAGATACATATGCAAGATTTGGAATAACATTTACTTCAGATTTTTCAAAATTAACATCTAAAGATTATCCAATATTTAGTGATGTATATGTAACAGTAACAAGTAAATTAACATCAATGACCGAAAAGACACATGAAAGAGATGTAATGGAAAGATTAGAGTTAAAACTAAGACCATTAGTAAGAGAGTTACAATACTACTTTAATGGACATACATCAATAAATACAGAAAGTTCATTTTTAGTATTTAATATAAAAGAATTAATGAATTCAGATGCTAATATAAGAAATGCATTACTATTTAATGTATTAAAGTTTGCCTGGGGATTGTGCTTAAATCCAAATGTAAATACAGTTTTATCAGTAGATGAAGCCCATGTTTTACTAGGAGCAAAAAATGAACTAGGAGCAGAATTCCTAGCACAAGTACAAAGAAGAGCAAGAAAGTATAACACAGGTACAATAATAATAACACAACAACCATCAGATTTTGTAGCAGATGGAATACTAATGCATGGTAAAGCAATATTTGATAATTCGTCATACTATTTAGTCATGGGTCTTAAGAAGCAAGCAGCTGAAGATCTAAGTATGCTAATAGATTTAAATGATAATGAGAAAGAAGCAGTCAAAAGATTTAGTCAGGGAGAGGCATTATTTGTATGTGGCAACAGAAGAATGCAAATAAATGTAATGGTAACAGAAGAAGAATTAGAGTCATTTGGCTCAGGTGGTGGCTTGTAATCACTAAAGTAGGTGGTGAGTATTATGAATGAAGAAGAAACAAAAAAACAAGGATTATGGAATAAATTACCAATAAAAACAAAAATAGCAATAATAGGAATCATAACAGGTTTCTTTTTCATCATAATTTTTATTGTAGTAATGATAGCACCATTGATGGAAATTGGAGTAATAGATATCGGAAAAGGAGGACCAACAAGTGATGCAGGGCTTAATTATTCTGATATAGAAACATCAAACACTTATTGGTGGCCAATTGGAAGTGATATAACTGAAAATGTAGGAAATATTTTGCTTGCAGGTGGTACTCCAGCGGAATCAATTATATCATCACAGTTTGGTATAAGGAACGATCCATATACTAATAAAAGTACAGGTCATGGTGGAACCGATATTGCCCCGATTGATGGTACATATGGAAAAACAAATGTAATAGCAGCCAAAAATGGAGTAGTAATATATCCAACAGAAGGAGCACCAAGAAACTGTGTTTCAAATACAAAAGAAGATAGTTGTGGTGATGGTTATGGTAATTATGTAATGATAGAACACAATGATGGAACAATAACATTATATGGTCATATGTATGAAAATTCAATTACTGTTAAAGCGGGAGATACAGTAGTACAAGGACAAGTAATTGGAAAAGTAGGAAGTAGTGGTAGGTCCACTGGAAATCACCTTCACTTTGAAGTAAGAGTAAATGGTGAAAGAGTAAATCCATTAAATTATGTATCAATGGAAAATCCAAGACCAGTAATTGATTACGGAAATGTAGTAGAAGGAAATACAAACAAGCAAACGGTTTGTTTAACATTAGTAAATAATAATTATTCACAAAATGGTGTCATAGCATTAATGGCAAATATAAATGCAGAAAGTTCATTTAACCCTACATCAGAAGGAGACTATGAAAATGGAAAATCAACAAGTTATGGACTTTGCCAGTGGCACAATGAGAGATGGGATAATTTAAAAAATACATTCCCTGATACTCATACACAAATAGGAGGACAATTAAGTTTCCTAACATATGAATTAAAAAATAATTATAGTACATTATATAATAATTTGATTAATGGGACAAAAAGTGAATCAGATTTAGCATATGATTTTTGTAAAGAATTCGAAAAGCCAAAAGATACTGAAACTACTTGTAAAAATAGGGCGAATACTACAAGTAACTTCTCAGGTTATGTAAAAAATAATTGTAATTAAAGGAGATAAAATGAAGAAAGATGATATTAGAACATTTATTACAATTGCAATAATTTGTGCAATAATAGTAGGGATAGTATTAATAATAAATAGGAAAAGCAATAGCGAAAAACTAGAAGAAGTCAATGAATACAATACATTTTTTACAATAACTAACTACATAAATACTTATATAAGTAGTAGTTCAAATACTAGTAAGTTATATGACTTGACATATATAGATTACATAAATAGAAATAATATTACAGAAAATACAATAAATAAATTTTTAGAAAACTACACAATAAATTCAAGTATTAAAGTAACAGATATGAAATATGTAAAAATTAAAAATAATTATGTATATTATGTAAAAGGAAAAATATATCAAAATACTTATGACGGAAGTGAAGTAATAAATAATAATTATCAAACTTTGGTATTAGTGGATTTTGATACATTATCATATGCTATATATCCAATTGATACAGATTACAAAAAAGTATTAGATAAAATAAAGAAAATTAGTATAGAAAATAATAGAAATAACAATGTAAAAAAATCGGATTTAATAACAAAAGAACAAATATGTGTAATATACTTATCAGATTATATAAGTAAAATAGATGAAGAAATAGAACTATCTTATAATGTTCTAAGTGAAAAAATGAAAGAACAATATCCTATGTTCAAAGAATATGTAAATTATATAAATGATAACAGAGATAAAATAACAACAGAAGCAGATAAATGTTTATTAGAAAAAATAGGAAATAATAGAGTATATACAGTAATAGATAAAAATGAAAATAAATACATATTTACCGAAAAAAGTGTAATGAATTATGAAGTTAGTTTCTATTTGAAAGATAATAAAAATGAATAACTAAGAAAGTTATTCATTTCAGACTGTTGACAAATAGGTAAATAAAAATACTTATTTGTCTTTTTATATTATA
>ERZ780149.4653-NODE-4653-length-10528-cov-3.101881_pt1 | contig 10528 bp, 9 predicted proteins | sample MGYA00511367_ERZ780149 | MGnify/ENA primary metagenome ERZ780149 (study PRJEB29588, sample SAMEA2153852) | human gut metagenome | biome: human gut; feature: human-associated habitat; material: faeces | place: Denmark | collected 2008/2010 ...
ACTTTCGGCAGCCCACCGGCGGATTCAGACCTACTCAGGACATCGGAAAAATTCATATTACGGAGGACTGCAATGTACAACATACTGGTCGTTGACGACGAATCCCGCATACGCACGATCATCAGAAAATACGCTGAATTTGAAGGTCACAAGGTGACGGAAGCCGGGGATGGCATGGAGGCGGTGCTTCGCTGCCGTGAGGGCGGATATGATATTGTTATCATGGATATCATGATGCCGGAGCTTGACGGATTTTCCGCCTGCCGTGAGATAAGAAAAAGCTCGGATGTTCCTATTATCATGCTGTCGGCTCGCGGAGAGGAATACGACAAGATAAATGGCTTCGGGTTGGGCATCGACGACTATGTGGTAAAGCCTTTCTCGCCCAAGGAGCTGATGATGCGCGTTGAAGCGGTGATGAAGCGTACACGGCGCTCGTCCGCGCCCGCTTCCGGAGGAAAGCCTCACGAGGTCGTAGAGCTTGACGGCGGAGGACTGAAGGCAGACATAACCGCGCGTCTTGTTTATATAGACGGCGAGCGTGTTGAAATGTCGCCAAAGGAATACGACCTGTTCTTTTACCTTCTGGAGAACCGCAATATAGCGCTGTCCCGCGAACAGCTGCTGCGCGAGGTGTGGGGGTATGACTTCTACGGTGATGCGCGCACGCTGGATACACATATAAAGCTGCTTCGCAAGAGCCTTGGAAGATATGCCGACTGCGTGGTTACACTGCGCGGCGTCGGATACCGCTTTGAGTCGGCGCTTGCCGAAAAATCAAATAAGAATTCAGCCGGTGACGGAGATGCAGCTGACTGAGAAAGGAACCGTTTCGGATCCGGGAAAATGCAGGAAGCCATTCAATGAGTTCTGATATTAGTAAAAATAAAATCAAAACCGATAAAAAAACAAACCGTGCCCCGAGGCGGGCAATGAGCGTGCGCGGGAAGCTACTTATATATTTTGCGTGCTTTGCGGCGGTCATGTTGCTTATCATATGGGTGTTTCAGGTAAAGATGCTTGAATATTTTTACCGTCAGACAAAGATGGGCGAGATGTCCCGCATGTCTGAGGATATTGCTGCAAGCATATACGACGGAGATCTTAACAGCAAGGCTGTTGATCTTGCGCTGACTTACGATACCTGCATACGTGTATTCAGTGCCGATTCCGGACATCTTGTTCATGAGATAGTGAGTGCTGACGTTGCTCCAGACTGCCTGCTTCACCACTTTCCCTCAAGCGAGCTGAACAATATGTATCAGCTCGCGCTTCAGAACGGCGGGTCGTGGACGGCTCAGAAGATAACCACGCTTCCTGATACCGAGTCCGGTACCAAAAGAGGCAGAGAAGACGGAAAGACCACTATCCGTTCGATACAGAAGGGTATAAGCGCAATATCCGTGGATATAATCAGCATAAACGGCAACGATTATGTTATAATGCTGAACACAGAATTTCTGCCCATGACGTCAACGGTCCGGACGCTTGTCACTCAGTTTTTGTGGATCGCAGTTGCGGTGCTTATTGCCGCAGCAATTCTTGCACTTGTTTTTTCCGAGAAGATTGCAAAGCCGATTTCGGGCATGAACCGCGCCGCAAAGCGTCTTGCAGTTGGTGAGTATGAGCCTAATTTCCGGGAGGAGGGCTATCTTGAGACACGTGAGCTGGCTGCAACACTTAATTACGCAGCGGGCGAGATCACAAAATCAGACAGCCTTCAGAGAGAGCTTATAGCCAATGTATCGCATGACTTGCGAACACCTTTAACGATGATCTCCGGCTATGCTGAGGTAATGCGTGACATACCGGGAGAAAATTCTCCGGAAAATCTGCAGATCATCATAGACGAGGCGGGACGCCTCTCCGAGCTTGTTACCGATATGCTTGACCTTTCAAAGATCCGTGCCGGTACCAAGACTCCGGAGATGAGCTTCTTTGATCTTACCGAAACTATACGGGAAGTTATGCTGCGATATGATAAGCTGATAAGCCACGATGGGTACAAAATAAGCTTTGTTCAGGAGTGCGAGGCATTTGTCAACGCCGATCGCACAATGATGCTACAAGTGGTATACAATCTTATCAACAACGCCGTAAACTATACCGGAGAGGACAAGCGCGTCACTGTGACCCAGCAGATATGCGAGCGTGACGGAGAACGACGTGTACGTATATCGGTTGCCGATACCGGTGTCGGGATACCGAGAGATCAGATACCGCTTATTTGGGACAGATACTACAAGATCGATAAGGTGCACCGTCGCGCCGCGGTAGGCACGGGGCTTGGGCTTTCGATAGTAAAAGGAATACTTCGGATGCACAACGCCGCCTACGGTGTTGAGAGCTGTGAGGGGCATGGCTCGGTGTTCTGGTTTGAGCTTCCGCTCAGCGAAAACACAGACGATCCCAACATGGAGTGAATTTTTGAAACGGAGTTAATAAATGTCGGAGGATAAGAACAAAACTGTGTCACGCAAGTATGGGAAAAAGGATATTCTGCGTATCACAGCTATAGCTGTGTGTCTTGTGGTGTTTGCGGTCAGTGTTGGCGGAATAATCAGTATTCTGAACGGCTACGGACGTGCTGATAAGCTCTACGGAGATATTTCAAGCGGCTTTGAAAACGCGGGACAGGGAGCGGCTGACGGGTTTTTCATAAATCCCATGTTGTCGATATCGCCCGGGGTGCCGCTTGCCAACTATTCCGGTCAGATAAACAATCCCGGCACTAACCATAACGGGGAAGCATCGGGAAATAACGGAACAATTGCCGGAAGTGCCGAATTTCAGCGCAAGCTTGGATATCTGAACGAGCTCAGAGAACAGAATTACGACACTTACGGGTTTATTCAGATAGACGGTACAAAGATCAGCTATCCCGTGGTCCAGGCGGCAGATAACGACTATTACGTCAAGCGCGGATTTAATAAGAAATATCTGAGCTCGGGTACTATCTTTGTCGATTACCGCAACAGCCGCACGATATCCGAAAACCATAATCTTATCATTTACGGGCACAACATGCTCAACGGAAGTATGTTCCATGACCTTGCACGGTACGATAAAAACATACATGACGACGCTGAGGATTTTTTTGCTTCGCACGATGAAATACGCATAACCACCTTTGACGGCATCTACACCTTCAAGATATTTTCATTTTATCAGACAACAGATACCGATCCGTACCTCATCACCAATTTTTTCTCCGACGAGGCATTTCTCGGTTACTGCAATACCGCTTCTGAGCGGTCAATGTACAACACCGGAATAACCGTTTCCGCAGACGATGTGATACTTACTCTTTCGACCTGCGTAAACGGCAAGCCAACAGAAAGATATGCGTGCCACGCGAAGCTGATCGACATTCAGAAATAACAAACGAATAATAAATGTCCCCGGGATACTGACGCAAATTCGGTGTCGGCATTCCGGGGTCGCTTTGTTTTCAGTCGTATATTTGTCGTCAGGTAAGCGGATATGTAACATTTTTTGAAATTACAGCCGCATACGGTTGCATTTCGACGGATTTTATTATATAATAACTGTGTCTTTACATGAGAACGTAAGATAACGAAAAACAGGAGAACGAAATGTTGGCAGAGAATCCGATTGATAAGTGCGGATCTGATTCAAGGAAAGAAAAAAATATTTTTCTTGAGTCCCTTGATTCGCTGACAACAGAGGATGTGGCTCCGGGGGCATCCGCGAGGCGCAAAAAGAAATTCGGCGTTGCGGATATGCTGCGCACATTATTGCTGGTAATTTGCGCGGTAGTGTTTGTAGTCTGCATGTTTGAGCTTATAGACATTTTCATGAGTTATAAAAGGGCAGGGGATCTTTACGGTGAAATTGCTGACGGCTTCAACAGTGCGGGCGGCTCATCCGGCAATCCCATCATGGCAGCTCTTATGGCGGGAGATGCTCCTTCTGCTCCGCTGCGCACACTTTCGGAGCAGAAGAATACCTCAGGAAACCCGGGGGGCAGCTCCGGGTCTGTCACGACCGGTAAAAGCATTGAATTTCAAAGAAAGCTCGTGTATCTTGAGCAGCTCAGAAGCCAGAATCCGGATACATACGGATATATCGTCATTGAGGGTACGTCGATAAGTTATCCGGTAGTTCAGACGAAAGACAATAATTATTATCTGAAGCATGGCTTCAACGGCTCAAAGCTGAATTCCGGTACGATTTTTGTTGATTATCATAACAGCAGTAAGGTGGAGGACAACCGAAATCTTGTGATATACGGGCACAATATGCTGAACGGAAGTATGTTCCATGATATTGCCCGTTATGACCTTAACTTCCCGGATAAATATGGGGCAAGATATGACGGAAGCTCCTACGGTCAGAGTTTTTTTGACGAGCATCGCTTTATTAAGCTTATCACTTTTGACGGCATATATACTTTTGAGATATTTTCGTTTTATGAAACCACCGAAAATGACAGATATTTCACCACGGAATTTTACTCGGATTATTCATATATGTCCTTCTGTAAAACGGCTATCGAAAAGTCGCAGTATGATACCGGAACAGAAATGGGAGTGCTCGATGTAATGCTGACTCTTTCAACCTGTGTTAATCTGAATCCGAGCGGAAGATACGCCTGTCATGCAAAGTTGGTGAAAATTGAAAACTGAGACTGAACAGAACTGCTTCCCGCGAGATGTATTTGTTTGCCCGATCTGCGGAGCGACGCTTTGCGAGGAGGCAAGGACATACGTGTGCGAGGGTAAGAACGACGGAAAGCGTCATTGCTTTGACCGGGGCGCGAGCGGATATGTGAATCTTGCTTTTGTTAGAGGTCACGGAACGGTGACCGGCGATCCTCCCGACGCCGTAAGAGCGCGGACTGCTTTTCTGGATGGGGGATATTACAAGCCTGCCGCCGATGCACTGCTGCGGCTTGCGGACAGATTCGTTCCGGCGGGGTTGCTTGTGGACGCCGGTTGCGGAGAGGGGTATTATTCCGTTTATCTTGCAAATGAAAAACGCGCAGTATTCGGTGCGGATCTCTCAAAATACGCGGCGGATCGTGCTGCCAGGCGCGCCGCGTCAGCAGGGAAAGGAGATGCTTGCCGATTTGCTGCGGCGTCGGTATTCGAGCTGCCGCTGAGGGATGATTCCGCAGACGCGCTGCTGTGTATGTTTTCTCCCTGTGCCGAGAAAGAATATACCCGTGTGTTGAAGCCGGGAGGAGTGCTGATGGTCGGAAGCGCAGGAGAGCGACATCTTTATGGGCTTAAAAAGGCTGTATACGATACGCCGACACTTAACGCTCCGCGCGCCGATCTTCCGCAGTCGCTTGAGTTGATCCACCGTGAGGAGCTTGAGTATACTCTGAGCTTCGGCAAGGATAAAAAAGAAGATATTCTGCGCTTGTTTGATATGACTCCATATCGGTATCGCACCTCGCAATCGGATCTTTTGAGGCTCTCAGCGCTTGTGTGCCTTGAATGTGAAGCGGATTTTGAGTTCAGAGTATACCGTAAGAGCTGACTCGTGAGTTTTTCTCACCGCTTACCGTGCATCAGGGCGGGCAGGAGATCACGGTAGTGGATACTTATCGGACAGGCAATATTGAATTTGCAAAGGAAAAAGGAAATCAAGCATGGAGATCTCAGTCTGTATACCGATGTATAACGAGAGCGAACGTATAGCGGATACCGCGCGGGAGCTTTCCGAATATATGGCAAAAAATTTCAGCGACTATGAAATACTGTTTTCGGATGACGGCAGCACCGATGGGTGCGCGGATATTGTACGTTCGCTTGGACTGCCGTGTGTGCGCGTAGTAGGATACCGAAACAACCGAGGCAAGGGCTGCGCTGTCAGGACCGCGTTTCTTGAAGCCCGCGGCGACTTTGTGATGTTTACCGACGCTGATCTTGCCTACGGAACAGAAGTTATCCGCCGCGCGTATGATGAGCGCCTTGCGCATCCGGAAGCGGGGCTGGTGATAGGCTCGCGCAATCTTGACAAGGACGGTTATTCGGGATATACATTTCTGCGCCGGGTGGCGTCAAAAGCTTATATTTTCCTGCTTGGAATTGTCGGAGGCTTTAGGCTGTCCGATTCCCAGTGCGGTTGCAAGGGCTTTACGCATGACGCGGTACAGAAGATATTCCCGCGTTGCGAGGTAGACGGCTTTGCATTTGACTTTGAAGCAATTCTTTGGGCTGGAAAATTAGGAATAGGCATTGTTGAAATGCCGGTAAAGGTAATTAACCACGGTACTTCCAAGGTTCATGTACTGCGCGATTCCCTTAAGATGCTCAAAGACCTGCATCGCATGAAAAAACGAATTTCAAAAGCCGAGATATAAGTAAATATTATTTCCGCCATGGCGAATACAAAGCTGAAAGAGAGGTGAAAAAGGTATGTCAAAAATAAAAAGATCCGCGTTTTTGCGCTGGATCGCTGCCTTTGTGGCTTTTACATTTCTTTTTCCGCTTCTTTTATGCACGTTGGGAGCTGAGGATACCCGTACAAGCTTTGGAGGCGAGGGGGTCTATCGCATACGAAGCCGCTCGACCGGCCTTTACCTTACCGCATACCTTAACGGTTCGCGCGGAGTGGGAAAGGCTTATGTGACGCCGCTTGAGGAAAACAACGAGGCTCAGATATTCCTCCTGAAAGAAAATGATGACGGCAGCTTTGTTATATGGCCGCAGAATGACTCTGCGATCTACTGCTTCGCCTATTCCGAAAGCACCGCTGCTGGCTCTCCGGTCGTAAAGTTGCTTACCGAAAACGATAAGGCGCATTTTGATATATTTGAAACCCGTGCCGGAGGTTGTACCATTGCTCCTTCGGGAGGCGAAAATCCGCGTGCGGTGCTTGGCGTTACGGACGAGCTTTCGTATTACAGCGACAATCTGGTTCAGTTTACCGATTACTCAGAGGAGAATGCGTCGCAGCAGTGGTATTTTGAACCGGTCGAAACCAAAAAAGTGACATTTGCATTTTCCAAGACCAGCGTAAAGCTGTATTCTACCGGAAATTTTTATGTCAGGCTTTATCCGTATAATTACATACAGGACAAGGTAAAATGGACGTCAAGCAACGAGGATGTGCTGATGGTGGGCGACTATGGCAGATACTGCGCGCTCGCCGAGGGCACGGCAAAGGTTACGGCGACGGTTGACGGTGTAAGCAATTCGTTTACCGTCACAGTATCCGATAAGGCGGCGTTTACATGGTACAGCCAGCGCAGTATGACCAACAGTGACTGGGACGGAACACTGCTCAGCGACCTGTATTTCTGGAGCAACGGGTCGCGGCTCCGGTACGCCGTGGATTACCGTTCGATATATTCTGGATATTCATGGATGAAAGAGGGCTGCGCGCTTTGTTCGGTAGCTATGGTACTGCACAACCTTGGCGCAACGCTTGAAAAGGGTTATGATTTCCGCTCGGGGCAGACAGGCAATCTTCCTGCCGACCCATACACGGCGTCTCTCGCCAATACATATAATTTCGGAGCTTCGTCTGCGTCAGAGCTTCTTTACGGAGATCCGATCCTTGTAAACTGGAAAGCTATCGCATCGAGATTTTTTGTTGACGGTAAGGAAGTGAGCTGCCGCAAGGTTTACAGTCCGACTCTGCGCACAATTGCCAATCTGATTAAGGAGCATCCGGCAGGCGTCGTTGTCGAGCTGAAAAGATCAACCGGTACACATTACGTTGTATTTGCAGAATGTCTTAACCCGGAGGCTGCTTCTCAGGACGCGCTCCAGTTTATCGTTTATGACCCGCTTGGTTACACCTCCGATCAGGGTGACGGCGTGCTTTATGAGCGCTTGGCGTCAAATCTTATCGCGGGATTCAGCAAGTGGAGCATCAATTCTGCAATGATATACGACATTGCCGAAAAAATAAACTGACCGACAGGTCGGAATCAAACTGACAAATTATTTTCAAGGAGAATAAATATGCTTGCAACACTGGTATTTGTTGACGTAAAACCCGAATGCGTCGACGCATTTAAGAAGATCTCATGCTATAATCATGACAACTCACGTCTCGAACCGGGGAATGTCCGCTTTGATGTGCTTCAAAGCAGGGAAGATCCCACTCAGTTTGTGCTTTACGAGGTGTATGTAGATGAGGCGGCAGCCGCAGAACACAAAAAGACCGAGCATTATCTGCGCTGGCGCGAGGAGGTCGCTCCGTATATGAACAGTCCGCGCCGTGCCATTCCAACGACGCCGGCTGCATTTGACTGAAAAAATACCGGGAGTCCTTGTCTCGGAACAAGACTCCCGGTATGCAGTCCGTTTGAATACCCGCGGGCGCAAGCGAAAACAGAAAATATCAGAAAAGATAATTCATATTTCCTGCCAAAAGTGCGGTTACGCCGCGGTATATGACCTCAGGACGGTCGTTGAAGTTTTCCTTCATTCGCAGAGCGCGGTTTTCGCTGTCAACCGTCAGCACGGTGTGAAAGATCATCTGTTTTTTCTCTGTGATCTCGCACACGACGTCAAACCTGCCGTCGTCACGCTTGACGATCTCGCAGCTTGCTGCAATTTTACGGCGTGAAAAATCAAGATACCGCAGTGCTGCGGCGAGTGATTTGTCAAGAATTGACGGAAGCAGGTCGGAGTTCAGCTCCTCAGCCACGCATCTTCCCTTGTCGGTTACCTCATAATATGTCGTCCCGTTGTTTTCGAAGGAGGAAATAAGACCTCCGTCCAGCATTTCGATAAATGCTTCGGCAAAGTCGAGGTACATAACATAATCCGTCTGCATTACGATGTCGTTAATTGAACAGTAATCAAGCGGGTAGTTTATATTTTCAAGCAGATAAAGCACAAATATCTTTACGTTGTTTTTGCTTCCGATAGGTGAACCCATAAAAACTCCGTGCCGCAAGGGCGTATAAAATATTTTCGCGGGAACAGCTTCGCGCGATACAGTTATTTTAACACATTACGGCGCGCACTGCAATAGTTTGCCGGGATTTTTGTGTGTATATGCAGTAAAAAATCATGATATAATGATGAAGAAAATAATTTTTATTGACACGAAAGGTCAGGACATAAAAGTATGATTAACATTGCCATTCTCGGATTCGGAACTGTGGGTTCCGGTTGTGCCGAGGTGATCACCAGAAACGAAAAAATTATCACCGCACGTCTTGGGGACAGCGTGAATATCAAGTATATACTTGATCTGCGCGATTTTCCGGACAGCCCATTCGCCGACCGCATTGTCCATGATTTTTCGGTCATACGCGACGACCCCGAGGTCAGCATAGTTGCCGAAATGATGGGCGGGATACATCCCGCCGCTGACTTTACGCGCGAATGCCTTATGGCAGGAAAGTCTGTTGTCACTTCCAACAAGGCTGTGGTGGCGGCAGTGGGGGATGAGCTACTTGATATCGCGCGTCAGCAGGGATGCAGATATCTTTTTGAGGCGGCAGTCGGCGGAGGTATCCCGGTAATTCGTCCGCTTATTGATGAGCTTGCCGACAATGAGATCAATTCTATTGCCGGGATCCTCAACGGTACAACAAACTATATCCTGACCGAAATGACGCGCAACGGCACTCCTTTTGACAATGTTCTGCGTCGCGCGCAGGAGCTTGGATATGCCGAGGCTGACCCCTCCGCCGATGTGGACGGATTTGACGCGGCGCGGAAGATAATCATACTTGCGGCTATCGCTTACGGCAAGCTGCTTCCTCTTGAATCTGTATGCGTCGAGGGAATACGGAATATTGAAGCCGAGGATGTTGCGCTGCTGTCTCAGGCAGGCGCATCCATTAAGCTCATTGCTTACACCGAAAAAAGCACCGAGACCGGGGCGATATATGCCGCGGCAACGCCGCGCGTGGTGATGCCTTCCTGCCCGCTCTGCCATGTTGACGATGTATTCAACGGCGTGCTTATTGACGGAAATGTGCTTGGTGAGACGATGTTTTACGGACGCGGGGCGGGGAAGCTGCCTACTGCCAGCGCTGTGGTGTCCGACATCATAGATGCCGCAGAACGTCCGGCGGCTGTTCAGCAGCGGCTTGTATGGAAAAAGGCTGACTCTGCGGCTATTGCCGACCGTAACGGCTGCCGCCGTTGCTTCATCCTTGAAGGATCTGTTGCAAAAATGCCCGCAGTGTGTTCCGGAGACGATGTGATCACAGTCAGCCGAGACGGAAGAACCGCTGTTATTACTGCGGAAAGGCTTACCGACTCCGAGGCGGAAGCGGTTGTGCGAGAGCTTGGCGCTGTTTGCCGACGCGAATACCGCGTAATATAAAACAGTACGCAAACATATCCGTATTAAAATAAATGTCAGGTGCAAACCGTGTGAGCGGAATGCACCTGCTTTTTCTTGGTTTTTTTAATATGCCTTGACAGCTTGAGACGTCGGATTTCCTTTATGGAAAAAGTAAATTTCCGGGATGCCGCGTTGTTAAGCGACACCCCGGAAATTCCGGAAATATGTAAGATTATTCTTTTTCCGCGCGGCGGCGTCTTTCTGCCATGCGTTTTTCGTGGCAGGCGCTGCAGTA
>ERZ780149.4655-NODE-4655-length-10526-cov-5.165887_pt1 | contig 10526 bp, 3 predicted proteins | sample MGYA00511367_ERZ780149 | MGnify/ENA primary metagenome ERZ780149 (study PRJEB29588, sample SAMEA2153852) | human gut metagenome | biome: human gut; feature: human-associated habitat; material: faeces | place: Denmark | collected 2008/2010 ...
CCTCATATCCATAGGTGATCGTGTCCGTTGCCGTCCCCAGCGTGCCGCCATTGGCAACGTAGGCATATTCGGCCTTGTTCAGGATGTTCCCGCGATCATCATAGGTATAGGTGATCGACTTGTTCAGGATGCTGTTATCCTCCCGCACGAGCTGGTTCAGGCTGTCATACTCGTAATAGACGTGGTTCGTCCCCTGCTGCAGGTGCGTGATGTTCCCGTTCGCGTCATACGTATACTGGAAGGCGGCGTCCGTGCCGTTCTTGTACGAGGACACCAGCGCCGTCTGCGAACCGTTCGCCCCCGCCACGTACGACAGCGTCGTCGTGTAAGTGCCAATCTTCCGCGCGCTCAACCGTCCGATCGCGTCATACGTGTTCGTGACCGCCTTCCCGTTTGCCAGCGTCGCTGTCGTCGGGCGGTTGTCCTTGTCGTAGGCATAAGTCGTCGCCCACGTCGTCCCGTTTGTCGAACACGTCAGCTTCGTCAGGTTGTCGTTCCCGTCATATTGGTATGCATACGACGCCAGCACCGTGCCCGATCCGTTCTTCGTCACGCTCTTCATGCACCGGCCGCTATGGTCATACTCATAATAGATCGTGAAGCCCAGCGACACGTCCTGCGCCGAATACAGGTTCCCTGCCCCGTCATACACGTATTTGTACCGGCTCGCGCCGTTGTACTTCACCTCCACCGGCCGGTTCAGGCTGTCGTATACATAGCTCACCGTCAGCCCGTTCCCATACGCCGTCTGCGTCAGCAGGCCGGAGGTATTGTTATACGTGTTGGTCGCAAGCGTCGCCAGATTCGTGGCGGATGTGCCCGCCCTGGTGCTGACCGTCCGGCCAAACCCGTCGTACGTCAGCCCATAGTACACCGCCCCGTCTACCGTCACCGCAGTCAGACGGTCGTCGGTATACGCATACGTCACGCCGGAGTCGCCCGACGTGATCGCATTCACGCGGTTCATCCCGTCATATCCATAGGTCGTGTCCGTCTCCCGCGCATCGGTGATCTGCGTGGCCAGCCGCGTCGCCGCATCATACTGCGTCAGCACCGTGTTCCCCCGCGCGTCCGTCACGCCCGTGGCCAGCGCCGACGCGCTGTCATAGGTAGTCGTCGTGCGGATATAGCTCGTGCTGTTGCCCACCTTCGTCTCCGTTGGCAGGCCTGCGGCGTTGTATGTATTGGTCGTAACCACACCCTCCGGCGAAGTACTCGTAAGCAGGTTGTGCTTGCTGTCGTAGGTATAAGTCGTCGTGTTCCCGCGCGCGTCCGTGGCGCTGGTCAGATTGTCGTTCGCGTCGTAATCGAACGTGTTCTCCTGGCCAATCAGGGAAACCGTGCCGGACAGGTTGCCGGCGGAATCATAGCTGTACCCGGTGGCAAACTCTTCCTTGTACAATTGTATGCCATCCACGTACAGCGTGTTAAGAGAGTTTGTATACTCAACCACCAGCTGCATCTGTGCATACGACCGGGGAGTTGTAAACGTGCCACTCACATATTGCCACTCGTCTGTGTCCGCAGCAAAATCTACATGGCTTGAGAACATGACGGTTCCACTGGAATTCAGGAACTGCAGCACCAGCCGCTTAATGCCATATTCCGCCATATGATTGCTGCCACTCGTCCCGTAATACACCTTCTGTTCTGTATGCGGCACATTATTGGATGCAACCCAGGCGCCAAAGGTATAGGTATCTCCCGTATCGCCGCTCTGATATGTCTGCTTAATCTTAATGCCCTGTACCTTACCATTCATTTCGTACACTTTATCATCCAGCATTGTTGGATGCGTTGTGCGCGCGGCAGCATACTTGGCGTCGGACACGTCGACCACTGCACAGTCGCTGCCATAGTTCATCGTATAGTTTTTTGTACCATTTGTGAAATCGCTGTTCATGATAAGGTTGTACCGGTTCGGCACAGAGCCCTTTTCCAGCTGGATGGAGTCGACATAGACCGTTCCGCTACCGACCGGCACCACAACAGCCACCGTGATCGAACTGGCTGCAGCGGTAAACGTCAGCACCTCACGGTTCCAGCCCGTCCCGCCAGCCGTCACGGCGGGCGACTGTACCGTGCTGCTGCCATTGGTCACCTTCAGATAGGCCGTATTCAGCGTCCCGCTAAAATACGCCGAAAGCGTATAAACCTGCCCTACAGTGACGTTGACCGTTTGTGTCAGCGTGCGCGCCGCTGTCCCTGCGTCAATTTTACAGGAGTATGCCCCGGTATGCCGCCGGCTTGAATCATTTTTAATATAGCTCGTAGTGCTTCTCGTCCAGGACGATGGATAGGTCGACTCTTCAAACCCATGGTTTTTCAACAGATTGACCACCGTCGACTGCATCTTTGAAACAGCCGTAAGCTCCGTGACCGTCCGGTCCCCCGTGTTATAGGACGCATACACTGCCCGCCCTTGCGGATCGGTAACAGAAACCGGCTGTCCCAGATTGTCGGTATGATAAACCGTCCGATGTCCCTGTGCATCCGTCACCGTCGTCCTGTTCCGTCCATAAGCAAACGTCAGATACTGCCCGGATGTCGCACCGGCCGCCTCCGCTGCGCGCGTTACACGATACGGCGCACCGGTAGTATAGCTGTAGGTAATGCTGTAATTGTCGATATTCGTTGCCTTCGTCAGGCAGCGGTTACCGTTGTAGGTATAGGCGGCCGTTTCCCCATCGGCATAAGTAATGCCGGTTAAATTGGTGCTTGTATAGGAATAGGAAACGTTAAGCCCGTCTGGCGCAGACACTTCTGAAAGCAGATCGCTTTCATAAGTCAGACTCAGCGCCTGTCCTGCCGTTCCTCCTGCAAGCTTCTCTGTGATAGAAGCAATGCGAAGGTTTGTGATGGTTGTGGTCGTATAGGCAATGTTCGTTTCGTTGCCGTTTGCATCCCTGATGGTTGTCAGACGACCGTTGGCCACGGAAGAGTCGCAAGCAAAAATCAGCTTGTTATCCTCTTTATCCGTGATCGTCACCGTCGTACCGCTGATGGTGAGGACTGTGTCCTTGTCTTGTTCGTTGACATAGCGTGTGGTGCTCGTGCCGTCCGCCCTGTAATAATGGCGTGTACCATCTGCATCGATGTGCCGGTAATACGTCGCTGTACCATCCAAACTGGCAACCGTTACCTTGGTGATCGATTGTGCGTAGTTCAGCCGCCAGCCATAACCATACCCAATATTTGTAGCTCGATCATTGGTATTATACACATGCGCCAGGGAAATTGTCATAGCGCCGTTGTTGATTGCCGCATCTGCATGCGACATGTTCAAATTGCCGGAAAACGCATTGATGGAACCTGTGCCGGCGCGGCCAATATTCTGGCTATAATATGTCCAGGTATCCTCAAGGCCCGTGGAATTGCGATAGATAACAGTCAAATATGGTTTTCTGCTGGCTGTCCCCGTATATTCCGAAGTGCAAAACAGAGAGGAGCCGCTTGTGCCCTTAAACAGCAGGCCCTTATTGCTGGATGGGCTCGTATACCATTCCTGCACTGCGCGCGTAATGTCAAATGGATTGGCATAATACTGCACACTGGATACGCCCATGGCAATGCTGCCGGACGTATCATAACTTGGTTTGGTATTCCATGTAACCGTGGATTCGCTCCACGAAGAAGTCACTTTGTAGACAGCTGAAGTCGCGTTGCTATAGCTGCTGTTCGCATTATAACGGGAAAGATATAGGCAAGACTGCAGAATAACATCGCCACTGGAGAGTGTAGGCAAAACGCTATTAGGAATGTATACCAGCCCCTCAGCAGCTGTCCCGCCAACATTCATGCTCTTGCCAGTATGATAGTTGCTGTTTTTGTTAGCACTGGCCACATACGTATCCTGAATACTGTTTGAAACATTGACCTTGATATCCGGATCAATGGACAACGGATACTGACGATCTGCGCTCTGAAGCCATTGGAGGTCAGGGATCAGGGTATAGGTATACGTGCCGGCATCTGCATCAGTGGCAGTCAGATACGCCTCAATTTCCCCGCTCTGTTCGCCTGCAGCGTCAAACATGACGGCGCTTCCCAGTTGGAACACCTCGGCTCCCTGGGAATTGACAAACGCCGTCCGGCCATCAGCATCGGTCTGCGGCAACAGACCGTCGCTCGAAATTTCCACAGTATATGCCACGGCTCTGGTGGGTGCGCTGTCCAGCGTAATGTATTCGGACAGCGTCTTGCCGGAAAGCACATACCGGACGTTCAAACCGGCTGCAGCATCGGTATAGGATATTTCTGAAGTCAGTTGCGTCGGAAAACGCAGCTGCATGTCGCGCGCTTCGTCCGTCAACAGTTCCGTAGTGGTCGCCTCTTGGGCCGATACAATAGCAGCCGCATCCGTCACGGGCAACGTGTCAAACAGGCTTAAATCCGGCAAGTTTGCCGTGTCCTGTTCTTCGCTTTCATCCAGCCCGGTATCCTCGTCATCCTCATCTTCCTGCGCTGCGCCTTCAGCCGAAATCGGCGGAGTGATTTGCGGGGCAGTGGGCTGTTCGGTTTCTGCCTCCGATAAGGCAGGCTCTTCAGGTTCTGCCTCCGGCAAGGCCGGCTCTTCGGCTTCTGCCTCCGGCAAGGCCGGCTCTTCCGCTTCTGCCTCCGGCACAACAGGTGCTTCCGGTTCTGCCTCCGGCAAAGTTGGCTCTTCGGCTTCTTCCTCCGGCACAACAGGTGCTTCCAGTTCTGCCTCCGGCACAACAGGTGCTTCCGGTTCTGCCTCCGGCAAAGTTGGCTCTTCGGCTTCTTCCTCCGGCACAACAGGCGCTTCCGGTTCCGCCTCCGACAAAGTCGGCTCTTCAGGTTCTGCCTCCGGCACAATGGATGGATCACTTCCCACAAACCGCCAGGACAGCGATTGGCCGTTCAACTCTACCGTCACCAGTTCATCGCTGCTAAACAGCGGCGCAAATGACACGACAAAATCGTTGGCACGGTTACGGTAAACTTGTGAACCGTCCTCCAACGTAACAAGTTCCAGCGTGTTGTCGATGGTTTCCCATGCGCCGTCGCGCTGAAAATGGATCGGCTGGGCATAAACCACCGCTTCCCTCGCACCATCAGCGCGCCGGAATACCTTTATACTCTCTTCCCTCGCATTTTCATCTTCTCCTATCAGCGGACTATATGCAAGTGCAGCATTCCCCGAATAATCATTGACTTGATTATATGCTTCAATTGCTTCCCTGCGCTGGATCCCATTCGCCAAAGCCTTTGAAGGCTCAAACAGATAGTAAGAAAACACCATGACCAGAATGAGAGCCAAACTCAGAACTCTTTTTACGGTTTTCATTTGTTTTCCTCCACTGATATGTTTTTGTATAGGAATAATTTGATGTAAAGGAGATTGAAGAAACAGACTGATTGTGTCAAATTGCAATTTTGGCGTTGCCTGCACATTTCTTACAAAGCATGCAGACGCGTCCCATGAACCAGCACACTAAAATTTCCGCAACGCTGCCCGTGAACGTCACCTCGTTGAAGAACGTATCCCCCGTGCTGGTCGTCACGCCGAACTCGTTGTAGTCGTACGACTTGACGACCGTGCCTTGGCACTGAGAAATAGCGGATCCAAATTGCCTCACGCTCTATATGCGCCAGAAAGAATCGGCAGCAAACCAACAGGTGCGTCTGCCTGTCTGTTGTTTTTCTATTCCAATCCGCCAATTTTATCAAGAATTTCAGAATCCCCTTTTGTGCGGGCGAACAGTTCAATTCTACCTGGATTCTTATCATATTCATAATAATGCACGCATTTATCTCCCCTACCAGCTTCAAAAACCTCATATTCATTTCCTCGTTCATCAAAAACTTGCATGTCGTTCAAAAACAATTTCTCTTTTTCAGTTAAACTTGCATCAGGCATTGGCATCACAACGATCAAATAACTATCCAATCCGGTAGTGGCATACAACTGCACAAATTGGATATATTCCGTTTGACCTACACTTGTTTGCAATCCACCCGCCGGCATATAGCCTTTTTCCGTCTTTTGTGCAACTGTGTACATGGTTCCGTTTTCTTCCCCTATACCACCAAAAAAGCCTATTAAAAAGTGTTCTGTCTCTTGGTAATGATAGCTTTTTTGCGCCAAGTCGTGATTGCTCAGCTGTAATGACATCAAATAATATTCTGGAGAATCCTCCGAATACATCTTTCGCATCCGGTATATTTGATATAATTGGAAATAGTCGAATACAATCGTAAATAGAACGATAAATCCCAGCACGATTAATATAACAATTCTGATTATCCTTTTTTTATTCTGCATGCGAACAAGTTTATTCAAGCTGTTCTGCATATATTTTCCCTCCAATAAGCTTTGGATTAATATACAGGTACAGGCGCTTTCATAGGCCCAGACAGATAAGAAAAATCTCCTGTCATTATACCATAAAGAAATGCAAAACCCATTAATGTGTTGATTCCACATTCCCGTACACGCATGTAAGTTGTACCATCTGCAGCCGTAATTACGGTTTGTCGAAAAATCGACATGTCTTTTACCCCCATTGAAACACCCAGGTATTCGGTACGATTGTTATCTAAATCGAAACCCAGTGAAACTGCTGCCGATTGATCTATATGTCTATCCGTTGAAACTTCCCCATTTAAAGTCAAAAATCCACCTCCAATATACGCTCCATTTGAAAATTTCGTCCCGTTATATATTGCAGAAAACGTACCTGCCCGGAACGGCACTTGTCGATCCGGAACCTCGGTGGAATTTACGCCGCGTTTTGATTGGCTGCGTGCAACATAATGAGTTTCTTCAAATTCTACTATATGTAACAACGTATAATATTTGGGGGATATTTGAGCATTGATAGAATAAGCGCTATCGGTGTGAGTATATCTCCCCCATTCAAACTTTGATTGATTATTTGATTTTGATGAACCCTTATCTACATGCGTCTTGCCTGTAATCTCCGGTGACGGCCCCGGCTGAGGCCCGGGTATCGGCGTGGGAGTAGGAGGCGCGGGCGTTGGGTCGGGCGAAGATGGCGTAACAGAATCATCGTCTCGATCAACACGCCATATCCGGGGAGGTCTATAGATCGACCTGTGCCCCATCGGATCGACCATGTTGACAGGGTTGTTGTTGCAGTAGGCGCAGGGGTGCAATTCCTGTTGTCCGTCATGCGGTTGTCAAGGTGCCGCCAGCCCCCCGTTATCGCCTGTCCTCGGAAAGGCAACGGCCAGCCTGCGCCGTCATTTGCCTGCCATCATGCGCAGATCGGTAATCTGATCCGCATAAATCAGGATCTCGTCCACGCGGTTGTCGTCGTCATAATGAAAAGCAACATACAGACCGCCACCATCTACATACTCATCATATGCCGCCAATGGGGTGTCGCGCAAATCAATCCGCATATTATTTCGATAAAACCACTTCACTTTCCAACGGGGGCTGCCGATCCCGATCTTCCCGCGGCCGAAGCGATAGTCCGTTCCTCCGGACAGAATTTTGATGCCCACCACGCCATATTCTTCTATCGGCGGGTCTAGAATGACTACTTCGTGATTTATGAATTTCCAACCTGCCGTACATTCGGCAATCAGGGTTTCGTGGTAAGCAATAAAATATGGCATTCCACCTTCATCTATGCCATTCTCTATCCGAATGGGCTCTCCGTATTCCTCCAAAATCTCCGAATACTCCGTTGGAAATGCCTGAAGGCCAAGCTGTTCCTGATAGTCCGCGCGCGTTGCATAACAAACGGTCCAATGGTTTGCATCCACGATCATCTGCCAGATGAGCGGGCCTTTCCATATCATGAGGAGAACCAAAAGGGCTGTGACGATGATGCCAACCCATTTGAATGCGTTCACCTTTTCACGCTCCTTTCCCATGCTTCTCAGCCTTCTTTCTCATATCGCACGGTTATGCCGTCCCAATAATACCGGAACAAACCTTTCGGTGAGCCAGCCGGCATATTAATACCAAAATTCGTATAAACCGCAGGATAGCTGTCCTGATTATTTGATAGCCGTGCACTGTAATTGCCCGAAAACACTCGTATGATTGGCGTCCCAAAAGAAACACTGCCATCGTAAGCATAGACGCTGCCGATTGTCCCCATCTCTGCAAAAGCTGCCGCCGCGTTTATCCCTGCCGCATCAAACAAATCAGTATGCCCGCTGTTGCAACTCATCAAATACAACGACCCGATTTGCTTCCTGTCCAATTCCCCAATTGCATGAATTCTCTGATCGTTACGATCAAAGCCAGTTGCACTAATTCCTTTTCCTCCCTCAAAGATCAGCGACATGCCGTTCCCGTGAGAAAAAATGTAAACAGAATCCACCTGATCCGGAAGATTGTTCCAGGCATCTATAAATTCTCCCACTGTATTGGTCTGCACCATTGTCACGGATGCTCCGTTTTCTTCTTCCATAGAAGCGTAGTAATTTGCCTGTCGGGCAAACTTCCCTACAGATTCCCCAAAGAGTAGTTGGCCGATCCATGAGCCATACTGCGTATAAATGATGTAACTATTCTTTGTTTCTTTTTCACCGCTGCCGCCGTCATTGATACAGACCATGTTCTTGCGCATGGGGCCGACGGGAGCATGCCCCGTCGGATCGACCATGTTAACGGGGTTGTTGTTGCAGTAGGCGTAGAGGTGCTGCGTCCAGGGGTCGGAGGCGGAGCCGGTGTAGGTATCCTGCGACAGGAAGCGGGCGGTGGACGGGTTGTAGTACCGCGCGTTCATGTAGAGCAGGCCCGATGCGTCCGCAACGCTCCCCGTGAACGTCACTTCGTTGAAGAACGTGTCCCCCGTGCTGGTCGTCACGCCGAACTCGTCGTAGTCGTAGGACTTGACGACCGCGCCTTCCCCATCCACGATGTTCGTGACGCTCCCACGCACGTCGTACCGGTAGAAGAAGTAGTCGTCCGCATACGGGTCCTGCTCCGTCTCCGCCTGCCCCTCGAACCGCTTGCTCGCCACAATCGTGCCAGACGGGTCGAGGATGTTCTGCGTCTGCAGCACGTACTCGTTCACCGTCGTGAACAGCAGCGCAGAGCCCGTGTAGTAGAAGTGCGTAATGACCTCGTCCTCCACCCGCGTCACGCGCTGCCCCTGCGCGTTGTACGCATACGTCGCGCTCGTCGACAGCGGGATCACCGCATTGTTCGAGATGCTTGTAGAGGTCAGCCGGTTGGCCAGATCGTAGCCATAGTTCGTGGTCGTCGTCACGCCCGTCCCCGTCTGCACCTGCTGTGTCTGGTTCCCCCGCGCGTCATACGTATACGTCGTCACCGCCGTCCCCTGCTGCACCCGCGTCAGCTGGTTCAGGTAGTTGTACGTATACGTCTCCGCCGTCTCCGTCCCCTCCTGCCGCGTGAGACGGTTGCCCACCGCGTCGTACGTATACGTCGTGGTCGTCCCGTCGTACGCCGCCGAGATCAGGCGGTTGCCCAGGTCATACTGGTACGTCCGCGTCTTCGTCGTGCTGCCGCTGTACGCCTCCGTCACCGCTTCGGTCAGGATGTTCCCGTTCCCGTCGTACGTCAGGTTCGTCTCCTCCCGCACCGTCCGCGTCTCCCCGTCCACGTCCGTATACGTCAGCTTTACCGGCAGGCCGAAGTCGTTGTAGGTGTATGCCAGTTCGGTTGTCAAGGTGCCGCCCGTCAGGAACGACGTGTTGTCCGTGAGCTTCTCGATCTCCCCGTACGCATTGTACGCATACGAGCGGATCAGCTTCTTGTTGTTTGTTGGGGAGGTCGTGCTTGCCGTGCCCTCGTCCAGATAGATGGCCGACAGGCGCCCGGCTTCGTCATACGTATACCACAGGATGTGCAGCTCCGTGTTCCCCGGGTCCACCGCACCCTGCGCGCTCTCCTTTGCATACGAGACCGACGTCACCTGCCCCGCGCCGTTGTACCGGTAGTTCACCGTCAGCGCGCCGGCCTCCGCCTCCGGCTCCTGCCGCTGCTGCGTCACCCGCCCGTACTCGTCGTACGAATACGCCGTGGTCACGCTCTGCTGCGTCTCCCCGCTGCCGGTCACCTGTTCCGCGCTCATGAGCCGCCCGCCGCTGTCGGTATACGCATAGGTGATCGCAATCTCCGGCGTCTCTGCCGTGGCCGAGGCAAAGTACCGCTCGCTCACGACGTTGCCCACCGCGTCGTACGCATACCGCACGACGCTGCCGTCCTCCCGCGTGACGGACGTCACCTGCCCATGCGCGTCGTACGCATACGACGTGGTCATGCTCTCCGTCGCGTCGTCCGGGTCGGTCACCACGTCCCGCAGCTTGCGCCCGCTCTGGTCGAACACCGACGTGGTCGTCACGCCGTTGGCGCTCGTCACCGTGTTTGCCACGCCGCCCGTCACGCTCTGGTCGTAGGCATATGCCGTCGTGGCCGTCACGCCCGTGGACAGCGGCTGGCTCACCCCGGTCAGGCGGGAGAGCGCGTCGTAGGTATAGATGGTGGTCGTGCCGCGGCCATCGGTAACGGAGGTGTTGTTCCCCAACATATCATAGGCCGACGACATTGTCAA
>ERZ780149.4659-NODE-4659-length-10517-cov-7.702065_pt1 | contig 10517 bp, 8 predicted proteins | sample MGYA00511367_ERZ780149 | MGnify/ENA primary metagenome ERZ780149 (study PRJEB29588, sample SAMEA2153852) | human gut metagenome | biome: human gut; feature: human-associated habitat; material: faeces | place: Denmark | collected 2008/2010 ...
ATAATATTATACTAGAAGCACTTTATGTGGATGAAGAGAATCTAAAAGGAATATTGATAACAAGAGATAGTAATATAGATGCATTATATCGTCATCAAGATAAAGAAATATTATTAAATATAGAAAAAATAATAGAAACATTAAAAGATGAGCCAAAAAAATTAAAACTAGATGATATTCAAGTATATTTTTATTATAATATACAAATTCTTTTGTCAATATTTCATGAAGTAGAACATGCTAAACAATTATCAATTACTTCTTCAAATGGAGTTTATCCAAGCATACTATTTTTTGGAAAAACTTTAGGTAGTGCAAATCTAAAAAATATGAGTAGAGAAGAGAAAATAAGTTATGTAAATGATTTATATACGAAAACATATAGATATAATCCTTGTGAAAGGGGAGCATATATAGAATCCGCTAGTGGGGTTAGCAAATTAATAAATGAAGAATCTTATATAGATGAAAATATAATTAATTATATAAAATGGCTTCAAATACATAACCAATTAGTTGGATATACAAAGGAAGATAAAAGGTTGGTATCACCAACAGAAATATTTTTTAGAATGATTAATCAGGAAACAATATGGGAAATAATGCCATTTTATAAAGATAATGATAAAGTAATGATAAGTGATATAAAAAGAAATTATGTTCTAGAAGAAAGATTAAAGTATGGAATACCAATATCACAAATGGAGTATAAACAAAAGTCATTAGAAGAAAAAATGATTAAAAGAAAAGTATTAAGAAGGTGAAGATAATGCCTATATGTGATGGAATGAATGATGATTATGTAGAATATTTTTTGCTAGAAGATTATATAGCTAGAATTAAATTATTACCAAAAGTATTAGAACATTTAGAGGACACCAATAAAGATTTTGATGACTATATGACTAAATTATCAAAATATGATGAAGAATATATAATAAATTATTGGATATATCTATTATATATAGAATTAATATCGAATCAAAAGATAGAAAGTATTAAGAATGATGAGACAAAATTATCAGATAAACAATTATTCTTTGATACTTTAAATATAAATCATAAAAGAATACATACTCTACATAACTTTGTTACTGAAGGCGAATTAGAAGAATCTTATGCATATCGTACAAATGATGTAAATGTAAGTAAAATAAATCCTGATGGTAGTGAGAGTATATTTTGGCGTGGTGCTAAAGGAAAAGATGTAAATAAGTTTATGAATGATTTTCTTAGAATATATAAGCAAGGAGGAACAAAACTTATATATAGTAATCCTTTTTTAGCAAGTAGTTTAATTCATCTATTGTTTTTAAGAATCCACCCTTATAAAGATGGTAATGGGAGAACTGCTAGAATAATACATAATATAAAGTTTACAGAAATGGTAAATAAATTATATGGTACGAGATTGAAATTAAGTCCACTTAATATATCTGAAAGTATATTGATAAATAAAATAACATATGTAAAAAGAATAGACAATATTTACTTTGATATAAAGAATGATTGTAATGAAGAGATAAATGCTTGGTTTAATTTTATCTTAGATATGGTTGATGAACAATTATATAAGTCAGTAAATATGTTAGAACATATAGATTCTTCTAAGAAATTAGAATTACCTAAAAATAGTATGAGATTATCTAGATTAAAACATAGATAATCTTTTTTTCTAGTAAACCAATAGTTAATTAACTTGCTATTATAATTTTCTTGTGGTATCATTAAGTAAACAATTAAGTTATGGAGGTTAAAATATAATGACAGGTTTTGATAAAGAATATTTAAAACTATTGAAAAGAATATTACAAGAGGGACAAGAAGTAGAGAATAGAACAGGAGTAAATACAATAAAGATACAAGATTATCATTTTAGATTTGATTTATCTAAAGAGTTTCCTATTTTAGAAACAAAAAAAACATACTATGAGAAGGCAGTTTTAGAAATGCTTTGGATATGGCAAGCGGCTTCCAATGATGTAAATTGGCTTCATGAAAGAAATGTTAAAATATGGGATGAATGGAAGATAGATTCAGATGGTATCTATCGTATATATGAGCCAGGAGAGCCTAATATGTCAACATATGATGAAGATAGAGAGGTCGAGGTATTAGACCCATATAGTGCAAGTATAAAAGACCCTTTAGCAAAAATGAATCCACTTCAGTTAAAATTAGATGAAAATGGAAAAGTAATGACTGCGAAGAGTTTAATACCAGGAAAGAATATCAAATCTGCTAAATGGTATGGAAAAGAGTATGTAGATACAATTGGTACAGCATATGGATATTTAGTAAATAGATATGGTTATACTGATGAATTAATATGGACTATATTAAATAATCCAACAGATAGAAGAATGGTATATAGTCTTTGGCAAAATGAGTTTTTGAGAACAGCAGTTCTACCATCTTGCGTATGGTCTACGGAATGGAATGTATATAAAGATACACTTAATTTACAAGTGCATCAAAGAAGTTGTGATGTACCACTAGGGTTACCATTTAATGTAACACAGTATGCAACCTTTTTATCAATGATAGCACAAGTTACTAATTTGAAACCAGGAGTAATATCTTATTCGATATCAGAGCCACATATTTATGTTAATCAAATAGATGGAATAAAGGAGCAATTAAGAAGAGGCGGAGTATATGATACTTTTGTTAGATTGTCTCCTAGTAAATTAGAATATATTAAGAAAGATTTAGAAAAGAAATTATCCCTAATAACAGATAAAGAAAGTAAAGAATATGAAATGACAGATTCAGATTTAAAAATAATAGACATAATTTTAAGTCCAGTAAAACCAGAATTATGGTTAGATCCTAGTATTAATGACTTCTACAACTTTGATAATTCAAAAGATTTAAAACATACAAAAATAAAAAGTTATAAACATATGGGAAAGATAGATTTTCCAATAACACAATAGGAGGATAAAATGCAAAACTTAAGTTTAGTAGCAGCAGTTGGAGATGGGGGAGAATTAGGTTATCATAATAATTTAATTTGGAAAATAAAAGAAGATTTAGATTTTTATAAAGACTTAACAATGGGTAAAAATATAATTATGGGAAGAAAGACTTTGGAAAGTATGCCTTTAAAAGCACTAGAAGGAAGACATCCAATAGTATTAACTAGTCAAAATCTAGATGTATGTAGTAGTGTGGAGACTTTTCATAATATAAATACATTATTAAATTATATAGAGGATACAGGAAAGGAGTTTATCGTAGTAGGAGGTGCTACTATATATGAGCAATTACTTCCATATACTGATACAATGTATTTAACTGAAATTAAAAGAGAAGCATATGCTGATACTTTTTTTCCATATTTTAATAAAGATGACTATCACATAATAGAAATAGGAGATTTTCTAGATAATAATGTACCATATGTTAGAAATAAATATGTAAAAAAAAGGAGAAGATAAAAATGGGGAAACTAATAGTAATTGAAGGCTCTTGTGATGGAGTTGGTAAAAGTACACAATATAAATTATTAATGGATAGATTAATAAGTGATAATGAAAATACTATTGTTACTCATCATTTTCCTAGTTATGGAACATATCAAGGAAGACCAGTAGAAGAATATTTAAAAGGAAATTATGGTATGATATCAGAATTATCACCATATTTCGTAAATAGTTTATATGCTCAAGATAGGGCAATAACTTGGATAACAGGATTAAAAGATGAATATGAAAAAGGACATATTATATTATTAGATAGATATACAACGTCATCATTAATATATCAATCATCTCAATTAGAAGATATTGAAGAAAGGAATAAGTTTATAGATTATATTAGTGATTATGAATATAATAAGTTAGGAGTACCAGAACCAGATTTAGTAATATTTTTGTATGCACCATTTGAAGTGGCTCAAGAATTAAAGAGAAATAGAAAAAATAATGCTGGTGTAGAAAATGATATTCATGAAAGTAATTATAACTTTATGAAAAAAGTATCTGATAACTCGGTAGAAATTGCTAAAAGATTTAATTGGGATTTTATAGAATGCTCTAGAGATGGTAAAATGAAGGCAGCAGAAGAGATTCATGAAGAAGTATATAAATTAGTAAGAAAAAAAATAAAATAGGTATTCAAACACTTGAATATCTCTTTTTTAATTAACATATATTTTACTAGGTGAGATTTATGTTAAAGAAAATGTCAATAAAAAAAATATTAGTATCTAGTACTGCTATTATACTGCTACTAATAATATATTTAATACCTGATAATAAAAAAGATATAGATTTGAAAAATAGTAGTATAGAATATAACTATAATAATGTAGTAGGTACAATATATCTAGTAGATAGTAATGATTATGTAGCAAGAACAACTATCCCAACTTGCAAATGTGATGATGTAGCACTAGCAAAAGACTTAGTCGAAGGTCTTATTATTGGAGGTGCTAAAAATAACATAATACCAAATGGTTTTAGAAGTATTTTGCCTCCTGATGTGGTAGTAAAAGATATAAATTTAAAAGATAAAGTATTAACAATAGACTTTTCAAAAGAGTTATTAGAAATAAATAAGAATGATGAAGAAAAGGCTATAGAGTCATTAGTCTATACATTAACAAGTATTAATGGAATAGATAAGATAATAATTAAAGTAGAAGGAGAAGTATTAAATAAATTACCAAATAGTAAAAATAATTTACCAACTGTATTAGATAAAAGTTATGGTATAAATAAAACATATGAATTAAGTAATTTAAATAATATATTATCATATACAACATACTATACAAGTAGTTATAACAATAATAAATATTATGTACCAGTAACTAAGTATGTGAATAGTAAAGAAAGTGATATCGTTAAAGTGATAATAAAAGAATTAGGTAGTAGTCCAATATATGAAACAAACCTAATGAGTTATCTAAATACAAATGCTACTTTAAATAATTATGAACTAGCAGGTAGTAATCTAATTCTTAATTTTAACGAACAATTATTGAATGATATTGATAAAAAGAATATATTAGAAGAAGTAATATATACGATAAGTCTATCTATGGATAATATATATGATAATTTAGAAACAGTATCTTTCCAAGTAAATAATGAGGAGATATCTACTGTTAACATAAAAGATATTAAGTAATTATTTTAATTTATCTATCAAAAATAGTGGAAATAGTATAAAAACTACTTCCTTTTTATTTTAATTAGAAGAGGTGAAAAGTACCTTGTATTTACTTAAAATATATGATAAACTAAGTATGTAATAAAGAAATATTTATCTTTTAACTTAAATAAACGATTGGTAAATAGTACAATAAAATTACATACTATCTAGTATCTATAATAATTTAAGAAAGTACTAGGTTACCTTTCTTTTTACTTTTTCTAATATAAATAGATGAGTATTCACCCCGAATATAATATCTTATAATAGTTCATATATAGACTTAGAATAAGGCTATATATGATAAAGATAAGACTATACTTAGGCTTATCTTATGTTTAATAATAATAAATAAGGAGAAATAAATATGTATATAGAAGTATTAACGCAAATAAGTGCAAAAGCAGTAGACCAATATTATACTTATAAAGTACCTAAAAGTATGGAAGAAAAAATAAAAGTAGGTATAAGAGTAAAAATCCCTTTTGGTAAGATGACATTAGAAGGTTTTGTTATGGGTATAACAAATGATGTAAACTATGATAAGGATAAAATAAAAGAAATAATAGATGTAACTGATGATAATCCTGTATTAAATGAAGAAATGTTATTATTAGGGAAATATATGAGTAAAAAGTTATTATGTTCATTAGTGAGCTGCTACCAAGTAATGTTACCAAAAGCTCTAAAAGCCGAGATTAACTCTAATATAAAGATAAAATATAATAAATATTTAAGAAGAACTAAGACTATTGAAGAGATAGATAATTATATTAAGACTTGTAAGTATGAAGGACAAATAAATCTACTATGTATATTAAAAGAAAAAGATATTTTAATAACGAGAATGAATAGTACAATAAATACTATAATTAAAAAAGGTCTTGCTGAAATATATTTAGAAGAAGAAAAAAGATATAGTTATATAGGAAATACCCACTATAAAAAGGTTGATTTGAATACGGAACAGAGAAAGGCTGTAGATAGTATAATATCTTCTTTTGATACTAGTAATACATTTTTATTATATGGAGTAACTGGTAGTGGAAAAACTGAAGTATATATGAGTGTAATTGAAGAGGCTCTAAATAAGGGAAAAGAGGCCATAATGCTAGTACCTGAAATAAGTTTAACTCCGCAAGTAGTAGGAAAGTTTATATCAAGATTTGGAAATATAATCTCTGTATTACATTCAAGACTATCTGATACTGAAAGATATGATGAATATAGAAAAATAACTAGTGGTGAGTCTAAAATTGTAATAGGTACTAGAAGTGCTGTCTTTGTTCCGTTTAATAATATAGGAGTTATAATAATAGATGAAGAACATACAAGTAGTTATAAACAAGAGAATAATCCCAGATATAATGCTAAAGATATAGCAATTCTCAGAGGAAGATATCATAAGTGTCCAGTAGTACTGGGTAGTGCTACTCCTAGTTTAGAATCTTTCGCAAGAGCAGGAAATAAGATATATAAACTATTGGTATTATCAAAGAGACCTAGTACTAGTGTTCTTCCAGGTATACAAATAATTGACATGAAAGAAGAAGTTAAAAGAGGAGAGTTTCTTCTATCTGAGTTGTTAAAAAGGAAAATTAATGAAAAATTAGAGAGAAATGAACAGATAATACTTCTTTTAAATAGAAGAGGTTATTCGAGTATAATATCCTGCAAGGAATGTGGGTATACTGAGAAATGTCCAAAGTGTGATATTACTTATACATATCATAAGACTAGTAATAATTTGAAGTGTCATTACTGTGGTACATCAAAACCTCTAATAGATAAGTGTCCAAAGTGTGGTAGTACAAATATTAAGGACTATGGTCTAGGTACTGAAAAATTAGAGGAGGAACTTAATAAGAAGTTTGAGGCTAGAGTGGTAAGAATGGATGTTGATACTACTAGTAAAAAGGGGGAACATCAAAAGATAATTGATGACTTTGGCGAGCATAAATATGATATTTTGATAGGTACTCAGATGATAGCCAAGGGTCTTGATTTTCCTTTAGTAACACTAGTAGGTGTAATATCTGTTGATTCTTCTTTAATGGCTCCTGATTTCAGGGCTAGTGAGAATACTTTTCAGTTATTATCGCAAGTTGCTGGTCGTGCTGGCCGCTCTGAGAATAGGGGTGAAGTTATAATTCAAACTTATAATCCTGACCATTATAGTATTAGGCTTGCTAAGGAACATAATTATTTAGCCTTCTATAAGGAGGAGATGAGTATTAGAAAAATGTTAAAGTATCCACCATATTATTATTTAACACTTGTAAATATTTCTTCTAGAGAATATGAACTCGGTTTTAAGGAGTCAAATAAAATTGGTAGTTATTTAAGAAATAAGCTTAGTGGTAATACTATTATTTTGGGTCCTTCGATGGCTAGTATATTTAAAGTGAATAATATTTATCACTATCAAATAATAATAAAATATCAGAAAGATGATAATTTAATTGATACTTTAACTTTTATAATTAATATGTATAAAACTAATACTAAAATTGATGTAGAAATAGATATGAATCCTATAAGAATATAGTGGGTTAAGAAGATCTTAAATTGGGTCTTCTTTTTCTTTTTTAATTAAAAGTATAAGAAAGCATGTTTTTCTGGGCCTCCTGTGGATAACTTAAAATAGATAAAAATGAGGTATTTTATTAGATGAAGAATAAAAATGGTTAATAAAGGTGAAGAAAAAGCCCTAGAAGTTATAAGAAGTTTATTAAAGTAAAAAATAGATTATAATGTTATTGCAAATGCAACTGGTAAAACAATCGAAGATATAAAGAAAATAGAAAAGAAATATATAAACAATAAAGAAAGTTACTTATTTGTAACTTTCTTTATTATATCTTTAATTTTCACAAATATTTTTATAATACGATATAAGTATTTATTTATAATTAAATCGTAAGTACCAATATATTCATATACTTTTCCACCAAATCCCATTTTAAAAGTATAATTACCATTTTTAGTGTCGGTACTTTTAATAGGACCAAAGTTAAAAATTTTATATCCTTTGGTTAAATATTTTTTTATAATTTCCCATTTTATTAAGTGAGAAGAGTAAAAACTTTGTAATTCTTTATTATATCCTTCTTCAGCAAAATATATTTCTCTATTATTTTTGATTATTAATATACCACCAATTATTACTTCATTTGGATATTTAGTATAAAGATTAGTAGCTTTTATAATTTCATTTTGATATTTTGTTTTTTTCTTGTCAGAATTCATTTTTTTATTAATTAAAGAATTAGTTTTCTTTATATTGAAGTTCTGTATCTTTTCATTTAACATATCATTTTTATAATCTTCTTCTTTTAGTAGAAAACGATAATTATTTACATATTGTTCAGGATTGATTTTAGCATAATATATTTCTGCTTGTACATTGTCAGTATTAAAATTCTTTATTGTATCCACTAGTTTATTCTTATTAATACTATTATTTAATTTTAATAGTGGCTCTATATTATTAGTGTCGTCCATATATATATTTATTGCTCTTTTGGTGCTAGTAGTAATATTTCTTTTAGTATTTAAATTGAATAATTTATATGTTTCATTTGGAGTTCTTTCTGTTTCTAAGACTACATTTCTAATAGGATATTTATTAGTTTTAATAAATCCTAGTTCATCTAATATTTTTATTATATTTGTATCATAATATATTATTTCATTATTTTTGTTAAACATTTTATAAGTAGATAGATGATTAGAAGTTAAATAAACATATTTTTTCTTTTTTAAATAGTCTTTTAGAGCTTTAATAAAATCTTTTAGTAGATTATCATTATTATAATCTATTAGAAAAGATCCAGGTACATATCCTATTTTAAAATTACCTATTTTTCTTTCTAATAATAGAGTAGCAGCCATCAAAGTATTATCATTTTCATTTATAAATCCTAAGTAATATATTATATGTTTACCTATATGTGCATACTCTGGTGTTTGAAAGTAATTTCTTGCACTATGTAATTTCGAGTAGTTTTTAAATTGATTTTCAGTTAATTCTATAATCTTCATACCTAGTTCCTCCTTATTAATTGTAACACACTTTGTTTTAAAATAAAATAATTTTATTTAAAATAATGAAAATTATCACTATGTTAGATATTTTGTGGGCTGATAGTTATAGTCAACATTGGATAGAAAGAAAAAATATTGATAATTGATTTGCAAAATTTTACCAAAAAGATCCCAAATAATTCGCAAATCAACATCTATGGGTTTAGATATTTTATAAATGAAGACTTGGATTAAAATTCAAGTTTTTTCAATAATGATATTGATAAACGTTTGGTTTTATGTTATTATGGATATGTAAGGTAGAAAAAAAATATTGATAATTGATTTGCAAAAATTCTATCAAAAAGATCCCAAATAATTCGCAATTATTCGATCCCAATTGATTTGCAAATCAACAACAAGTATGAAAGGAGGCCTCACTATGAATAGAGAATATAATAACATCCAAACAAGAATCTGTTCTAGGGGGGGGGATGTTAAAATCCTTATAAGTAAAGACTTTATAAATGATTTAATAAATAATAAAGACTATGAAGTAACTAGTAGAAATACTAGGGATTTTTCATAGTCTTTTTTGTGTAGGAGGAAATAGATATGAAAAAGATAAAACTAAAAACATTATATTTAATTGGAATAATAACAATAGGATTAATAGGACTAGGAATAGGATCTACTTATGCCATGTTTACTACTAGTATTGAGATAGATAATCCAATATCTCTTAGTACGACATTGACTAGTGAAAGTAATGTTATAGAAACATTCGATGTAGAAGTAGCAGCAGGAGGTAATAAAGAGATTCCTCTTACTATTAATAATACTAGTAATACTAAATTAAATTATAGTGTATGGTATATAACTTCTGCTAGTGATATAGAAATGGGAACTAAATTATCAAATTCAGATAGTAGTCCTTCATCTAGTACAATAGCAAGTGGAGAGACTAAAAAAGTATATATTCAAATAAAAAATAATTCTACTAGTAGTACTACAGTAACACTAGGAGTATCATCAAGTACTAGTAATGTAGTATTATCAAGTAGTATGACTATGGTACCAAATGCTGAATTAATGTTTGGTAAGAATTTATTAGAATATATTAATAATTTATATAGTAGTAGTACTAAAACAACAGTAACTAATAATAGTATTACATATAATTATGCTACCTCAGTTAATTTAATGAATGATAGATTAGGAGGAACTACTACATCTTTAGATGGTGGTAATATTAGATATTATGGATCTGATGCTAATAATTATATATATTTTAATTGTAGTGATTATTCTAATCAAAATGCAGAGAC
>ERZ780149.4664-NODE-4664-length-10511-cov-7.908761_pt1 | contig 10511 bp, 5 predicted proteins | sample MGYA00511367_ERZ780149 | MGnify/ENA primary metagenome ERZ780149 (study PRJEB29588, sample SAMEA2153852) | human gut metagenome | biome: human gut; feature: human-associated habitat; material: faeces | place: Denmark | collected 2008/2010 ...
ATTGGAACGTTCTGCGGTCACATCGGGGAGGATGGTTCTTGGTCGTCCACTTTGTAATCCTTTCTCGTCGTATCCCATAGGGATTTGTTCAGCTGGAGGAGCAGAGGTCGGATCTGCATGGCTGGACAACAAGCCACACATCATTAGTCCAAATGTTAAAAGAAACTTTTTCATCTTTATATAGTTATTGATCTGGGGGCAAAGTTAGGTTTTTCCCCCGACACCTCCAAATATCTGTGGTCTACATTTTCACTTTTAGCCTTACAAGCATAACCAATTGAAACACAACATATTACACAGCTTACTAAAATAAAAAAAGCCCCCAAATAGGTCTATCGGCCAAAAAAAAGTTATTCCACCCTTGGGGCTGCGGGGGCGATTTTTGCCGTTTTTCAGGTAAAAATCGCCATCGTTTCATGTTTTTACGCTTCCTCGTGATTGCTCTTGGGGTGCAGAGAGCGATTTGGGGTGGTAATGAGGCCCTCATGAGCCATGCGTCATCATGGTTGAGCGATATAGTATGGGAGCTATTATCTTTTGTTTTCCCCCATTTCATCGCATTTCTTCATTCATTTCTTTTTTAGGTTAAGCCCAAATGGAGAAGGTGAGGCGGAGACAATTGGCCGCAAAATGCTAAAAGTTCTCTATGAATTTGCGGAGCGAGAGCGATTCTCCCTCGACCCCTATTTTTTTCTTATAGAGATAGAGTTTTTGCTTGATCGATTTTTCACTGATTTTGAAGATTTCAGCGATTGTTTTGGTGCTCAGCCTAAGGCGCAGCAGGAACAGCAGCCGTATATCGTTGATGGTGAGCTGTGGAAATCGCGACCGGAGTTTTGAAACAAACTTGTCGTCCACTCTTTCCAGGAAGAGCTCTATTTCCTCCCAGTCCGCATCAGTCAGCGTGAGGTGGCGTTGTTCCTGCTCGTCGTATTTCAGCTTGATTTTCATTTTTTCGACGAAGTACTGGTGTAGTAGCTTGATCTGGTTATCTTTGTCTTTCAACTCTTGCTCGTGCAGCAGCTCCGCAACTCGCCTGTCCCTCTCGTTCAATAAATTCACTTGAAGCAGCCTTTCCTTTTCGTATGCCACCTTGGCCATCATCTTTTTCTTTTTGGCTTTATAGACAAAGGCTATAAGGAGAAGCCCAATGAAAATGAAAATCAATATCCCCAAGCAGAAGACCTTGTACAGCACTGTCCAGGCCTCCGCCTGAAGACGTTCCGTTTTCTCCTGCATCAGATTTTCGAAGTAGATCGTCTTGTCACACAATTCGTCATCAAACATTGCCTCTATGTAATGATAGGCGGAGTCGGCGTATGACAGAGCAGCAGGATCATTGAGCTTCACTGCAGCACGATGGCGACGTTTATAGGCTGCATAGCGTTGCGAGTTATCTTTCATCTGGAGTGTATCCAGCAAGTTGAGACATGCGGCATATTGCCCAGTTTCGTAATATGCGCCTGCGAGAGACAAAGTTTTATCTACATTATTCACGCTTGAATAGCTGCGCGACAAAAGGCCATAATGGACGGCCTTTGCGTCGTGGGCCCCAGCGGCAAAATAGCTCATATCTTGATAGACATTAGACAATGTGACGGAATCGCCCAGCGCGAGGGCTATGCGCTCGGCCTCCTTGCTCCCGCTGAGAGCCTCTTGGCTTTTTCCGCAAAGCCTTTCACACTCTCCTTTCAAAAGAATATAGTAGATCGTGTTCAACGGCGTAGCCTGACTGTACTTGCGATATACTGCCAAGGCCTGACTGGCGTATTTCAGCCCCAAAGGAGCATTGCTCTTGCGCACCACCCATGAGTTTTTGGACCAAACCAGACATAGCGTAGCCGTGTCTTTTTGCACTTGCGCCTCCTGTGCTGCCACGTCGAGGCAATAGTTGGCCCGCTCCAGACTGTCGCTCAAGGAATAATACACCCCCATGTAGTATATGCACCTTGCGTAAAGGCTGTCCTTGGGGTGCTTCGCATAGTAGTTGTAGGCGACGCGGATGAGCGAGTCGTTGGCTACGTCGAGGCCACTCTTGTCTTGCGCAAGATAATAGTTCAGGGCGTAGTATGCCTTCTCCTCAGGCGGGAGCGAACGGCGGTCGATGGTATGCAGCATCGCCAACGCACTGTCCGGGTCGGCGTATGCCATTTGCAGCGCGCTGCGCAGGGTCTGTCGCTCCCCACGGTGGCAGGAAGCGAAAGCCAGGGCCAAGAACAGCATTGGTATAATAGCTTTTAGAATTCTCATAGTGTGTGCACAAACTGTTGCGACAAGATGGTGCGAGACGTCGAGGGACGTTGCAACAACAGAGAGGCGGGGAAGAGCGTCCGCCCGCTTGTGCCAAAGACCTTCCCGTCTTCTGAGTTGCTACATCTACGATGGTCGATTGTCCAGTAGTGACGGCAAAGGTAGGACAAATCCTTGACACTGCCAAAAAGAGTGCCCTGTTTTTCCTCTTTATTTTATAGTTGCGTAGTTTGACCGCGCCAGAAAGCCCTTGGATGATACTCAAGAGACCCTCGGGATCGCACTTAAGCAACCCTTAGGACGACACATAAGTAACCCTTAGGACGAGGCCTAAGAGACCTTCGGGATGGTCTCGGGATGCGTTCGGGACGCAAGGCGTGCTTTAGGGCGGACAAAACGCCAGGACACTGGCTATTATTCATAGGGACGCACCATCACGTTTTCAGGTTCATCCGGAAAATCGAGTGATAGGGTTTGTGCTGTTGCCAATACGTCCTGCTGAGTTAGGGAAAACAACAAATACAACTTTTACAACAAGTAACAACCTACACGCTACGCGTGTGTATAACAATCTTGCTGCAAGGTAAACAACAAAATACAAAGCTTCGCCAGGACATTATGCTAGGACATTATGCCAGAACAATTAGCAGGGAACGTGTCCAAGGCGAAGCGTTGTTCATAGTTGTTTCCCTTGCAGCAACCCTTGGTCAGCATGGGCCTCGAAGAGGCGATGTCCCCGCGAAGCGTTGTTACTTGTTGTAAAAGTTGTTCAAGTTGTTTTCCATGTGTCCACATCGAATCACTCCATTTTCGAGAAGAACCAAAAAAAATAGGGGTTCCCCCATAAAATGTGGGAAATAAGGCCTGGATTCCCCCGTAAAATGTGTATATTTGCAGCGTTATTCCCCCATAAAATGTGGGAGAACGGAGAATTATTCCCTCATGGAATGTGATTTAAAGATACGGATCATGGAAAGATTGGCCATCAACGAGCTTCTGAAATGGAAGAACAAAGAATATCGCAAACCCCTTACCGTAGAGGGGGCCAGACAGGTTGGCAAGACTTGGCTGGTCAAGGAGTTTGCGCGCCAAAACTACAGGCAGTTGGCGTATGTGAACTTCGAAGAGATGAAGATCCTTCAGAATCTCTTTGAGCAAGACTTCAATATCCCCCGAATACTTACCGCCATCGGGGCTGTAACCAACGTGACCTGCACAGAGGGCGACACGCTGATATTTCTCGACGAGATACAGGCCGCCCCGCAGGCCATCACTTCTCTCAAATACTTTGCAGAGAATGCGCCAGGCTATCATGTCATAGCAGCAGGGTCCCTCTTGGGTATCGAACTTCACGTAGGGGAGTCGTTTCCTGTGGGCAAGGTTGAATTTCTCCCCCTGTATCCTATGAACTTCATCGAGTTTGTGATGGCTATGGGGGAGAAGAATCTGGCACAATTGCTGCAAACGAAAGACTGGAACATGATAACCATGTTTGCTCCCAAGTTTCAAGAACTCCTCAAGTATTATTACTACGTGGGAGGCATGCCCGAAGCCGTATTGAGCTTCAGCCAGCGTCGCGACTGGAAAGAAGTGAGAGCCATACAGAAGGATATTCTGAACAGTTATCAGCGAGACATGTCGAAGCATGCTCCCTCGGAGATCATCCGCCGGATGGCTGACCTATGGAAATCCTTGCCCGCCCAGTTGAGCAAAGAGAACAGGAAGTTTGTCTATGGAGTGGTGCGCGAGGGGGCGAGGGCCAGAGAGTATGAGTTGGCCTTGCAATGGCTGCAGGATGCCGGACTGATATACAAGATATATAATGTGAAAGCTCCCAGACTGCCACTTGCCAGCTATGAAGACAGGGCTGCCTTCAAGATTTTCGTCTTGGACGTGGGCCTTTTGGGTGCTATGTCCAACCTCAAGGCTTCCACGATAGTGGCTGGCAACACTATATTTACCGAGTTCAAAGGGGCGATGACAGAGCAGTATGTCTTGCAGCAACTCATTCTCAGGTATGAACCCTATTATTATGCCAAGTCCAACAGCACGCTGGAGATAGATTTTCTGTTGCAAGACGAGAAGGACGAAATCGTCCCGCTGGAGGTGAAAGCCGAGACAAACGTCAAGGCAAAAAGCCTGCGCCAGTTTGTAGCAGACAACCGGGCCAAGAAGGCATGTCGCATCTCCATGAATGACTATCAGCAGGAAGACTGGGTCACGAACGTACCCCTCTACGCGATCAACAACTTCGAATTTTAGCGACGGGCCACATGGGGGCAGCACAAACTACCGTGGCAATCCATTTGGTATTTCCAAATATTTTTCGTACTTTTGCAAACTAAAAGAACGAACCCATCATGGACGACGACAAGAGAATAGACAGCGACGACCAGCAGGGCGCCATGCAGCAGGACAGCGAGGAGGCGACGGACAGCCATAGCGACTACCGCCCCACAAGCCGTTTCGACGCATCGGCCGTACACCACCTGTCGGGGATGTACAAAAACTGGTTTCTCGACTATGCGAGCTATGTGATCCTGGAACGTGCCGTGCCCGCCATCGGCGACGGCCTGAAGCCCGTGCAGCGACGCATCCTCCACTCGATGAAGCGCATGGACGACGGACGCTACAACAAGGTGGCCAATATCGTGGGCCACACGATGCAGTTTCACCCCCATGGCGACGCCTCCATCGGCGACGCCCTCGTGCAGCTCGGCCAGAAAGACCTGCTCATCGACACGCAGGGCAACTGGGGCAACATCCTCACAGGCGACCGCGCGGCCGCACCCCGATATATCGAGGCGCGCCTGTCGAAGTTTGCGCTGGAGACGGTCTTCAACCCGAAGACCACCGAGTGGCAGTACTCCTACGACGGACGCAACAAGGAGCCCGTGACACTCCCCGTGAAGTTTCCGCTCCTCCTGGCCCAGGGCGCGGAGGGCATTGCCGTCGGCTTGTCGTCGAAGATTCTTCCCCACAACTTCAACGAGATCTGCGACGCCGCCGTGAGCTACCTGCGCGGCGAGCCTTTCAGCCTCTACCCCGACTTCCCCACGGGCGGCAGCATCGACGCCTCGCGCTACAACGACGGGCAGCGGGGCGGCGTGGTCAAAGTGAGGGCGAAGATAGAAAAGCTCGACCCGAAGACACTCGTCATCCGCGAGGTGCCATTCACAAAGACGGCAGAGAGCGTGCAAGACTCCATCACCAAGGCCGTGGAGAAGGGCAAACTGAAGATCAGACGCGTGGACGACATGACCTCCTCGCAGGTGGAGATACAGGTACACCTCGCCCCGGGCACGTCGAGCGACAAGACCATCGACGCCCTCTATGCCTTCACAGACTGCGAGATCAACATCTCGCCCAACTGCTGCGTCATCGACGGGCAGAAACCACAGTTTCTCACCGTCAGCGACGTATTGCGCCGCAACGTGGACCACACCAAGGAACTGCTGCGCCAGGAACTGGAGATCAGGCGCCACGAGCTGCTGGAGCAGCTCTTCTTTGCCTCGCTGGAGCAGATCTTCATCGAGGAGCGCATCTATAAGGGCAAACCTTTCGAGAACGCCAAGGACACGGACCAGCTCATCGCCTACATCGACGAGCGGCTGCAGCCGTTCTACCCGAGCCTCGTGCGCGCAGTAGGGCGCGAGGACCTGCTGCGCCTGCTGGAGATCAAGATGCAGCGCATCGCCAAGTTCTCGAAGGACAAGAACGAGGAGCTGATCGCCAAGATACGGGCCGAGATAGCCCGCATCGAGAAGGACCTGAGCGAGATGACACGCGTCACCGTGGAGTGGTTTGAGATGCTCAAGGAGAAGTATGGCAAGGACCATCCGCGCCGGACGGAGATCAAGAGCTTCGACACGATCATCGCGGCCAAGGTGGCGGAGCGCAACGAGAAACTCTACATCGACCGCCAGGCCGGCTTCATCGGCACGGGACTGAAGAAGGCGGAACTGGTGGAGAACTGCTCCGACATCGACGACGTCATCATCTTCTACCGCGACGGCAAGTACAAGGTCATCAAGATACAGGACAAGGTCTTCGTCGGCAAGAACATCCTCCACGTGCAGGTATTCAAGAAGAACGACCACCGCACGATCTTCAATCTCGTCTATCGCGACGGACAGAAGGGCCCCTACTACATCAAACGCTTTGGCGTGACCTCCTGCACACGCGACCGAGAGTATGACGTGACGCAGGGCAAGCCGGGATCGCGCGTGATGTACTTCACGGCCAACCCCAACGGCGAGGCGGAGGTCATCAAGGTGACACTCGACCCCGACATCAGAAAGAAACGGCAGAACATATTCAAGGAAGTCGATTTCAGCGACATCCTCATCAAGGGACGCGGCGCACAGGGCAACCTCCTCACCCGCGACTCCATCCACCGCATCTCGCTGAAGAGCCACGGCCACTCCACGCTCGGCGGACGCAAGGTGTGGTTCGACCCCGACGTGCAGCGCATCAACTACGAGGAGCACGGACGCTACCTCGGCGAGTTTGGCGACCAGGACCGCATTCTCGTGGTCCTCGACACGGGCGACTTCTACATCTCGACCTTCGACTCCACCAACCACTACGAGGCCAACATCCTGCGGCTGGAGAAGTGGGACAAGGCGAAGATCTGGACGGCCATCGTCCGCGATGCCGACAACCAGGGCTACCTCTATCTGAAACGATTCACGATGGACGCCACGAAGCGGCCGCAGAGTTTTGTGGGCGAACATGCGGAGAGCAAACTGCTGCTCCTGACGGACCGCCCCCACCCGAAATTTCTCGTCAGTTATGGTAGTGACGACGCTGCCCACGGTACGGAGGAAGTGGCGGGCGAGACGTTTGTCGGCGTGAAGGGATACAAGGCCAAGGGCAAACGACTCACCACGCTCGCCGTGGAGAAGGTAGAGGAGGTGGAAACGCCCTACGACGACACGCCCGAGAACCCGCAGACAGAGACCATCCCGGCGGAGGACGGCAACGCCAACGAGGACCACGCCAACCTCGACCCCGACCTTGGGAAGAGCCAGCAGCAGGTGATAGACGAGATCACGGGACAACTCAACCTCTTCGACGATGAGGAGAAGTAGGACGACAAGGACCACGACCAGCCGAAGGCTGCTGTGGGGCGTGGCTATCACGGTCTGCATGGTCCTCGCCTCCCTGCCCGTCCCGGCACAGGAGAGCTGGCTGGAGGCAGCAGGCGACACGGCTCGTTGCGGAGCACAAGGGGCGCAAGAGACAGAAAAGGAGGCGAAGCAGGCGGAACGCCACGTGACGCGTGCCACGATGCTGGCCGTGGGCGGCACCAACCTGCTGGAGACCTATCTCTCGCCCGAGAAATACACGGGCACGGAGTGGCGACTGATGCAACACGTCACCCGCGACTACCCCACCCGCCCGCGCTGGGCACACCAGTTGCTGCACGAGGCTCATCTCTCGGCTACAAGGAACAGGGCGGACAACGCCAGCTACCTCACGGCCTTCTACCACTTCGAGTACGACTGGCACAGGCGACTCGCCACCCTGCCCTTGGCCGGAGGCACGATCAGCCTCAAGGCCGGACCGGGCGTGGACGCACTGGCGGGGATGGTCTATAGCACACGCAACGGCAACAACCCGGCCCAGGCTCACCTCGCCCTGGCGGGGGCTGCCTCCTTTGTGGCCGACTACGCCCTGCCACGGGTGGAGGGAAGATGGAGGTGGATCGTGCCCGCCTCAGTCCGCTACGAGCTGCAGGTGCCCTTGGTGGGACTGCAGTTCTCGCCCCGTTTCGGCCAGTCCTACTACGAGATCTTCACGCGGGGCAACTACGACCACAACGTGGTCTTCACCACACCTTTCAACGCCCCGTCGATGCGACAGATGGTCACGGCCGACTTCCGCATCTCCGCCCATAGCGCGCTGCGCCTGGGCTACCGGGCCGATATTCAGCAGTCGAAGCTCCACGACCTGAAGTTTCACGAGTGGTCGCACCTCTTCGTCATCGGCTTCGTCAAGTCCTTCACCCTCACACCACGACACTTATGAGACGCATCCTCCCCTATCTATTCCTCCTGTTGCTCACCGCCACGTCGTGTGTTGACAACGACACCTACGACGACAACCCGCAGGGTAATCTCGAAGCCCTGTGGCGGATTCTGGACGAGCACTACTGTTTCTTCGAGGAGAAAGGCGTGGACTGGAATGCCGTACACGAAAAATATGCCGTGAGGATGAACGCGGAGATGAGCGAGAGCCAGCAGTTTGAGGTGATGACCCAGATGATCTCGGAGCTCCGCGACGGCCATGTCAACCTCTACACGACCTTCAACACGGGACGCTACTGGAGCTGGAAGGAGGACTATCCCACCAACTTCAGCGACACCCTGCTGCGCCGCTATCTCCGCACCGACTATCTCATCGCAGGCGGCACGGACTACACCATCCTCGACGACAACATCGGCTACCTGCGCTACGAGTCGTTCCAGCAGGGCATGAGCGACGCCAACCTCGACCAGGTGATGCTCCACATGGCCGGATGCAACGGTCTCATCATCGACGTCCGCGGCAATGGCGGCGGACTGATGACCCATGCCGAACGACTGGCGGCCCGCTTCTGCAACGCGGAGACCACCGTGGGCTACCTGCGCCACAAGACGGGACGCGGTCACCAGGACTTCTCCCCGCTACAGGAACAGACGATCCGCCCCGCCAAGGGCCTGCGATGGCAGAAGGAGGTGGTGGTGCTCACCAACCGCGGAGTATTCTCTGCCGCCAACGAGTTTGTGAAATACATGAGCTGCTTCCCCCGCGTCACCATCGTGGGCGACCAGACGGGAGGAGGTGCGGGAATGCCCTTCTCGGCAGAGCTGCCCAACGGCTGGGGCGTACGCTTCTCGGCCTGCCCGATGTACGACCGCGAACGGCGCCCTACGGAGGAGGGTATAGCCCCCGACTACTATGTCTCGCTGAGCGACGAAGACTTCCGCCGTGGACGCGACACACTCATCGAATGGGCCCGAAAATGGCTCTCAGAGGGTGGAAAAGGGGCGCGGGAGAGGGTCCGCCAGCGTTAAATAGCATTAACGGCCATAGTTTTCTCCGAAGACAGAACGAGAAGTGAAAAATAATTGGTAAATTTGCACGCAATAATTTTCTAACGATTCATTTTATGTCATCATTTATTGCAGATAAAGTAGCGATGGACGGCCTGACCTTTGACGACGTCCTGCTCATTCCAGCTTATTCAGAAGTGCTGCCCAAAGAGGTGGAGTTGAAAACGCAGTTCTCGCGCAACATCACCCTCAATGTGCCGATTGTGACGGCGGCCATGGACACGGTGACCGAAAGTGCGATGGCCATCGCCATTGCCCGCGAAGGTGGTATCGGTGTCATCCACAAGAATATGACCATCGAGGAGCAGGCAAGACAGGTAGCCATCGTCAAGCGTGCGGAGAACGGCATGATCTTTGACCCTGTCACCATCCACAAGGGATGTACGGTGTCAGACGCGCTGCAGATGATGCACGACTACCATATCGGCGGCATCCCTGTCGTCGATGACGAGCGCCACCTCGTCGGTATCGTCACCAACCGCGACCTGCGCTTCGAGACCCACCTCGACAAGAAGGTGGCGGAGGTCATGACGTCCGAGAACCTCGTCACCACGCATCAGCAGACGGACCTCAAGGCCGCTGCCGCCATCCTCCAGGAGAACAAGATCGAGAAGCTCCCGGTGGTCGATAAGGACAACCACCTCGTCGGCCTCATCACCTACAAGGATATCACCAAGGCCAAGAACAAGCCGATGGCTTGCAAGGACGCCAAGGGCCGTCTGCGTGTGGCCGCAGGCGTGGGCGTGACCGCCGACTCGCTGCAGCGCGCAGAGGCACTGGTCAACGCGGGCGTAGATGCCATCGTCATCGACACGGCCCACGGCCACAGCAAGGGTGTCATCGGCACGCTGGAGGCTGTCAAGAAGCATTTCCCCGACGTGGACGTCGTCGTGGGCAATGTGGCTACGGGCGAGGCTGCCCGCTACCTCGTCGACCACGGCGCCGACGCCATCAAGGTGGGTATCGGCCCGGGTAGTATCTGTACGACCCGCGTCGTGGCTGGTGTGGGTGTGCCGCAGCTGTCGGCCATCTACGATGTCTATACGGCCCTGAAGGGCACGGGCGTGCCCCTCATCGCCGACGGTGGCCTGCGCTATTCGGGCGACATCGTCAAGGCGCTCGCCGCTGGTGGCAGTTCCGTCATGATCGGATCGCTGGTGG
>ERZ780149.4666-NODE-4666-length-10508-cov-10.429350_pt1 | contig 10508 bp, 8 predicted proteins | sample MGYA00511367_ERZ780149 | MGnify/ENA primary metagenome ERZ780149 (study PRJEB29588, sample SAMEA2153852) | human gut metagenome | biome: human gut; feature: human-associated habitat; material: faeces | place: Denmark | collected 2008/2010 ...
CATGACGCTTTAGTTATTTAAAGTGCGAAAAAGATTCAGCCTGAGGAATCAAAAATCAAAACATAATAAGCTGCTTTTGATTGACCGGAGGGCTTGGTGTGATGTATGATATAAAAAGATAGTTATGTACTTAAAAAATCTTTGTAGTTTATTTTGAAAACAAAAAAATACTGACGGAGGCTGTTTCATGACAAAGTATGCAAATAACATAGGCGTAAGGGTACCTGAACTGCTGCTCCCCAACAAGGACGTGGATATGACCAAGTGGGCCGTAGTAGCCTGCGACCAGTTCACCTCTCAGCCGGATTACTGGAACGAGACCGAGAAGATAGTTGGCGACGCGCCTTCTACTCTCCGCATAATGCTGCCCGAGCTGTATCTGGACAAGCCGGACGAGGCCGAGCGCATAGCCTCTATAAACGCCCACATGAAGGAATACGTTGAGAAGGGCGTGCTGGAAAACAAGGGCGAGGGCTTTGCCTATGTGGTCCGCTCTGTGGACGGCAAGACCCGCAAGGGACTGATCGTGGCGCTGGATCTGGAGAACTACGACTATACCAAGGGCTCAACCACACTTATCCGCGCTACCGAGGGCACTATAGTCGAGCGTATACCTCCCCGCCTTCGAATAAGGAAGGACGCTCCGTTGGAGATGCCCCATATACTGGTGCTCATAGACGACCCCGAGCGCACCGTTATAGAACCCATAGGCGAGAGGCTGGACAAGACCGAAAAGCTGTATGATTTCGACCTTATGCAGAAGGGCGGCCACATAAAGGGCTACCTCGTAAAGGACGAGGGCCAGATAAAGGGCGCGATCGACGCCCTCACCGCTTTGATCGATAAAGACGCATACGCCAAAAAGTATAACACCGATCAGGCGCCCCTGCTCTTCGCCATGGGCGACGGCAACCATTCCTTCGCTACCGCAAAGGCCAACTGGGAGCGGATAAAGGCCGAGAAGGGCCTCACCGCAAAGGACGAGCACCCCGCCCGCTACTGCCTGGTAGAGCTCGAGAACGTACATGACGACGGCATAGTATTCGAGCCCATTCACAGGGTAATATTCAACGTAGGCGATAAGGCCGTTGAGTGGATAAGCAACAAGCTGACCGAGCAGAACGGCAGCTGCGAAGTCAGGAACTTCAACAGCATGGACGAGCTCCACAAGGCCATGGACGGCAAGGCCGGCCACGTTATCCCCTTCGTGAACAGTAAGGGAGTAGGCTGCTTCTATGTAGAGCACCCCGCCGCTCAGCTTGAGGTAGGAACACTTCAGAACGCCCTGGACATACTCATCAAGGAGACTGCCGGCGCCACCATCGACTACATACACGGCGCTGACGTGGTTATGGACCTGGGTACCAAGGAAGGCAACATGGGCTTCCTGCTGCCCCCCATGGACAAGAGTGCGTTCTTCCGCACCGTAATATTCGACGGCGCGCTGCCCCGCAAGACCTTCTCCATGGGCGAGGCCAACGAAAAGCGTTACTATCTGGAGTGCAGGAGCATAAGCGACTAAGCTTACAATAACCGATAATATAACATAGGAGCGGAAGTATTTCCGCTCCTTGCCATATGTGCCCTCGCTGCGTTCTAATCCGCCAATTCCCAGGGTATCTCCAAAGTCATCATCTCGTCGTGAGGGGCGTTACTGTAGCGTCTCTTTTTCTTTGATATGTCGTCAAAGCGCACTTTATCGTCCAGCACCGGTGAATAGGTGTAGCAGTTTATCACGCCTTTTTCCTCGTCCACGTCAAAAAACATCATATAGCCGCTGCCGCCATGGTCGTCTGCCGCCTGATAGTTGCATATCATCTGGTATGCCTTGCGGTCCGGTGTGCCGTCGCCGTCGTCGTCGAATTCCTCCGGCACGCAGGCTATGTTGTAGCGGTGACCGGAAAGCACCATGTATACGTTGGAATACTTTGAAACTATTTCCTCCTTGAGCAGCCTGCCGTCTGCGAGCAGCGTCAGGTCGGTGTCAAAGTAGGCGTGGGTGCAGAGCACGGCCACCCTGTCCGGGTACTGCTCCAGCACGCTCTTTATCCACTCTATGCCGTCCTGCTCAACGTGATAGCCCATGTATATGAAGAGATACCTGGTACTGCCTGCGTCGATGAGGTCATAATGGCCGCGGTTATCCTGAAAGCTGCCGCCGTAGCAGTCCCGGTATTCCGACTGCTTTTCGCCGAAATAACGGCTGAAATTATCGTAGAGGGCATCGTCGTGCTTTACGTCGTGGTTGCCGGCGCAGACCCCTGCGGGTATATTGGCGATGGAGGCCATGGCGCGCACGGCGTTTTCCCACTGGCGCTCGCTTCCATAGTTGTTTATAAGGTCGCCTGTATGGGCAACGTACTTCAGGTTCAGCTCCTTCTCCGCGTCCCGCAGATAGGCGGTCATGGCGTAGAAGATATCCGGGAATCTGTTGGAGTAGTGCTGTGTGTCGCTCATCCATGCGATGGTATAGCGGCTCTCGGGCTCCTGCATAGGCTCGGCCGCGGCGGCAGGCGCGGGAGCAGCTGGGGGGGAGGGTTCCGGAGCTGCGGCGGGCTTGGCGCAGCCCTCCAGCGTCAGCACAATAAATAAGGCGGCAATGACGCATGTAAGTTTAATATATCGTTTCATAAAAACAATTTTAACACATGAAGCATTGCATTGTAATAGTGAATTATTGATGAATTATGGGGGAAAAGGAAGGGCGTTATTTGACAAGGGGGGCTTTGAGTGTTACCATGTGGAAAGAAAAAATAAGGAAGGCAAAGGCCGCAGATGTTAAGCAAAAAAGAACTCGGAAAATTCAGGGACGCCCGCGAGGAGCTGCATAAAAAAGACGAGCCTTACAGGCGGGCGGCAAACAGCGACTTCATAATATACCTGTTGACGCTCATGGCTGTGGCAATATGCATACGCACCTTTATATTCGAACCGGTGCAGTGCATAGGCATATCCATGTACCCCACGCTCGTGGGCGGGGAGGGGATGTTCACGGAAAAGCTCACATATACCGTTTCCGCGCCGCAGCGCGACGATATAATAATCTGCCGCTACCCCTACCACACGGAAAAGTGCGTCAAGCGCGTTATAGCCGTGCCGGGGGACAGGATAAGCATATCCGACGGGGCCATATACCTCAACGGCGAAAGACTGGACGAGAGCGCCTACTGGAGCGGCTATATAGAAGGAACGCTGGAGGAGGTAACGGTGCCGGACAAGTGCCTGTTCGTGGTGGGCGATAACCGCAACCACAGCGGCGACAGCCGGCATGTGGGCTTCATACCCTACTGTCAGGTAAAGGGCAAGGTGCGCGCCGTAATGACGCCATTCTCGCAGGCACGCTGGATCTGATAGAATCAAACGCGAAGGAAACGAAAGCTCTTTCGCGTTTTTTGTTATACGCGCTGCTTTTGGAAATATACTCAAATCTTATGGTAAAGGGCAATTGTAAAAGGGTTGTGCAAGGTTATATAATATTAAATTAGGTCAAAACTGCATATTTATATATTTTTTTGATAAAACAAGGGGGAAAAAGGGAATGAATATAGGCTTTGACAACCAGAAATACCTTTCCATGCAGTCAGAGCATATTATGGACAGGCTTGCCCAGTTCGGCGGCAAGCTGTATCTGGAGTTTGGCGGAAAGCTCTTCGACGACTTTCACGCTTCCCGCGTGCTGCCGGGCTTTGAGCCTGACAGCAAGGTGCGCATGCTTCTCCAGCTGAAGGACCAGGCTGAGATAGTCATCGCCATAAACGCGGCGGATATCGAGAAGAACAAGGTGAGAGGCGATCTGGGCATAACCTACGATCTGGATGTGCTGAGGCTCATAGACGCATTCCGAAGCATAGGCCTGTACGTGGGCAGCGTAGTACTCACCCAGTACCGCGGACAGAGCGCCGCCGGCGTATTCCAGCGCCGGCTGGAGCAGCTGGGCATAAAGGTATACCGTCACTATCCTATTCCCGGCTATCCCAACGATATAGAGACCATTGTCAGCGACGAGGGATACGGACTCAACGAGTACATTGAGACTACCCGCTCTCTGGTGGTGGTGACCGCCCCCGGCCCGGGCAGCGGCAAGATGGCTACCTGCCTTTCCCAGCTTTACCATGAGAACAAGAGGGGCGTCCGCGCGGGCTATGCCAAGTTCGAGACCTTCCCCATATGGAACCTGCCACTGAAGCATCCGGTAAACGTTGCCTACGAGGCAGCCACGGCGGATCTGAACGATGTGAACATGATAGACCCCTTCCATCTTGAAAACTACGGCGTCACCACCGTCAACTACAACCGGGACGTGGAAATATTCCCGGTGCTCAACGCCATGTTCAGGCAGATATACGGCGAGTCCCCCTACAAGTCTCCCACGGACATGGGGGTGAACATGGCGGGAAACTGCATAACGGACGATGAGGTATGCTGCGAGGCCTCCCGTCAGGAGATAATACGCCGCTATTACGCCGCCATGTGCTCTGCCCGTCAGGGAATGAGCGACAGCAGACCGGCGGAAAAGATAAAGCTGCTCATAAACCAGCTTGGCATAACCGTAAAGGACAGGCCCGTAATAGACGCGGCGGTAGCCCGGGCGGAGCAGACCGGGGAGCCTGCCGCGGCGATACAGCTGCCCGATGGCGAAATAGTCACCGGCAAGACCACTAAGCTCCTTGGCGCTTCGGCTGCCGTGCTGCTCAACGCACTCAAGCGCCTGGGCGGGATACAGAAGGATATGCACCTCATATCCCCCATAGTGATAGAGCCCATACAGGATCTGAAGGTGAATCACCTTGGCAACCACAATCCTCGGCTGCACATGGACGAGGTGCTTATCGCCCTTTCCATATCCGCCGCCACCAACCCTACCGCCGAGGTGGCCATGCGGCAGCTGGATAAGCTCAGGGGCTGTGAAGCTCACTCAACGGTCATACTTTCCGGCGTGGACAGCAGCACCTTCCGCAAGCTGGGAATAAACGTGACCTGCGAGCCCAAATACCAGACAAAGAAGCTGTATCATAAGTAAAAACAAAAAGAAAAATAAAGGAACGACAGCTCACGCCGCCGTTCCTTTTCTATGCCTATTTATCACACGTTAAAACGGAATACCACTATGTCTCCGTCCTGCATGACGTAGTCCTTGCCCTCGCTGCGGATAAGGCCCTTCTCCTTGCAGGCCGCCATTGTGCCGTGCTCAACAAGGGTATTGAAGTTCACTACCTCTGCCCTTATGAAGCCCTTTTCAAAGTCGGTATGTATCTTGCCCGCCGCCTGAGGGGCCTTGGTGCCCTTGACGATCGTCCATGCCCTTACCTCCTTGGGGCCGGCGGTGAGGAAGCTTATGAGGCCCAGCAGGGAATAGCACTCCTTTATGAGCTTGTCGAGGCCGCTTTCGCCTATGCCCATCTCCCTGAGGAAGTCCTGCTTTTCCTCGGGGGAAAGCTCGGAGATCTCCTCTTCTACCTTTGCGCATATGGTCAGGGCGCCTGCCTGTTCGGCGGCTGCCGCCCTGTACAGGGCGTCTACCTGGGGAAGGTCACGGCCGATATCGTCCTCGGATATATTGGCTACATATATGACGGGCTTGGAGGTGAGCAGGAACAGGCCATCAACGTATTCCCTTTCGTCGTCCGTTAGCTCCATGCTGCGCACCGGCTTGCCGGATTCCAGATGCGCCTTTATCCGCTTGAGAAACTCCACCTCGGCCAGCAGCTTCTTGTCGCCGGACTTGCTGTTCTTTTCGGCTTTCTCTATGCGCTTGTCCATGGTGTCCATGTCGGCGAAGATCAGCTCTATGTTTATGGTTTCCATGTCGCGGACGGGGTCTACCGAGCCGTCCACGTGGACTATGTTCTCGTCCTCAAAGCAGCGCACTACGTGAACTATGGCGTCCACCTCCCGTATATGGGAAAGGAACTTGTTGCCAAGACCCTCGCCCCTGTATGCGCCGCGCACAAGGCCCGCTATATCCACGAACTCTATTGCGGTGGGGGTATATTTTTCGGGGTGGTACATTTCGGAAAGCACGTCCAAGCGGCTGTCCGGCACCGCTACCACGCCCACGTTGGGCTCTATGGTACAGAAGGGGTAATTGGCGGCCTGTGCCCCCGCCTGGGTTATGGCATTGAAAAGTGTGCTTTTGCCTACGTTTGGAAGTCCTACTACTCCGAGCTTCATATGCTTTGTCCTCTCCCGACGGTGAATTTATTAGGGTATGTACCTGCCGGTACTTAATAATTATATGTTCCCTCCTGCGCCTTGTCAAACCGATGCAGGGGGGATATACTTATTTATATGGAAAAACTCGAAAGCAAAGTAAAAAACGCCATAGACAAATACAGCCTCATAAATAAGAACGAGAGGGTGCTGGTGGGCCTGAGCGGCGGCGCGGATTCGGTGGCGCTGCTGCATGTGCTGCTGAAAATAGCGCCGGAAATGGGCTTTGAGCTTTGCGCAGCCCATCTGAACCACGGTATAAGGGGGGCGGAGGCGTATCACGACCAGCACTTCGTCGAGGAACTGTGCAAAGGGCTGGGGGTGCCGCTGGTCTGCGAGGAACTGGATATACCCGGTATAGCCAGGGCGGAGGGCAAGACGCTGGAGCAGGCGGCGAGGGAGAAGCGCTATGAATTCTTCCATAGGGCCGCCGGGGAGCTGGGCGCGGATAAAATAGCCGTCGCCCATCACATGGACGATCAGGCGGAGAGCATAATGCTGCACCTCATACGGGGCAGCGGATTGAAGGGGCTCATGGGCATGGAGCCTGCCTATGGGGATATAATACGCCCGCTGCTCTGGGCCAGAAGGCGGGAAATAGAGGAATACGCAGCGGATAACGGCCTGAAATACTGCACCGACAGCACCAACCTTGAGCGGGACGCCAGCCGGAACAGGATACGCCTCGATCTTATCCCCTACATTCAGGATAACCTGAACCCCTGCTTTGTGGAGGGGCTTTGTTCCATGGGCGAGCTGCTGCGGCAGGACGAGGAATATCTGGACGGGCTGGCCCGCAACGCGCTGAGGGAAGCAAGGACTCAGGAAGGCTACGACAGGGCCAGGCTTGCCGCGCTGCCGCTGCCCCTAAAGAGCCGGGCCATACGCATTGCGGTGTTCGAGGCAGGGGCCACGGCGGATGTGGAGCGCCGCCACATAGAGCGCATAATGGACATGCTTACGGCAAAAACCGGCGCCCATGCGGATATACCTCACATAAGCGCATGGGTGAGCTATGGCAGCATCTGCTTTGGAATCCGGCAAAGTGCCGATGAAGTGGACGTGCCCTTCAATATTGAGGGGGAAACCCGGTTTGCCGGAGGTTTTTTCTTTGCAGAAGCTGTCGAAGGTGGTATAATAAAAAACAATACTGTCGCCTATATTGACAGGGACAAGCTGCCTGCCGGCCTCAGGGTGCGTACCCGGAGAGATGGGGACAGGTTTCAGCTCATAGGCTCGGGCGGCGGAAAGAAGCTCAAGGACTTTTTCATAGACAGAAAAGTGCCGAGGGATCAACGAAATATGCCCATACTCTTTTCGGGAAGCGACGCCCTGTTCATACCGGGCTACGGTATTTCCGATAAGGTAAAGGTGGACGAAAACACGAAGCGGGTGCTTCGTGTAACGTACGTTGCGGAGCAGTAAACAAAAAATTTTTAAAATAACCGGGGGTTCAACATGGCAGAAAAGACCGATCTTAACAAGGTAGTGGATAAGGTGCTGGTAAGCGAGGAGGAACTGCAAAGGCGCATAGCCGAGCTGGGCGCTCAGCTTTCGGAGGATTACGAGGGCAAGGACGTGATATGCGTCTGCATACTCAGGGGCGCCGTCCACTTCTTTTCCGACCTTGTGCGGCATATGACTTGTATGACAGAGCTGGACTTCATGTCCATATCCAGCTACGGCAACGGCAAGAGAACCTCCGGAATAGTGCGCATAGCCAAGGATATGGATACCAGCATAACCGGCCGCCACGTGCTCATAATCGAGGATATAATGGACAGTGGCCATACTCTTAAGCACCTTAAGAAGGTACTGGAGGCAAGAGAGCCCGCCTCCCTTAAAATATGCTGCCTGCTGGATAAGCCTTCCCGCAGAGAATGCGATATCACGCCGGACTATACCGGCTTCGTCATACCCAACGAATTCGTACTGGGCTACGGGTTGGACTTCAACAACTTCTACCGCAACCTGCCCTACGTGGGGGTTCTCAAGCCGGAATATTACGAATAATAAAAAATTACGTAAATTCATAATTTGTTAATAAAATCGTGGTTGGGCGCTTGTTGACAAAGCGCCAATCATGACGCAAAATGTATAAATCAACATATTGGATCGATAGGTAAGAAGTATGAATAAGGAAGAGGAACGGATAAACGAGCTGGAAGAAAAGCTCCATCAGAGCCAGGCGAAAGCCGGAAAGGCTCAGGAAGCTGTGGACAAGGCCCAAAGCACCCTCAGAACCGTAAAGGATATGGACGCGGCGGAGAGCGTAATAACCGCAGCGGAGCAGGCCTTTGAAGCGGCAGAGGCCGACCTCGCCAATGCCGAGGAGGACATCGAAAGAGCCGAGGATGAGCTTAATGAGGCCAGGGCGGAGGAAACGCCCGACGATATGGACGATATAGACGATTACAGCGAGGACGGGCAGCCCAAAAAGAAGGGCAAGGCCGGCCTTGTCATAGGCATAATAGCCGCGGTGGCCCTTATAGGCGCGGGCGGATGGTATTATTATACAAACTTTATACAGGGCGCAAAGCAGAACAAAGAGCCCGCAGCAGATAGCCAGACTCTGGAGATGCCGGACCTCACATACGAAGTTGCTGACGTAGCTCAGAGCATACTTAAAAATAAGGGCATCGATGCCGATATACTGTTCGTATCCTCCGAGAAGGTGCCAAAGGGTCTGGTCGCCCTGCAAAGCGTAAGTGCGGGACAGGAGATAGACGGCGACGAAAAGGTGACGGTGTACATAAGCCTGGGTCCCGCTCCCACGCCCACCCCGGAGCCCAGCCCCCTGCCTACTCCTACGCCAAAGGCCAGCCCCAAGCCCCGCAGGACCAAGATACCCGAGATAGTCATACCTCAGCCTGTAGTGACGCCCTGCCCCGTTGGGTGAGGAGGCTAACCTTGACAGCCGGTTCGGCTGTGAGAGGGCGGAAGCCCAGGCAATGCAAGTGCGGAAACCAAGGAAACATATAAAGCAACATATAAGGAGAAGATACCATGAAGAAGTTGTCCCTGATAATGGCTGTGCTGATGGCAATAGGCCTGTTCGCCGGCTGTGCGCAGCAGGAGAACGCCGAGCAGCTCCCCGGCGATGAAGAAGCTCCCGCCAAGGAATATCAGTATATCACTGCCGACGAAGTAAAGACAATGATAGAGAATGGCGACGAAAAGGTCATAGTTGATATACAGCCTGAGGAGTACTACGCCCAGGGCCATCTGCCCACCGCCATCTCTACCTACGCATATCCCGCGGATACGGATGAGCTGAAGGCCAAGCTGGATACCGCCCTCGAAAAGATAGATGAGAAGGAAGGTCCCGTCATTATAGTGGGCCTGGGCGGCAAGACCGGCGCGGAAAACGCCTACGACTACTATGCGGAAAAGGGCGTTGACGAGAGCAGGCTGAGGATACTTGAGGGCGGCCAGATGAGCTGGCCTTATGAGGAGCTCAAGTGGTACAACATAGATTATCTCTATATCGCTCCCGACGATCTGGTAAAGCTGCTTGAAGAAAACAAGAACGTCATGCTTATAGATATCCGTCAGAGCGAATATTACGATGCCGGCCACCTGCCCGGCTCCATCCCCACCTATTCTTTCCCCAATACAAACAAGGAACAGTGGGACGCTCTGGACGAGCTGAACGAGCAGATAGAAAAGACACTTGACCCCATAGTGCTCATCTGCATGAGCGGCACCAACGGCGCGTACAACGCCGTAAACCACTGGGCTACCAAGGGCATAGACCCGCGCAAGTTCTACATACTTGAAGGCGGCGGCACCAACTGGCCTTATGCGGATATGCTGGAGGTCACCCCCAAGTACCAGTACATAACCCCCGATGACATGAAGGCCAAGATAGACGCCAAGGAGGATATGCTGCTGCTCTCCGTGCAGACAAAGGACAGCTACAAGGAGGACGGACATCTCCACGGCTCCATAGAAACCAAGGCGTATCCTGCCAATACCGAGGACCTTCGCAAGAGACTGGATAAGGTAACGGATAAGCTTACCGAGAACGACCTGCCTATATATGTGATGTGCATGGAAGGCAAGGGCGGCGCGGAGAACGCCATAAGCTACTATGTAAACGAGAAAAAGATCGACCAGACCCGCTTCTATATTATCGAGGGCGGCATAAAGGGCTGGCCCTTCCCGGAGATGCTGGAAAGCAGCAAGACAGAAGCAGAAGAATAATACTTTTTTCGAAGAAGTGGCTAAAGGCCACTTCTTCGAGTTTTCTCATTCGGTGCTTGCGCCTATGGCGCGGCCAGCACCTCATGCAGGGA
>ERZ780149.4667-NODE-4667-length-10508-cov-7.400268_pt1 | contig 10508 bp, 9 predicted proteins | sample MGYA00511367_ERZ780149 | MGnify/ENA primary metagenome ERZ780149 (study PRJEB29588, sample SAMEA2153852) | human gut metagenome | biome: human gut; feature: human-associated habitat; material: faeces | place: Denmark | collected 2008/2010 ...
GAGCGCCACCTTGCCAAGGTGGAGGTAGCGAGTTCGAGCCTCGTCGGCCGCTCCAGACAAACAAGCCACTGCAAAACATGATTCGTCGTGTGATGCAGCGGCTTTTTTGTACGTTGAAAGCTTTTTTGGAATTGAAAAAGGAGGGAAAAACGCAGTGATATTCGGCAAGTACATCAACCGGTATTACCTCAAGCATGCTCCCGTGCTGCTGCTGGGCCTTGCCGCCCTGCTGACGGTGGATTACATCCAGCTTTTGATCCCCCAGCTCTACCGGCTGGTCATCAACGGGGTGAACCTTGGCCAGGTGGTGGTGAACGGTGAGACGCGGCTCTTTACCAAAGAGGTGCTGCTGCAACACATCTGCCTGCCCATGATCTGGATCGTGGTGCTGATGGTCATTGGGCGCTTTTTGTGGCGCATCTGTTTCTTCGGCTCGGCGGTGCGGGTCGCGGCAGACCTGCGGGAGCGGATGTTCGACCACAGCCGCAGGCTGTCCCAGCAGTACTATCAGGTGAACAAGGTCGGCAACCTGATGAGCCTGTACACCAACGACCTGGACACCATTCAGGAGTGCTTCGGCGACGGCGTGCTGATGTTCTTCGACGCGCTGACCCTGGGTCTGCTGGCTCTTTATAAGATGTGGACCATGGACGTGCGGCTGACCCTGCTGGCCCTGATCCCGGCCCTGATCATGTTTGCCATCGGCACCCAGATGAGCAAGGTGATGACCCGGCGCTGGGAGGAGCGGCAGGAGGCCTTCTCCGGCCTTTCCGATTTCGCGCAGGAGAACTTTTCCGGCATTGCGGTCATCAAGGCCTTTGTCAAGGAGTACAAGGAACTGCAGGCCTTCCGGAAGCTGAACAAGGAAAACGAGGAGATCAACGTGACCTACACGAAGATCGCCACCCTGCTGGAGGTGCTGGTGACCCTGTTCGTGGAGTCCGTGATCTGCATCATTCTGGGTTACGGCGGTTATCTGGTCTATCAGGGCCGGTTCAACGCCGGCCAGCTGGTGGAGTACATCGGCTACTTTGAGGCCATCGTCTGGCCCATCATGGCTGTGTCCATGCTGATCGAAAAGACCAGCCGCGGCAAGGCCTCCCTGAACCGCATCACCGAGCTGCTGGATGCCCCCATCGACGTGGCCGACCGCCCCGGCGTGGCCGACCTGACCGACCCCAAAGGCGGCATCGAGTTCCGCCACCTGAACTTCCGCTACCCGGACGGCGAGTACGATGTGCTGCGGGATATCTCCTTTACCATTGCGCCCGGTGAGAGCGTGGGCATCGTGGGCAAGACCGGTGCGGGCAAGACCGCCCTGGTGGACCTGCTGCTGCGCACCTATAATGTGCCGGACGGAACCCTGTTCGTGGACGGCAGGGATGTGAACAGCCTTTCCATCCACTCGGTGCGCAATGCCTGTGCCTACGTTCCGCAGGATAATTTCCTGTTCTCGGATACCATCGCCCACAACATTGCCTTTGGTGTGGACGATGCCACCCCCGAGGACATCGAGCGGGCGGCAAGCATGGCCGATGTGCGGGATAATATCGTGGACTTCAAGGACGGCTACGAGACCGTTCTGGGCGAGCGTGGCGTGACGGTGTCCGGCGGCCAGAAGCAGCGCATCTCCATCGCCCGCGCCCTGCTCAAGGACGCGCCCATCCTGATCCTGGACGACTCCGTCTCGGCGGTGGATACCAGCACCGAGAAGATCATCCTCGATAACCTCAAGAACAGCCGGGCAGGCAAGACCACCCTGCTCATTGCCCACCGCATTTCCACGGTGGAGCGGCTGGATAAGATCGTATTCCTCGAGGAGGGCCGGGTGGAAGCCGTCGGCCCCCACGACCAGCTGTATGCTTCCTGCCCGGAGTACCGCCGGATGGTCGATCTGCAGCGGCTGGAGGATGAGACGAAGGGAGGCGAAAACGCATGATGCATCTGAATCCGTTGGTTCTGGTGGGCGCTGTCATCGGCGTGATCACCGCCCTGCTGGTGGCAGCCTATGCCGCCGTCAAGGACAAAAAGACCGCCATGGGCTTTGAGCGCAACATGGAGGACGGCGAGATCATGCGCCGCCTTGCCCGCTATGCCCGGCCCTACCTGAGCAAATTCCTCATTGTGGGCGTGCTGATGCTCTTCTCCATTGCCTACGATATCATTTCACCCCTCATCGTGGGCCGCATCGAGGAGCTGGTGGCCGGGGAGTTTGAACTCCGCGCCCTCTTCCTGGGCGTGTCAGTGTATGCAGGCGTGCTGGTGTTCTCTATGGGCAGCACCTACCTGCAGGCCGTGATCCTGCAGCGGGTGGGCCAGCGCATCATCTCCGATCTGCGTGAGGATCTGTTCAGCCACATTGAATCTTTGGCACACGAGCAGCTCAACGAGATCCCGGTGGGCAAGCTGGTCACCCGAGTGACCAACGATACCAATGCCATCTCCATGATGTTCACCAACCTCTTGGTCCAGCTGACCAAGAACAGCTTTGTCATTCTGGGCATTCTGGTGGCCATGCTCTGCCTGAACTACGAGCTGACGTTGATGGTGCTCTGCTTTGTGCCCTTCATCGTGATCTTCACGGTCATCTTCCGCAAGTTCTCCCGCCGCGCCAACCGCAAGCTCAAGAACGCGACCACTGATATCAATACCTATCTGTCCGAAAACCTGTCCGGCATCAAGGTCACCCAGATCTTTGGCCGGGAGGACGAGAAGATGGAGGACTTCCGCCAGAAGAGCCAGAAGCTGGCCCGGGCCAATCAGGAGCAGATCTTCGTGTTCAGCGTGTTCCGTCCGCTGGTGTATATGCTCTATGTCAGCTCGATCCTGTGCCTGTTCTATCTGGGCGGCATGGGTCACCTGAACAATATCAGCTTCCTGGGGCAGACCATTTCCAGCGGCACCATCGTCACCTTTTATATGTACATCTCCAAGTTCTTTACCCCCATCCAGAACCTGGCCGAGCAGTTCAACTGGCTGCAGTCGGCGCTGGCATCGGCAGAAAAGGTGTTCTCCATCATGGACATCCAGCCCAAGATGCAGGATGCCCCCGATGCCATTGAGCTGGACGAGGTGAAGGGCGAGATCGAGTTCCGGGACGTGTGGTTCAGCTACGTTCCCGGCGAGTGGGTGCTGCAGGGCGTTTCTTTCCATGTGGATGCCCGCCAGACCGTGGCCTTTGTGGGCTCCACCGGCTCCGGCAAGAGCACCATCCTCTCCCTGATCTGCCGGAACTACGAGTTCCAGAAGGGCCAGATCCTGATCGACGGCATCGACATCCGCAAGATCAGGATCTCCTCCCTGCGCAGGCACTTCGGCCAGATGCTGCAGGATGTGTTCCTGTTCTCCGGCACCATCCGCTCCAACATCGTTCTGCGGGAAGAGGGTATCCCCGACAGCGAGATCATGGAGGTCTGCCGCTACGTCAACGCCGACAAGTTCATCAACAAGTTGGACCACGGGCTGGACGAAGAGGTGCGTGAGCGCGGCAACAACTTCTCCGCCGGACAGCGGCAGCTGCTCAGCTTCGCCCGCACCATCATCCATAAGCCCAGCGTGATGATCCTGGACGAGGCTACCGCCAACATCGACACCGAGACGGAGCTGCTCATCCAGGATTCGCTGGAAAAGATGCGCACCGTGGGCACCATGCTCATTGTGGCCCACCGGCTGTCCACCATCCAGCATGCGGACAACATCATCGTGCTGTCCCACGGTAAAATTCTGGAGCAGGGCACCCACCAGCAGCTGCTGGCCCGGCATGGCCGCTACTACCAGCTGTACACCCTGCAATACCACAAGGCGCAGCTGAACGCAGCCGAATAAGCGCAGACAGAAAGGCCGCTGACCTGAGATGGGTCAGCGGCCTTTTCCGTCTGCACCGGGGGTGGAGTCGTCCTCTTCCGGATCGTCGAGGGAGCACAATTAACACTTGCAAAACAGGTGTATCGCTCGTATAATAGAATATGGTAAAATAATAAAATAGAGAAATGGAAAGGAGGGGCCACAGGATGCAGGGGATCGATGCGCTCAGCTACGAAGAAGTGATGACCTTTCTGCGCAGTACACCGGCGAACCTCTTTTTCAAGGATACGGAATGCCGTTACCTTTTTATTTCGGACGTTAGGACTTTCTTCCCCTACGGAGAAGGGCAGGAAGAGGATGTGCTGGGCAGGACAGATCTGGAGATCTGGGGCAGCGAGGAACAGGCCCGCTTTTATTACGAGCAGGACCAGAAGGTGCTTGCCACCGGCAAGGGAACCAGCTTTATCACCGAGGTGCCCCGGAAGGATGGGACGGCATACTATCAGATCAAAAAGAACCCCGTTGTGCTGGAGGGAAAGATCATCGGCATCGTGGGGCTCATTGGTGATATCACCGAACGGGTGCGGCTGGAAAAACAGGCCCAGAACTGGGCCATCCACGATGAACTGACCGGTCTGTATAACCGCAACTACCTGAAGGTAAAGGGTGCAGAGCAGCTGAAGGGAGCCATCATGCCCGTCACGATCATTATGGGCGACTGCAATTACCTGAAGCGTGTGAATGATGCCTACGGCCACGAGTACGGCGACCTGCTGCTCAAGCGGGTGGGCCGGGTGATCCGGGAAAACCTGCCGCCGGAAAGCGTGGCCCTGCGGATGGGCGGCGATGAATTCCTCATTGCCTGCAGCCATTTTTCTGCAGAAGAGGCCGAACAGCTGATCGAGAGGCTGCACGGGGAGCTGGCCCGCCAGAGTGACGACCGCCTCAAGCTGGATGTTGCCTTTGGATACCACACTGTGACAGAAGGCCCCTTTGATTATACCGCAGTCTACCATGCTGCCGACCGGGATATGTACCGGAACAAGCGCAAAAACCGCTGATAATACGGATGAAATAACAGCCTCAGCCCGATTTCCAAGGGCTGAGGCTGTTTTGGCAATCTGTTACATCAGGGCGGTGAGCACCAGCGCGCAGAGAGGGAAAACGCCATCTGCGGTGGCTTACAGGATCACATTTTTGATGAGCAGGGAAACGCTGCCGTCCGGATCGTGGAGGAACTCCAGCTCGGAATCGGAGTTCAGCAGCTCGGTGGGGATCTTGACCTCGATGCCGTTGGCGGTGCGGATGCTCCGGCTCTCCATCCGGCGGATGCGGGCGGGGGTCACGGTGACAGGAGCAGCGGCCTCTTCCAGCACCTCGCTCTTCTCCACATAGTCATCAAAGGGCACAGCGGCCAGTGGATATTCCTCGGCCAGCTGCTGGCGCACCTGCTCCACCGATACCTGATTGTCGTTGTCGGCAGCCTGGTTGGCAATGAGCATGGCCACCTGCGCGTCGGCATGGGGCTCGTCCTCATAGGCATCCTTCACAGCCTGTGCGGCGGCCTCCTGAATGGCCTGCAGCTTCTTTTTCTCGGGCTCGGCCTGGGTATACTGGAACACAACAGAGGAGAGGTAGAACTCCTTGTGGCCGTCGATGTCGTATTTCTTTTCCAGCAGGCGCATGGAGTAGTCTGTCAGGTTGACAAGCGCACCCTCCTCCACCTTGCCGCTCTGGGTGGGCAGGCAGGCCCGCTGCTGGATGATGGAGTTGACCGGGGCACCTTCCACGGTCTCGGTGTAGTGGGTGTAGCCGTTTTTATAGTTCAGCTTGAGGATGCCCAGCCAGGGCGCGCCGTCCCGGGTGAAATCCACCACGGCCAGGTCCGCCCCGGGGATGGTGGTGTGGGCGTGCATGTAATCGAACAGCACCCCCGCAATGCGGCAGGACAGATCAATGAAATCCTGATTGTGCTCCAGCTCGTTCCGGAAAGCCGAATCCGGCAGGGGGCGGCACTGGCGGATCTCATCGCTGGCCAGCAGCTTTTCGATATGATTCTGTAAGTAGGCGGTCTTTTCGGCAGTCAGCTCCATGCCGCCGCCGCTGAGCACCGGCGCGTCCAGCGTGGTGTCCAGCACATGCAAAATTGCCTGATGGATGATGATCTCCATGGGTCAAAACCTCATTTCCCGGGTGATTGTGATGTTCCTGCCCAGTATAGCACATCCGGAACAAAAAGGCGAGAGGGAGCGCAAAGGCTTGTCAACCGCCGCCTGAGATGCTACAATGGGGCTGACCAAACATTCGGACAAGCCGAAAGGGGAGTGTGTTATGGAATTTCGGGACAAGCCGATGCAGAACCTCATCCGTATCAAGGAAAAGGAGATCTGCAAAAATGTGCAGGAGCTGCTGCTGGACGGTGAGCAGATCGTGGGCGCTTACAAGACCGTGCGCGATCAGGCTGTGTTCACCACTCACCGCATTTTTATGGTGGATATGCAGGGGATGACCGGCACCCGGCAGGAGATCTTTGTGCTGCCCTACCGCAAGATCCTGCATTACGGCATCAAGACGGCAGGCTTTGGCGACCCGCTGCAGACCTCAGAGCTGACGGTCTGCTTTGCGGATGAGCACGAGGCAAAGTTCGGCTTCATCGGGCAGGATGAGCTGCTGGCGGTGGCACGGGCCATCAGCCGGTGCATCCTGTAACAGAAAAAGAGAAAACGTAAAACGCCCGTTCCGGCTTCTGACCCCGGAGCGGGCGTTTTACGTTGCTGTAATATGCGAAAAAAGGAGAATGTCGAAGGGTCAGCAGGCGGTGCGCTCTCTGCGGCCGGCCTCAAGCATGTAGTGCAGGAAGCCGGTGACATCAGCAGGGTCGGTGACAGAGATGTCAAAGCCCTTGGAGGGAGCGTCCATCATCTGGAACAGCTCGGTGGCGGCGTTGTCCTTTTTCAGGTCACAGGTCTCGCCATTGTCCAGGTGCAGGAGCACACTGCCGCGGCTGGCGGCTACCTGCTGCATGAAACGGTCTTTATCAAGATACTGGATGCGAAGCATAAAAATACCTCCCACAAAGAAATGTTTTATTCTGGAAGAGTCCCCCGGGCCAGGCTGCCCGTGGGGAACGCTTCTCGGGAACCGGATCAAGCTGCGCCTGGGGTTGTTTTCCGCCCCCTGCGGTGTTATACTGTGCTTGCTGGTTCTGATGAAATAATACCACGAAACCGGCACGATAGATAGAACAAAAACACCCGATTTGTACAACAAAATCGGCATTGACAAAAAATATTCAAAGTATTGCGGAAAGGAATTGTTCAATATGGCGTTTCAGACAAGCTGTGTCTCTGCTGCCAATATCGTTACCGGGCTGACCTTCCAGCAGGATGTTGTGGCCGATGCCGAGGGGCGGGAAATGGTCCAGCATGGCAGCGCCCTGTTCCCCATTGCCTGCTACGCGGAGAACCTGAAAAGCTATTCGGTAGCCTGGCACTGGCACGAGGAGTTTGAGTACATACTGGCCATGAAAGGCCCCCTGACGGTGGACGTGAACAAGACCCGGGTGACCCTGCAGACGAATCAGGGCGTGTTCCTGAACTCCGGCATCCTCCACGCGGTGGAGCAGGCGGAAAAAGGGGAGGCCCTGCTTCACTCGGGTGTGTTCCATCCCCGGCTGGTGGGCGGAATGGACACCATCTTCTGGCAGAAGCTCATCCGACCCATGCTCCAGCCGGATGCCCCGGCGTTTTTTCTGCTGGATGGGGCTGTGCCCTGGCAGGCGCAGGTGCTTGCCTGCCTGCGGGAAGCCTGGCAGGCGGTTGCCGTGGAGCCCTTTGATTACGAGAACCGGGTGCGGTATTATCTCTCTGCGGCGCTGCGGCTGCTGAGCACCCAGTGCGTGGGCGGCAAGACCAAGGTCTCCCAGCAGGAGCAGATCGCCGCCGAGCGGATGAAGCAGATGCTCCGCTTTGTGGAGGAGCACTATGCCGAGGAGCTGACTGTGGAACGCATCGCGGCCAGCGTGGCCCTGAGCGAGAGCGCCTGCCTGCGCAGCTTCCGTCAGATGCTGGGAATCACGCCCATCCAGTATGTCAAGCAGTTCCGGGTGGAAAAGGCCGCCGAGCTGCTCCGTTCCACCCGGCTCAAGACGGGCGAGATCGGGATGGAGTGCGGCTTTGCAGATGGCAGCTACTTCATCAAGACCTTCCGGGAGATCAAGCACTGCACACCCAAGGAATACCGCGCAAAATTCTGCTGAAATGTCTGAGATAGGAATAGGAGAAAATGACCCCATGCAGTACCGTCTGACCCAAGGCCCCATTACAAAGAATATCCTGCTGTTTGCCCTGCCGCTGGGTGTTACCGGCATCTGGCTCAGTGTGCCCATCGGCTGGGCACTGGCAGATGCCATCGGTATTGGGTATTATTTGAAGAAGAGAACATAAAATATCCCCCACTGCAAAGCGTGTTATGGCACGTCTGCAGCGGGGGATATTGTTTTTTCTGGGGTTTGAGGTGATTCGAGCGGGGGCTTATTCCCCCACGGCGGGGACGTTCTGCATCGTCCAGAGGAGCTTCTGGACATCCACGCTGCCCATGTGGGTGGGCTCCTCACCCAGACGGAGGAAATCAGTCTGCTGGGCGGTAACAGTCTGCCACTGGGGCAGGTCTGCTCCGTTGGGGTCGCCGGTCCTGGCAAAGTTGGTCAGGTAATTCACCATCTGAGCGCTGAGGGCGGTGTCCTTCTCAGTGAAGGGCCGCCAGCAGTGAGCCAGCGTGCCGAACCAGTACCACAGGTCGCTGGAATGCCAGGCACCACGGTCATCACCGGGGAGCTGGCGGTCGAAGAACCAGCCATAGCTGTCGGCGTTCCGGGCGCACCAGTCCTGAGCCATCTGGTAGAGGTAGGGCGGAACGATATCTTCACTGGTGAAGCCGATGAGGTAAGGGATATGGTGCTGTTCGTCGGCAGCCAGCGTCTCGGGGCCGGTCTTGACCTGGAAACGGCCATCCACCACGGGCTCACAGCCCATACCCTTGAACTGGGGCTGGGTGCGGACGGCATCCCAGGCTGCAAACAGCTGGGCGGGGGCGAGGGCACGGAACTCGGCCAGCGTGCTGCACCCGGCGGTCTCCATGACCTGCTTCCAGAACGGGTAGTGGGCCTCGGCGGGCTTGGCCGTCAGCATCTGGCTCACGCCGCCGCCGCTGCTCATCACAGCCTTGGAGAACAGCCCCCTGGTGATGGGGGAGAGGACGAGCTGCTGGACGCTCATGGCACCGGCGCTCTGGCCCATGATGGTGATGTTGTTGGGATCGCCGCCAAAGGCAGCGATGTTGGCACGCACCCACTGCAGGGCCGCCAGCTGATCCAGAAAGGCATAGCTGCCGGTGGATCCGGCCTCCTCAGCCAGCTCGGGCAGACAGACAAAGCCCATGGGGCCGAGCCGGTAGTTGATGGTCACAGCCACGCAGCCTTTGGTGGGCCAGACGGGGCCGTCGAAGTGTTTCTCATGGCCGCAGCCGCCGGTAAAGCCGCCGCCGTGAATGTAGAAGATGACCGGCAGTCTGTCCCCGGGAGCTGCGCCAGCAGGGGCCCAGATGTTCAGGAACAGGCAGTCCTCGCTGTAAGTATACGTTTCGCCCTTGCGGAACTCGTTGTAGTAGAAGGCTTTTCCGGGTGCGGCGGCTTCGTCATAGAAGGCGCGGGGCTGGTAACAGCAGGCACCGTATTGGGTGGCATCGTAGACACCGTCCCAGTGGGTGACGGGGATGGGGAACTCCCACCGCCCGGCGGTGGCGTAGCGAATGCCCTTGTAAGCGGCAATGCCCGGCCACTGGCAAGCCGTGCCGGAGATCACGCCGCAGGGCGTGGTGCGCTCAAAGCTCATGGGGAAACCTCCTTGTCTTACTCTGCCGCTTTCAGGCCCCGGATGTCCTCGCCCGCAAACAGGCAGGGGACAAAGGAGGAAAGACGGCTGGAGATCTTTTCGGTGTATCGCTTTTCCAGCAGGGAGCCATCCGCAATGTTGGTGGTGACGATGGTGGGCAGACCGGCTCCCAGGCGGTTGTTCAGCAGGCTGTAAAAAGTGGTGATGAAGTAGGGGGTGACGAATTCAGTGCCCAGATCGTCCAGGATCAGCAGGTCGGCAGCAGAGGCGGTGCGCAGCAGGGTCTCGGCATCCTCGGAGGAGTCGAAGCGGGCGTTTTCCAGCTTGCCGAAGAAGTCCGGGCTGGAAACGTAGATCACGTCAAAATCCTTTTGCAGCACGATGCCCGCAATGGCAAGGGCAGCGTGGGTCTTGCCCAGCCCCGCGTTGCCAAAAAGCATCAGGCTCTCACTGTTGTGGTCGAATTCCTCAGCGTAGCTGCGCAGGTCCTCCAGCAGGCCGCCCATGTAGGTGCGGACAGGCTCGCCCAACTTCTCGTCCATGGTGTTGGGGTAGTACCGCAGCTCCATGGTGTCAAAACTGGAAATGGACAGGCTGGACAGCGCCTCGATCTCCTCCCGTCGCAGACCCTGCATCAGCTTGTGAACGCAGGTGCAGGTGCGGCCCTGCACGCTGCCGGTATCTTGGCACAGCTTGCAGGTGAATTTGGGCTCCAGCGCATCCGCAGGGCGGCCGCTGGCGGCCAGCAGGGCGGTGAGCTCCTGCCGGGCTTTGCTCAGTGCGGCGGCGGCTTCGGTGCGGTCTTTGCCCGCA
>ERZ780149.4680-NODE-4680-length-10481-cov-2.398427_pt1 | contig 10481 bp, 7 predicted proteins | sample MGYA00511367_ERZ780149 | MGnify/ENA primary metagenome ERZ780149 (study PRJEB29588, sample SAMEA2153852) | human gut metagenome | biome: human gut; feature: human-associated habitat; material: faeces | place: Denmark | collected 2008/2010 ...
GATAAGGCGATTTATTAACAAATTGTAAATTTTTTTGTTTACAAGCCTGACTCGCGGCGGTTAAAGAAGTTAACGACAAATTAAAATTCCGTTAACAAATTTATTAACAAAAAATTAAAAATAGGATAAACCTGTTAATAAAATCTAAAAGACAGAGTCGGGAACTCTGTCTTTTTTACGAATCTGAGTAACTTATTTCTTGTGAATTGACAAATTAAAAGCGCCGCCTCATAAGAGCCGGCACTTTCTGATTGCTTGTACGCGCTGGGCGATGTATTAAATCATCGCCATGCCGCCATTAACGTGCAGTGTCTGGCCTGTAATGTACTGTGCTTCATCGGAAGCCAGAAAAGCTACGGCGTTGGCAATATCCTGAGCTTCGCCCAGTTTGCCTTCCGGAATTTTGTTCAGAAGCTGTGCTTTAACATCATCAGGCAGAACATCAGTCATCGGCGTTCTGATAAAGCCCGGAGCAATGGAGTTAACGGTAATGCCGCGTGAGCCGACTTCCTGTGCCAGACATTTGTTCATGGCAATCATGCCTGCTTTGGACGCGGAATAGTTAGCCTGTCCGGCATTTCCCATAACGCCGACAACCGAGGCGATGCCGATAATGCGGCCATATCTTCTCTTCATCATGCCGCGGATGGCTGCTTTGGCCAGTTTGAAACCTGCTGACAGGTTAACGTCCAAAACCAGCTGCCAGTCTTCGTCGCTCATGCGCATAAACAAATTGTCGCGGGTTAATCCTGCATTGTTGACAAGGATGTCGATACGCCCCATCTTTTCTTCAACCTCTTTGACGAGATTGTGAACATCGTCGGAGTTTGTCAGGTTAGCCGTAAAGCATTCAACGCGGGAACCCAGTTCAGCCTTTAATTTTTCCATCGGTTCGGCACGCATATCCGTCAAAGCCAATGTTGCGCCCTGAGCGTGCAGGGTGCGGGCGATTTTATCTCCAAGTCCTCCGGCAGCACCGGTAATTAATGCAATTTTACCATCTAAATTAAACATATTGTTGTCCTTTTCTTCAAAAAGTTACAGATTTTTTGCCAGTTCTTCAATTTCCTGTACAGAGCAGACTGAAACGGAATTTACCTCTTTAAGGCTCCGTTTGGCAATGCCGGAGAGAACTTTTCCGGCGCCGAGTTCTACAAGGTCTGTAACGCCGTTGGCGCCAAAGAAAGCCATTGTTTCTCTCCATCTGACGGTGCCGGTAACTTGTTCAATCAAGTTTTTGATGATTTCTTTCTTTTCTGTTTCCGGAGCAGCCAAAACGTTGGCTACAATCGGAATAAACGCATTATGCGCATCAACTTCCATAAACGCCCGAGCCATGGTTTCTGCAGCCGGTTGCATCAACGGGCTGTGAAAAGGTGCGGAAACCGGAAGTTTTAAACATCTTTTCGCGCCGAATTCCGAAGCGATTTCTACAGCTTTTTCAATTGCCTGAATGTGCCCGGACAAAACGACCTGCCCGTCGGAATTGTCATTTGCAGCCACACAGTAATGGGCTTCGTCATTACATGCATCAACCAAAGCGCCGACATCTTTGTAAGACAAGCCGAGAACGGCAGCCATGCCGCCGACGCCGACAGGCACGGCCTGTTGCATAGCGTTGCCGCGAATACGCAACAGTTTCGCCGTGTCAGAAAGGGAAAATCCTCCCGCGGCACAAGCGGCAGAATATTCGCCGAGCGAATGTCCGGCCACAAATGCAGCCTTGTCTTTCAAACTGATATTGAATTCTTTTTCCAAACCCCTCGTCACAGCCATGGAAACAGCCATCAACGCAGGTTGGGTATTAGCCGTGAGCGTCAACTCGGAATCAGGCCCTTCGGTCATAACCTTATACAAATCCTGCCCCAGAGCCTGATTGACTTCCTCAAACACCTCTTTAGCAGAATTAAAATTTTCGGCCAGTTCTTTTCCCATGCCCACAAACTGTGAACCTTGCCCCGGAAAAACAAATGCATATTTCATTTATGGTTAACTCCAAATTTGTTTTTTTCTGCCCATAAGCTAAAGGACTGCCCGATAAAGTCAAGTTTAAATCCGTGTTGTGTGCATAGGTTGGATAGTATGAAAGATATGTGCATAGCCGCAATTGTTAAGATTTTATTTAAAAATTGACGCTAATATCTGCGAAAGAAAACTTTAATTACAAAGAGGCGGCAATGGCAAAAAAAAGCAGAAAAAAAGAAAGCAAAAATGAAACAAAAAGCTGGGGAACCAAAATTCTGGGAGTTTTGTCAGGTACAGCACTGATTGCTTTTTGCATCTGCCTGATATTGGCAATGGCAGGATATAATCCGTCCGACGAATCCTTTAACGTTTCCAATTCGGAGAAAATCAGCAATTTTATGGGGCGTTTCGGTTCATACAGTGCTGATTTTATCGTCAACAGTTATGGCTTGGCGGTTTTTGTTTTTCTTATCCCCGTTTTGATTTGGGGATACCTGTTGATAAGGCATCAGAAAATCATAGAATTTAAAATCCGCCTTTTCGCACTGCTTTTAGGGATTGTATCGCTTGGCGGCGTACTTGACCGTTTGTTTGCCGCTCCGTTGGAAAAAATAAATTTATTGGGAAAATTCAGCCACTTGCTTCCGGAAGCGCTTGCTGGTATGTTTAAACGCTGGGGATTATCCGGTTATGAAAACGCCGCCGTTTTGGCTTTGTTATCCCTAATGGCTTTAATGTCGTTTAACCTTGCGGCGGGTATCACATTTAAACACTGGTCAAGAGCATTGCGGGCAATAGGAGCGTGCATATATGCCGTTGGTTTGGATATCTATGGTTTTGCCCGCCGGTTGGGAGCTCCTCGTGCGCTTGCCGAACCCCGGATGGAAAACACAGTTTCCAAAACTAAAGAAAAATCAAGAAAAGAGCCGACACTGTCGTCAGCTCCGGCCTCTGAAAAAGAAAAAAACCGTCCGGCTCAAAATACCTCGGCAGAGGTTATTGCCTTTACCGGTCGGAAAGGGAACGGCAACGGTGGCTATCAATATCCTGACATTAACCTACTAAAACGGCCGAAAGAAAAAATCGGTTTAAGCATTAGCGAAAAGGAACTGAACGAAACTGCCCGTGCGCTGGAAGGCGTTTTGGAAGAGTTTGGCGTTCACGGTGAAATCGTCAAAATCCGTCCCGGTCCGGTTGTTACGCTGTTTGAACTGGAACCTGCACCGGGGACAAAAACCTCGCGGGTAATAAGCCTTGCCGACGATATTGCCCGTTCCATGTCTGCCGTTTCCGTCCGTATAGCCGTTGTTCCCGGTTCCAATACCATTGGTATTGAAATTCCGAATGCCAAACGCGAAATAGTCTGGCTGCGCGATTTGTTGGAAGACAGTAACTTTGTTGACAGCAAAAATGCTTTGAATGTCGTTTTGGGTAAAGATATCGGCGGCAAAAACATTTATGCCGATTTGGCCAAGATGCCGCACTTATTGGTTGCGGGAACGACCGGTTCCGGCAAATCCGTCGGTGTCAATGCGATGATTCTCTCTTTATTGTACCGCATGACGCCCGAAGAGTGCAAATTTATCCTGATTGACCCGAAAATGCTGGAATTTTCCATGTATAACGGTATTCCGCATTTATTGACACCGGTCATTACCGATCCAGCGAAAGCTGTTATCGGTTTGAAATGGGCCGTGCGTGAAATGGAAGAGCGTTACCGCGCGATGGCCTGTCTGTCGGTACGCAACATTAACGGCTATAACCTGAAACTAAAAGAGTTGCGCGAAAAAGGCGAGAAGCCGATGCGTACCATTCAGGTCGGTTTTGACCCAGAAACCGGCAAGCCGAAATACGAGCAGCAGATGCTGGATACCACGCCGTTGCCGTATATCGTTATTGTCGTTGATGAAATGGCGGATTTGATGCTGGTTGCGGGCAAGGAAGTGGAGGCCGCCATTCAGCGCTTGGCGCAAATGGCGCGCGCGGCGGGCATCCATTTGATTATGTCCACACAGCGCCCGTCGGTTGACGTTATCACCGGTACGATTAAGTCCAACTTCCCGACTCGTATCAGTTTTCAGGTAACGTCAAAGATTGACAGCCGTACCATTTTGGGCGAACAGGGGGCTGAGCAGCTGCTCGGCAAAGGCGATATGCTCTATATGCCTGCCGGTTTGCGCCCGCAGCGTATTCATGCCGGATTTGTAGAAGATGCGGAAGTTGAAGCGGTGGTCGAGTTTTTGAAGTCGCAGCGTCAACCGGAATATGTTGAAGGCATCACCGAAGGCGAACTGGAGATGAAAGGCAAAGATGCCGGCGCCTTGTTTGACCGTACGGCAATGGGCGGCGCTTCAAACGGAAAAGACGACCTCTATGAACAGGCAGTGGCAATCGTACGAAACGATAAGAAAGCTTCAACCAGCTATATCCAGCGCCGGCTCGGTATTGGCTATAATAAAGCGGCTTCTTTGATTGAGCGTATGGAAGATGAAGGCGTCATAACTCCGGCTGATCACGTCGGCCGTCGCGAAGTGATTTAGAACCGGATAAGCCGCTGGAAGCCAAAAGTAACATCAGCGTCCGTCAGAGCCTTGGGTTAAGATTATGTCTGAAGCAGATAATGTCTGTCGGGAAGCAGACATAGATTTTGCAGCATCTTCTTTGTCTGTCCGGCGGTATTTTTCATCATGTCCGGAACGCAAAACCTGTCCCCCATTAAGGTGAAGTTCCTCGTTCAGCTCCGCTTCATAGCCGCCGGAAACCGCCAGTTTCTTGCCCAAAACAACTATCTCGTTCGGCTGGTCGCGCCAATCCCGTTCTTTATCAAATACGGTCAGCACCACATCTTTGAACTGCCCCTGTTCCTCTTTGGAAAATGCAGCAATAAGCTTCAGCAGGTCGCGCATAAACGGTGGCGCATTGGTGATATCAACGATAGCGCGGGCTTTCTCCGGCGTAAACGGCTGGCCATCCTTCCCCGCTGGATAAAAATCCTTATCATTTCCGAAACCGCTGACATAATTGCTGAAATAACGGTTGCGAATCGCCAGACGCGACAAGGTTTCCTCAAACTGACGCTGTACCTCCATTTCTTTGGCGAAATGCGTTTGCAGATAATTATACATTGCCGTATTGGCAAAATTGCCGTCATAGCTGCTGTCAGTATCAAACTGAATGCCGGCGAACAGCGCCTGTCTGGCCACCCACGTGCCTTTAGGGTCCATCAGCCATTCTATCGGCTGAACCTCAAACCAATACGCCTGACCTTTCTGAACCGATGTGCCGTCGGACATGATAGAATCGCTGTCATAAGGCTTGCCCTCGATACGGACATATTTTTTGCCCGCAAAACTGTACTCCGCACAGTTTCGCGGGGTAAAACCGGTACTGTAGGCATCAAGCTCCGCCGAATCGAAAGTATAGGTTTTGCCGGTGGTTTTAAGGGCATTTTTCTGGTACTGAGCTTCCAATTCCTGACTGACAGACTTGGGCGCCACAGTTTGCGGATAGGCTCCGTATTCGCAAATTTGTACCGCCTTGCCGTTGGCAAGACGCATTGCTCCCACGTTGTCCGGACGAATTTTAGATGTTGTTGAGAACGGCAAAGCAGGACACCCGGCAACTCGCCGTTCGCTAGGGTTATCGCAGTTCTTGTCGCCGTGAGAATTGACGGTGCGGACGTCTTCATATTCGTAGGAAGACATCGACCAAGCTAAACCAGAAGCCACACCGGCACTGTTTTTGGTGCCGCTGCCCATCATCGTTCCCAAGGCAATTGCAACATCCGAAATGCCTACGGCGGTGCCATACGCCTGTATCACTTCCAACGCATCATTGCCCCAGATGTCTTCTTCCCTCAAAAACGTTACTACCATAGCTGTTTCTCCAGGTGGCCTTGTATAATAAACAGTTTAACAGATTTTTCGCGCCTGCGCAATGAAAAAATGTTTTCAGCATAGCAACACCGTGAACAGTAAGGCGTCTGTATACCCAAATAGTTTTTTATGCCGACGATGCTGTTCCGTTATAATCGACCGTGCCACGGCATGGTTGTACGGTACTTTTTGATTTTGTCTTTTATGAATTCATTGTGCCGGCCTCTGAAGGCAATTGCAAACAGCGAAAAGCAGCCTAAGCCCGCCACGCTTTCATCACTTTGTCCATACTGCTGTTAACAATCGAAATTTCCTGTTGCAGCTTTTTATTTTCATAGATTTTAAGCGCCGATTGATAGTAGTCGATAGCCTCGGCAAAAGCTTTTTTGTCCCTGCTGTTTTTTCCGATGTTATAATAAACGTTGGCAATGTTTTCCTGAATTTTCGCCCACATTACCGGATAAAGCTCTTTGCGGTAAACCTGCTGCTTATTTTTGTAGCTGCGGATTGCCAACATCGAAATATCGTTGCTTTTGGAGAACAACCCAAGCAGCGACAGATAAAAACCGAGATATCCCTCAATTTTAGACCACAATTCGGGAAAAGTAATCTGCGTGTAGGTTTTTTCTGCCTCGCGCAGAAAATAAACAGCATCTCGCAGCGCCTGAATATCGTTGCTAAACTTCCAGTATTGGAAATATAATTGCGACAATTTGAATGAGATTAGCGCAAAATCGTATGGATAATTGTAGTGGTCAAGATACCGCTGCGCCGTACGGTAATTGGTAATCGCCTCGCGGAACAACAGCCAGTATCCGCCCAAATCCTGTTTGAGCGCCAGCTCGTAAAGCTGTGCCAGATTTTTGTATATGCAGCCGAGATGGACATTCTGCATAATCTGGTTTTTATAGGAAAGCGCATTCATAAAAAGCTCTTTTGCCGTATTGAACGTCTTCTGGCTGAGCTCTTTTTGCGAAAAGCTGAGATATATCAGCCCCACCGTATTCATAACGTAAGGCGAATACATCAAGCTGCCGTTCTCTGACGGCCCGTCATTATTAAAATTATTGATAACGCCTTTGAGCAATTTTTGTTTTAGGTGGCGTAAATCGATTCTTTGCTCGCTTATAGAAGCGGCGATAATGCCGGTAATCAGGTTGGCCAGTATTTCCGGGAAAAAGTTGATATGCTCAAAATATTCCGCCGGAACGAACAAGCTTTCCAAGATGGAACTGGAAACATTGTCCCAGTCGGAATAAGCGTTTGCCGTCTGAAAATTCAGACGGATGTTCTCGTTTTCCTGATATCCCCAAACGATAACATCGGCGTTAAGCTTTTGCAAAATCATATTGCCGGCGTCAACCAAGTCAAAAAAATTCCGCCCCTGCAGGTTTAAAAAGCTTTTATTGAAAGGTTCGTCAAAATAGCGGACGTTGAAACTGGAATTTTTCTGCAAAAGGCGCGTCATAGCCAGACCGAAACCGTAATTGCCGTATTCGACAAACTCGACCACAACAATCTTCAACGTTTCTACCTTTGGCAGAATTCGCTTGCTCCCGGTGTTCTTTCCGAACAAAAATTTGATAAAATTTGCCATCAGTGTCGCCCGATTCCCGTTTTATCAGTTTTCCTTCTGCCTTTTCTTCTTTTTATTTTCGCCTTTTTTATCCAAAATTCCTTTTACAGTATTTTTACTCCATCTTGAAAAAGATAACAACTCTTCTGGTTTTGTATCCCCAGATAAGATTGATAAAAACCACAGATTAATGGCCGTGGCAAAGACAGGGAGGGCCAGTCGTTCATGCGCAGCCATTTGAATCAGGGCCAAAACCGCGTCGACAATAAAGATTTTCAAAACGCTGTAGACGACGGCAGGCTCATAAACGCCGTTTTCCGACAAACGGTAGTAGGATGTGTACATAAACGCGCGTTCTTCGCGGTTTCTTTTTATAATGCGGTTGTATAAAGCAATTCCGATTTCAACGGCCATATAGGAAACGGCGATAAACATCGATGCTTCTGAAAATTCGATTGCGGCATTAAGCATAAAGCATCCCAAAATAAATCCGAGCGAAGCAAAAGCGCCGTCACTCATGACAAGCTTTTCCGGTGGCCAGCTTAAGAAGGCAAACGCCAGCATAACGCCGGCATAAGCAAGGGCAAGCGCTCCCGTAAGCTGCGGAAGAATGCCGAAATAGGCCAAAATAGCCGATACCGCCATAACGGTAATGAACTGCATGGAAGCAATGGCGCCAAGACCGTTCATCAGCCCCAGCCCTTTGGAAATTGCAATTAATATCGCCGCAACGGCAATCTTGTCTTCAGTTGGCGAAAGATATTCGGGAAACAGACGGAAATCGTCGGGTTGCATAAAGCTGATAAGCAGAGAAGCCCCTGCGGTAATTGCCCATGTCAGCCACGAAACGTCCAGCAGGTAAGAAAAATAAAGCAGAGCGGCCAAAGCAAAAGGAACCGTAAAATCTGTATAGCCGTAATCTTTGACGGTATCGTAATAACCCGGTAAGAAATGAAAAATGAGCAACCCGGAAACAAAAAGCAAGCCAAAGACATACCAAAACGGATCAAGCTTGAATTCGTAGTCTTCGGGATAAACGTCCGTTTGAATTCTGCTTAAGAAAAAGGTTCCTGCCGTAAAGCAAATCAGCAGCGCGCCGATTCCGTACAAAAAAGCTTCATTCATCTGTTCCTCCTTCGATTCTTAAGGCTTATGCCAATACCATAACATAATTTTATTAAATCTTTCTTTGCAAACAAGCAATAAAAAATCCGTCTGCGCCAGCCATATTTTCTGCCATCAAGCCTGCTCTCGCCATGTCTTTTCCGGTTTGGTCTGCATCCGGCATATTTTTTTTCGTCAGGTTTGGTCTGCCCATATTTTTCTCAGTCATGTTTTCATCTGTGTTTGGTTGTTTGGGCAGAAAACGTTGCGGCAGAACCCTGATAAAGCCTTCTTTGGTTCGTAAATTTTCGGTTCCGGCAAGGGTAATGGGGAAAACTGCAAATTCCTGATGTTCTGTGATAAAATGCTTTATTTGCCGTTCGCCTTCCGCCTTGGCCAGCGAACAAGTGGCATAAAGCAGCATACCGCCCGGTGTCAAAAAATTCGCGGCATGCTGTAAGATACTCCGTTGCAATTTTTCCTGTCGCCGGACGTCTTCAGCCGTTTTAGTATGCATAATTTCCGGATGGCGGCGAAATGTGCCGGTTGCCGAGCATGGTGCGTCAATCAGAATAATGTCAAACTTTTCTGAGGGCGTGTATGATAACGCGTCGGCGCAAACGGTGGTCAGATTTTGCATTAACTTTAACCGCATCATGTTTTCCCGCAAAACGTCCAGTCGTTGTTCCGAAATGTCAACGGCCGTTACGACGGCTCCGCCCGCCAACAGCTGTGCCGTTTTGCCTCCCGGTGCGGCACATATGTCAAGGACATTTTTTCCTTTTATTTCAGGCAGGCATTTGACGGCAAGTGCCGAAGCCGCATCCTGCACCCACCATTTCCCCTCTTCATATCCGGGAAGCTCTGTAACTTTTACGTTGGAAGGCATCCTGACTGTACCGGTAAAGAGGACTTGCCCGTCGTTCAGCGGGTTTACTGTCTGGTCTTTAAGCGTAATGTCAAGCGGAGGTTCATATTCAGCAAATTTTTCCATTGCCGAAATTTCATCCGGGGTATAATCTTGTTTGAGAATTTTCAAAAAATCATGGCTGAAATATTTGTCCCGAGGCAGGGAAAGCAAGCCCCCCTTATTGCGCAGGATATTGCGCAAAACGGCATTGACGAAGTTGGCGCCGAATTTCCCGTTCAGTTTTTTTGCCGCTTCGACGTAGGAGTTTAAAACCGCGTATGCCGGAGTGCCCATAAACAAAAGTTCAGTCGTTCCCAAATATAAAATACATTCTAAAATCTGCTGCTTCTGCGGCACTTTTTTCTTTATGAAACGTGGTAAAACCGTTTCCTTAATAAAGGTCAGCCGCCGCAGGGCAGTCATAAAAAGCATATTGAAAAAGCCTCTTTTTTCCGCGGGAATACTTTGTTTCAACAAGCTGAACGAAGTATCTCCGTTCAAAATCCGCTGCAGGAATTCTGCATATTCGGTTCTGTTATCAGCCATAAAAAATCCTTTAAATATAAGACATTGCCGTATCTTGTTAAATGTTTGTTAAAAAATAATGTTCTACGTTTAACGCAAGTTTTGACGGATGTAAAGGATAAAAAAGATGGCCGGTCGGCGTTTGTTGTTGTCGATGTTTCTGGGGACAGTTCTGTTTACGGGAAAAGCCGGAGCGTGGGATGTTTTTAACGTATATGCTGCCAAGGCGCCGGAAGGATGTCTGGATAAAAATATTGCTGTAACCAAAGAAGTGTCGCTGATTGATTTGATTAAGATTGGTATTTGCAATAACCCCGGGTTGAATGTTGATTATATGAGCCTGAAAGGGGCTGAGGCGGATTTAGGTTCAGCCAGGTCGGAATATTTTCCAAATATAAATCTGTCGGCGGGAGTCGGTAAAAATACCACAAAGCTTCAGGGCGATAACAGTACAGAAAACAGTCCCTATAATTTAAATGCCGGTCTGTCGTTACTTTTATATGATTTTGGCGGTCGGTCGGCGCGG
>ERZ780149.4681-NODE-4681-length-10479-cov-2.378550_pt1 | contig 10479 bp, 10 predicted proteins | sample MGYA00511367_ERZ780149 | MGnify/ENA primary metagenome ERZ780149 (study PRJEB29588, sample SAMEA2153852) | human gut metagenome | biome: human gut; feature: human-associated habitat; material: faeces | place: Denmark | collected 2008/2010 ...
TTCTTCATTTTTCTTTCCTCCTCTTTATAAAAGACTCATTAATCACAACACCACCGGTATTTTATCGGTGTGTTTCCCCTGCTCGAGGTTGTTTACTCATTTCGAGGTAAAAAAAATGCAATGGCGGCGTTATCACACTAACGCGCCATTGCGTTGTAGTTCATATTACTCTTGTTTGTGGGAGAAGTCAAGAGGGGGGAGTTGCAGAATTCATGGTTTTTCTCCATATTTCTCTGGCTCACAGATTCTTTTCATCCTTCAACGCACATATTTTTTAACCGTTAAACCAGAAATATCTGCAATTTCCTCAATCGTATACTTGCCCACTTGCAACATTTTGACGGCTGTAGCCATTTGATTTTCCAGTCTTCCAAGCTCAAGTCCTTGCTCAATCAGTTTATCCGACTCTAATTCCAGCACTTTTCCGCCCATAATTTCACCAATTCCTTTCTTTCAGCCTAATCACCCGGAACACCTGCTCTACAGCACTTTCCATATTTTTCTGTGCAGTCTGCGGATCCATGGCTTCTTCCAGAGTGGTCACCTGACGGAGGATTGGGAAAAAAGCGTCGATTCCAGCTTCATTACAAGAGGCAGCATCTTCAGTGACCGAGCCAGAAAAGGCAAGCACTGGCTTTCCATATTTCTTTGCAAGTCTGGCAATTCCGATGGGCGCTTTTCCCATAACGGTCTGGCCATCCAGACGACCTTCACCAGTGATTACGATGTCTGCATTTTTTATCTGATTTTCTATGCCGATTTCTTCCAGGACAATGCTTATACCTGGTTCCAGTTTTCCATGAAGAAAAGTACGGAAGGCAAAGCCAAGGCCTCCGGCTGCTCCGCAGCCTGGGTAGTTTGGATCATAATTAAATTTTCCCAATTGGGTTTTGGAATCTGCAAAATATTCTTCTGTTATCTTTGCATAGTTTTCCATCCACCCGTCCATCAGCTCCACCATCTCCGGTGTTGCGCCTTTCTGGGGGCCGAAGATATAGCTGCAGCCTTTTTCCCCATATAAAGGGTTGTCCACGTCACAGGCAATGCGGAAGCTGCATTCTTTTAATTCCGGAAGCAAATTTTTGCAACTGATGGAGGCAAGCTTTTCCACACCTTCTGCTCCAAATGGCACCTGTTTTCCACTTTTATCCAGAAGCTCTCCTCCCAAAGCCTGAAGCATACCGATTCCACCATCATTCGTTGCACTGCCTCCGATTCCGATGATAAAATTTCGGCAGCCTTTGGAAATGGCGTCTTTTATGACCTCTCCAACACCATAGGTTGTAGTGTTTATAGGATTCAGAAGTTCAGGTGGAACCAAAGTGATCCCGGCTGCACCAGCCATTTCTATAATGGCAGTCTTTCCGCACTTTTTCTCATTCTTGTAGCCACGTTTACTTTCTATTATAGAAGTATTTTCTACTACGGAAGCATTCTCTGAAACAGCCATCATCTCTTTTCCCACAAAATCAATTCTACCTGAACCGCCTATATTACGTTTCTCCCAAATTGCATATTCGCAGACAACCGGGGCTCCAAGTGGTCCAGTAACTGTCACATTCTCCAAGCTTCCCCCAAGTCCCTGGGCCAGTGCCCGCACTGTCCCTTCCCCGCCATCTGCCAGCGGATAAACCTTGGTCTTGGCTTCCGAATATACTTTCCGAAGGCCTGCTGCGGCAGCTTCACCCGCTTCTATAGAACTCATGCTCCCTTTGAATGAATCAATTGCAATTACTACTTTCATGTTCTTTTCTCCCGTTTTTTCAAATACGATCTACCCTTCTATTTTTTCACTCCACAAATCCATTCCAATTGCAGAACTTCCTTCTTTTATCGTAATTTTATAATCAGAATCCACCTGAATATCATAGCCATATATGCTTTCTTTTCCCACTTCTGCATCTTTTTGATCCGCATAATAGGAAAAACCTACACGGTAGATATCCGGATGCAGGTCAATCTGAACATAACTATATCCCCGTATCCAGTCTTCTTCAAGATTTTTTTCATTGAGCAACAGCTGTGTTGCGTACTGTTCTGCCACATCCCCCTTGCTGGTTCCCATGGCATTTTCTATGGATCTGGCAGCAAAGCCATGTAAAGTCCACGCCGTTATCAAAATCTCCAGAACCACCACAACAGCAATAAGTACCGGGTTCTTTTTTTCCTTGCACATTCTCTTTACTGCAAATCCAAATGCGTATATCACAATCGCCAGATTCACCAGACATGTGATGAGACTTGCTTCCTGTCTATGTTGTTCCCAGAATCCGTCAGGAACCAGGAAAGAACATATTGTGAAAAATATGCCGGTCAGAGTGATTGTAAAAAATCCATAAATTCTTTTGCTTTCCTTATCTTCCCGATTCACCCACAGATAATATCCACTCACAGCAGCTCCCGCGCCAAGAAGCCCGGCAAATAACGCACTGCCAAGGTTTGCATGACCAGAGAATTTAAACACAGCCACAATGAGCAGAATTACCGGTATCGCAAGATAGCCTGCGATTTTATCCTGATGCTGTTGCTGTTTTCGTATTTCTTCCATTGATTGCATCATCTCAGTCACCTCTGCAGACGTGTATTTTTTCTCTGCTTTCTCTCTCTTTTCTGCCATCCCGTTTTTTTCTGCTGCTTCATTCATTTCTACTGTCCCATCTTTTTCTGCTGCCTCATCTTTTTTCACGTTAGCCCCTTCGGTTGTCTGCATTTCTGATCGCATCAGCTCCAAAAGTGATACATCCAGTGCCTCAGCCAATGGTTCCATTGTATTAATATCCGGAAATCCAAGTCCCCGCTCCCAACGGCTGACCGCCTTATCCGTCACTCCGACTTTTCCGGCAAGATCGGCCTGTGTCATATGATGCTCTTTTCTTCTTTCCGAAATAAATGCCCCAAACCTTTTTGCGTCCACTATATGATATCCTCCATAATTCTTTTGCGTTACTCTCTTATATACACTAAAATGTGGATTTTCGTCAATCGACGATTTGTTTACCTTGAAAAAAACGAAAAATTTTCTATAACTCTCTTGTATGTATTGACATTTTGATATCTAAATGATATCATATTTATATCTCGTAAAAGATAATTTTCATTATCAGGAGGATTGCTATGAAAGAAAAAGTTTTGGACAACAAGAAAAATGGTATGGGAATGATGGTGCTGTTTATTCTGCTCTATGCCGTGGCCGCAGCCGCTGTAATATTCGGCGCAGCCTTCGAACAGATTCCCCTTATGGTCATCGGTATCATCTGGGCTTCACTTGGATGGATCCCGTTCCTTGGCCTTAAAGTGCTGAAGCCGCAGGAAGCCCTTGTACTCACCTTATTCGGCAAATATGTGGGAACTTTAAAGAATGACGGTTTCTATTGGGTAAATCCTTTTTGTACAGCTGTAAACCCGGCTGCAAAGACGAGACTGAACCAGAGCGGTGACGTAGATGGAGGAAATGCCGCCAAATCCGTTCTCACACTGGCCACCGGAACTTCCGCTTCCACAAGCAGTACATATGTAAACAAAAAGATTTCCCTGAAGATCATGACCTTAAATAACAACCGTCAGAAGATCAACGACTGTCTGGGTAATCCGGTGGAAATCGGAATCGCAGTTATGTGGCGCGTTACTGATACAGCGAAAGCAGTTTTCAATGTCGACAATTATAAGGAATATCTTTCCTTGCAGTGTGACAGCGCGCTACGAAATATCGTGAGAATTTACCCTTATGACGTAGCACCCAATGTAGATACCACTGGGGATGGTGTAGCAGATGAGGGAAGTCTTCGCGGTTCCAGTGAAATCGTAGCCGGACGCATCCGTGATGAAATCCAGCAGAAAGTAGCAGATGCCGGTCTGGAAATTATTGAAGCCCGCATCACCTACCTTGCTTATGCACCTGAGATTGCAGCGGTTATGCTGCAGAGACAGCAGGCTTCCGCTATCATCGACGCAAGAAAGATGATCGTAGACGGTGCTGTTGGTATGGTAGAAATGGCATTAGAGCGATTGAATGAAAACAATGTGGTAGAACTTGACGAGGAGCGGAAGGCTGCCATGGTTTCCAATCTTCTCGTAGTGCTGTGCGGCAATCACGATGCCCAGCCGGTGGTTAATTCCGGCAGTCTGTACTAATGGCTGAAACCAGAGATACCCGGCCTAAGAAACAGATCCCGCTCAGGCTTTCTGCCAAGCTTTATGACCAGATTGCAGCCTGGGCGGAGGATGATTTCCGCTCCGTAAACGGGCAGATTGAATATCTGCTCACCGAATGTGTCCGCCAGCGCAAGAAAAATGGGAAATACGTTTCCGACACGATGGATAAACCGCCGGAACTGGATATCTCATGATTTCCAGCATAAAAAGCCCTTCTACTTGCCAAACCCACTATCGACAATTATAAAACAATACAAATTTTTCACATTTTAAACAAATCAGGGAGTACAGATGTTATAACAACAGTGCTGTACTCCCCGCTTTTATCTATTCGTGCACAGAGGGTAATGACTTTCTGAATGCTCTGAACACCAATTCTGTTTTGTATGGTATTTAACGCTTATAATTATAATTGTTAAGCTTATTTTCTTCGTTCTTTGTGTTAATTTATCTTTTGTATTTTAGTATTTCTATAATTCTATAAAATGATATATTACTTGCAATTTGCTTTCTCTATATGTATTTTTCTGTTTCGTTTTTCTATTTTGTTTTTCTATTACGTTTTTCTGATGCATTTTATATTTCATTTTTTCTGAGAGTATTTCTACAGCCATTCTTATGTATGAATGGTTCTGTCAATCACATACACAGCCTCTGCTTTATCGCGGTGATGTCTTTCTCATGTTTGTTCACGTAAAATAAAAGTCTTTCCTGCGTTTCCCATCTCTTTTGTTGTTCTTCCAGCTTTTGTAAAAGATTGGAATGATTCTCTGCTACAACCTGAAGCTTCCAGTCTGTAGTGTTCTCCACATGAAGCCAGAGTTCTTTTACACTTCTTTGCAATTCTGATACTGATGCATCCAATTCACATACATGCTTGTCTACGCTGCGCAAGTTCGCTTCCAGATTCTCAAAGCGCCTCTTGGTTTCGCTTTCGAAGTTGTCAACGCGAGTTTCTAAGCTGTCAAAGCGGCTTTCCAAATTATCGAAACGGCTTTCCAAATTCCCAATCCGTGTCTCAATGGGCACCAGCAATCCTGCAATCGCCTGTAGATCTTCTTTCGTCAACATTTCTTTCACCTCCCGTATATTTAAGATAAAAAAAGTATATCAGCAAAATAATGTAAAAACAATACTTGAAGTACATTTTGTTCTGTGCTATAATCACGCCACGCATGATTTGCAGCAACACATTTCAGAACAGGAAAAAAGTCCACTGTCTGGGAATCCCCAAGGCAACGGACTTTAAAGCTTCTACTCACCTAATCTATATTTTCTATTACTTTCATATTCTTACCAACTGTGGAAATTTCACCAACACCCCATCTTTTTATTCCCAAGGTGCCTTTACGACTTCCTTCGCTTCAAACAGGTGCTTCATCCAGTCACCGGCAAGCTGAATCCAGCTCTCACATTCTGCCTGGATTCCATAGCCATTGGGGCATGCTGTTTCTGCAGTGGCAAGTCCCAGACCATGACTGCCCACTGGATAAATATGCAATTCTGCCGGAATATCCAGAGCGTGAAGTGCCTGGAAAAACAGCAGGGAGTTCTCTACCGGTACAGTATCATCCGGTGCTGTATGCCACAGGAAAGTCGACGGGGTATCCTTCGTAACATTATATTCCAGGGACAGGAATCTGCGTTTCTCTTCATCTGCATAATCCTCTCCCAGAACGCTTTCAAAAGAACCCTTATGTGCTTTCTCGCCAGAAGTGATTACCGGATAGCTGAGCATAAGCCCATTGGGGCGAAACTTTTCGGAGTCCATGCCCAAAGCTTCTGCAACAAAGGGCTTGTTCCAGAATACACCAAGGCTTGCCGCCAGATGTCCACCAGCAGAAGAACCCTGGACTACGATCTTCTCTGTATCAATATGCCATTTTTCTGCATTTTCACGGAGCATTGCAACTGCTGTAGCCAGCTGAAGAAGCGCCTCCGGGAAACGTGCCGGAGCAACGCTGTAGCGCAGAATCGCAGCATGATAGCCCATTGCCATAAATCTGACAGCAAGAGCTTCTGCCTCTCTGTCAGAAGTCATCTGATAGCCGCCGCCAGGACAGATCAGTACAACCGGTCTTTTTCTCTCCGGATCGATTTCAGGTGAATTGTCCAGGAAATATGTAAATAAATTTGCTTTAAACTCAGAATCTTTTAATTGAATCTCTATTTTTTCGTGAATCATTTCGCGAACCTCCTGTTGTATATATTTCGTTCATTTTATAATGTCAGGAATAACCAGCTTATCCCCTAAAGCATGTTTGGAAAAAAGCTTTCTGTAAGACGTGCGTCACAATTTTGGCGTGCAGTTTGCAATAATGCTTTTTCAAACAGGCTCTAATGCCATAATAATTTTCTTCCTATAAGAAATCAATACCTAAATAAAATTGACACCTGCTATTTCAAACACGCTCTAGTTCCCCATCTTCGTCCTGTCATACATCTCCCTGAACTCCGTAGGCGTACAATTATTCATCAGCTTAAACATCCTAAGAAACGCCGACAGACTGGAAAAGCCTGACTTAAATGCCACCTCCGTCACACTCACTCCCGGATCCTGCAGCAACGTTTTTGCAAATTCAATTCTCTTCTGATTCAAATACTTATAAAAAGTAGAATCTGTATACTGCTTAAACAACCTGGAAAAATGATACTTACTGAATCCTGCCTGGGAAGCCACTCCCTCCAGGCTCAAATCTTCCGCAAAATGATTGTTAATATAATCTGTAACCAGGATAAACTTCTCCACATATTCCTTCTGCCTGCTGTTTGCTCCGTTTTCCTTCTGCTGTCCCGCTACAGTATGTGCATTTACACGCTGTCTTCCAACGCATGTAAGAATCTCAAGGAATTTCGAAATAATCATAGTTTCCAGATAGGGAGACTCACCGAAATATTCCTCTTTGATTTCCAGCATAAGCGTTTTTACTTTTTCATAAATCTGCGGATACCCCTCCGGTGTAATCAAAGTAGCCGGGGTTATAATCATAGTAAGCAAGTTCAGCTCCTTGGTAGAAATATTGTTCAGACACGGCTGAAAAATAATCCGCTCTCCGCTTTCCGGAGCAAAAAGCTCATGAAGCATACACGGACCGATAATCAGCACATCCCCCTCACGCAGATTGTATTCCTTTCCACCGCACAGTGCCTTATAGCCATTTACGATTGGCATAAGTACCTCGAAGGAGGTATGCCAGTGCGGTGGGTAATTCTCGTATTCATCATTATAATAGAGACAAACCTGCTCATCTTCCCGGAAATCTACTGTTTCATGTATTCCACTAAGCTTATGTATCATTTCCCCATGCTCCTTCCCTGTATATTCTTATTATAATGCTCCTGAGTTTCACCCTTTTACCAGAGCGTGTTTGAATTTTCCCAACATATATCATTTTCCGACGGTCAGTATCAAATATTGTCATTTAGTTCTCAAATATTGCGTTTTTCAATATGTTTGTATTGTATCAAATGTTTCTTTTTTTATCAATATATAGCCAAATTTATATTTTAAATCTAAATAAGTATCGTTTATCTTTGTCTATATTGCATAATTTTCTATGTTTTAAATTATATACTTTGACATGTACTTGTTTTTGTACAATTTTAGATAGCAATAATTGATAGTAAACAAACAAGAATTAGAAAGAAAACCCAGGCAATCTCTGCTATAGTAAGAATTACCAAATACGAGATCTAAATTTTTAAAAGGAGGTTCAATATGAACAAGAAACGAGCACTTTCAATATTAATGGCTGCAGCAATGGCAGCTGGAACACTGGTTACATCTGTACCGGTTTATGCTGATGATGTTGAAGAAATCACATGGATGTTCTGGGATGACCTGGAAGCTACGGAAGATCTTATTTCCAAGGGTTACAAAGAAGTCATTGATCGTTTCAACGAAGAGTACGATGGCAAATATCACGTAACTCCGATCACCACCAACCTGGAAGAGTACGATGGCAAGCTGAACGCACTGATCGCAGCCGGACAGACACCGGATGTTTACATCTGCAACCCTGGTCCAAACATGGACGTATATGTAAATGCAGGTGCAGCAGCTGACCTTACCGATATCCTTGAGAATCAGGAAGCTGACTGGTACACATCCTTTACAGATGGTATTTTCGAAAGAATGACTTATGACGGAAAGATCATGGCAGTTCCTACCAACTTCGCAGCAGCCTGCGTTTACTATAACACCGAGATGTTCGCAGATGCTGGCGTAGAAGTTCCTACCACATACGACGAACTGATCGCTGCATGCCAGAAGCTTCAGGATGCCGGCTACACACCAATCTCCTGCTCCGCTGGTACCGCATGGTGCTTATCCATGATCGCCGGTTATCTGTGTGACCGTCAGGGCGTTGACCTTGCAGCTATCGCAGACCATACCGCTAACTGGACCGATGAGAACTGCATTGAAGCAGGCACTAAGTTAAAAGACCTTTCCCAGTATTTCCAGGCTACAGCAGCCGGAGATTCCAATGACCAGGCTACAGCAGCTTTCTATAACGGCGAAGCAGCTATGCTGGTTCAGGGTTCCTGGGCAATCGCACAGATCAACGGCAACAATCCAGACTTCGAGTCCAAATGTGGTGTCTTCCAGTTCCCTGGAATCGACGGTGCTAACGACCCGAACCGTATGATTGTTAAAACTGATAACCTTCTGATGAGCTCCACAACAGAGCATCAGGACGCAGCTATCGCTCTTATGAAGATGTTCACAGACGAAACAGCTCAGAAATACACAGCAGAAGTCGGCGGCAAGTTCCCAATCATCAAAGACCTTGATATCGACTATGACAAAGCTCCTGCACAGCTGAAATACGTTCAGGATATCATGGCAAAGGCAACTGGTACATTCGGATTCTACAATGAGTCCCTTGCATCTGTAGAAGCTGGTGACTGCTTCGATAACGCAATGGTTGATATCTTCCTTGGCAACCAGACACCTGAAGAAGCATTCCAGACCGTACAGACATTCTATGAGGAGAACGTTTGGGAATAAATCCTCCCTTATAAAAAATAAGTTATAAACCCAGGCACATGGCTGCCGCGGAACGGACTAAGGCATGTTCCGCGGCAGTCTTTTTACTAAAAAGGTTATCGCCAGTCAGCGAGCCCACCAAAATCAATACAATACTCATGCAGACAACGGCTTATTCTTTGCTATCATTCGGTTTTCTTTAGTAGTAAAACCGCACACATTTGACGGAAGGAGATATTATGGATAAAATTCTGCGCGACAAAAAAGCCATTTTCGTATTTATCGCCCCGGCGCTGATCATGTTCCTTCTGGTCCTGATCATCCCGACGATACAAATGGTTTACTACTCACTCTGCGATTACGCAGCACTTACACCCCCTGAATTTGTGGGATTAAAAAACTATAAGAAACTGTTTTTCGGTGACGCCACATTCCGTATTGCCCTGAAAAACTCCATCTTTTTCATGATCTTTTCAGCAGTCACACAGCAGATCTTCGGTCTTTTACTTGCTGTTATGCTCACCAACATCCCGAAAGGCCGCAACATTTTCAAGAACATTTATTATCTTCCATGCGTACTTTCCTCAGCAGCACTTGGACTTCTCTGGTCCTTTCTTTTCAATCCGAGAATCGGTATCAACAATCTGCTTGCAAAATTCGGCATTGAAGGACCTCTGTGGCTGATGGACTCTACCGGATTTATTGTACTTCCCATGTGGGTTATCGCATTTGTTGCCCTGTGGCAGTACCTTGGTCAGAACATGATGCTTTATATGGCACAGATCACCGGAATTTCCCGTGACATTTATGAAGCTTCCTATATAGACGGCGCGTCAAAGGTAAAAGCATTCCGCTATATCACCCTTCCGCTGATCAAACCAATGATGATCACATCACTTTCCCTGAACTGTATCGGTTCCCTGAAATTCTTCGACCTGGTTTACAACATGACCCAGGGTGGTCCGAACCACAGAACAGAAGTCCTTGCAACTGAGCTTTATGCAGAAGGTTTCAACTATTTCAAATACGGCTACGCCAGTGCCATTTCCGTAGTTCTCCTGGTGCTCTGCCTGCTTGTAACCCTTCTGGTAAAGAAAGTCATCAAAGTTGAAACTTACGAGTCATAAGGAGGTGGGAAAATGAGCAACGTAAAAGTAAAAGCTACAAAAAAGCCGGTAAAACCGGTAATCGTAGTGGTTTATATCCTGCTGGTGATCCTGGCAGTTGTTTATCTGGCACCACTTCTGTGGATGTTATCCGTATCTTTGAAAGATAACGCTGGCGTTATGTCAGCACCATTTTCCCTGCCGGATGTGTTCCATTTCGAAAACTATCAG
>ERZ780149.4688-NODE-4688-length-10467-cov-3.646562_pt1 | contig 10467 bp, 8 predicted proteins | sample MGYA00511367_ERZ780149 | MGnify/ENA primary metagenome ERZ780149 (study PRJEB29588, sample SAMEA2153852) | human gut metagenome | biome: human gut; feature: human-associated habitat; material: faeces | place: Denmark | collected 2008/2010 ...
TTATAACGGTTAGTGGATGTTTTTTTGCAAGTGCGAATTCCGGGATGCTTTGTATCAACACTATTTGAGCCAATAAATTTCCAATAATCAAAAACATAATTATCATTATAATTAATTTTATTAGATTTTACAATAAAATTTAACATTAATTTGCCATTTTTGCTTATACTTAAGGCTTTATTTGTCCCATAAGTACTATTTTTAATATCATTTAAGGTTCCATCAACATCAATTACTTGGACATCTTCATCAAGTATTTGTGTATCTTCAAGTCTTTTTTTTACTTGTTCTAAAATATTATCTTCATTTAAATTAAATTTTGTTAATAATTTTTAAACAAAAAAGGAGCCGCGTCTTGCGACTCCTTTGATAATTATTCGGCTCCGTTTGCAACGGCCTCTTCGGACTCTGCCTGAACATCGGGGTCAAAAGAAAGAATAGGCTTTACATCCTTGTGTTTAACCTTTCGGTCAATATAGTTCTTTGTAATTTTCATTACAAGCGGTACCATTACAAGAACACCTATAAGGTTAGGTATCATCATAAGACCGTTAAAGGTATCCGAAATGTCCCATGCGAGCGAAGAGGTGAGTACCGCACCGAAGATAATGGTGCAAACATGAATAATGCGGAAAATAACGGTTGTTTTTGCACCGAAAAGATATTCCCAAGCCTTTGAGCCGTAGTGCGACCAGCCAAGCACGGTTGTAAACGCAAACAAGAACATTGCGATTGCAACAAAGCGTTGACCTATGTTGCCCCAGCCGAAAACGCTGTTAAACGCGCCGCCTACAAGCGTTGCGTCGGTGTATCCGCCGACAATCTCGCCTGTGCCGGCATTGAATACACCCGAGGTAAGAACAACAAGCGCTGTCATTGTGCAAACAACCATTGTGTCGGCAAACACTTCGAAAATGCCCCACATACCCTGTTTTACGGGTTCCTTAACACTTGAGTTAGAGTGTACCATAACCGAAGAACCGAGACCTGCCTCGTTTGAAAACACACCGCGCTTAAAACCGTTGGTAATTGCTATAATTACAGCGCCCAAGCCGCCGCCTACAAAAGCTTCGGGTTTAAATGCGTTAACAAAGATTGCCTTGAAGGCAGGAATGATATTTGCGTAATTAACCCCTATTATTACAAGGCTGCCGAGAACAAATAAAACAACCATAAAGGGTACGATTTTTTCGGCAACATTTGCAATGCGCTTAACGCCGCCTAAGGTTATCACAGCGGTGAGTGCCATAATAACAACGCCTAAAATTATGTTGTAAAGCGTAATTCCGCCGAATACCTCTATGCTTGAGAGCGCCTTTACATTAAACGCGGCAGAAACATTGGCAACAATTTTATTTACCTGACCCATACTGCCTATGCCGAAAGAAGCGAGCATTGTGAATATACAAAAAAGAACGGCTAAAATCTTACCTATGTATTTGCAGTTTTTCTTTTTGCCGAGACCGTCCTGCAAATAGTACATTGCGCCGCCAGACCATTCGCCGTTTTCATTTTTACGGCGGAAGAATATACCCAAAACATTTTCCGAGTAGTTTGTCATCATACCGAGGAACGCGGCAACCCACATCCAGAATACAGCGCCTGCGCCGCCTACACAGATAGCGGCGGCAACACCCGCTATATTACCTGTGCCTACCGTTGCGGCAAGCGCGGTACACAGCGCCTGAAACGGCGAGATAACGCCTTTTTCTTTTCGATGCTTTATAACATCCTTTTTAAACAGACTGCCAAGGGTGTTTTTAAACCAAAGGCCTATGTGCGAAACTTGGAACACCTTTGTGCAAAGGGTGGTGATAACGCCTGTGCCAATAAGCAGGGTAAGACCCAACGCGCCCCAAACAACGCCATTGATACTGCCGTTAATTTCGGCAATCTTGTCAAGAATCATTTTCCGACAACTCCTTAAAAAATTTGCAAAATAAAATCGGACCGCACCAAAAGCGCGGCCCGACAAAACAACAAAATTACTACTGAAAGTAGTTTTAAAGCTTTGTCCTTTTGCCTGAGAGATTTACGCGCTTTACGCTTTGCCCCTTCGGCACCTGAATTTAATCAGGCTTCTCCAAAGTGCTATCCGCTTACAGTCCTCACCCAATAGGGCACCTGAGAGTGTTACTCCTTCGGTCGGCTGTTAAACCATTTCCTGCAAGCATCATATAGCAAATATTAAATTTACATTAAGCATTATACCATTAAATTTTAAAAAATCAACCCTTTTTCGACATAAGGGTTGATTTTTAGCGGTTTATATTGCATTTTCGCGTTTATTCGTTTGTATTATCGGTAATTGCTATAGCAAGGTCGCTAAGCTGAATATCGTCAACAGGACCGGGAGCGCCGGACATAAGCTCGGCAGAGGTTGCAACCTTGGGGAAGGCAATAACATCGCGCAGCGAATCACTGCCTGTCATAATCATACAAAGTCGGTCAAGGCCTATGCCCATGCCGCCGTGAGGCGGAGCACCGTAGCGGAAAGCACCTGTAAGAAAACCGAATTTTTGCTCGGCCTCTTCATCCGAAAGGCCTAACGCTCTGAACATCTGTGCTTGAAGCTCGGGGTCGGTTATGCGGATAGAACCGCTTGACAGCTCTGTTCCGTTAAGAACCAAATCATAGGCGTTGGCATAAACCTTTTCTGGCGCCGTTTCAAGATAGGGTATGCACTCATCAAGCGGTGCTGTAAACGGGTGGTGCATTGCGTCCCATTTACCTGTTTCTTCGTTGTATTCAAAAAACGGAAACTCGGTTATCCACAAGAAATTGTACTTATTTTTAGGTATTATATCAAGCCGCTTTGCAACCGTCAGGCGAAGCGCGCCGAGCACCGACAGAGCAACCGATTTTTTGTCGGCAACAATAAATACAACATCGCCCTTTTCGGCGTTTGTGCGGTCAAGAATTTGTGCCATTTCCTGCTCGGTCATAAATTTGGCGAAAGAGCAACTCGGAGCGTCCTCAACCCAACGTATAAACGCAAGACCTTTTGCGCCTATACCCTTTGCTTCTTCGGTGAGCTTGTCAATTTCTTTGCGTGTGTAAACATTAACCGCATTTTTTGCAGTAATTGCACGAACCGTACCTCCGTTTTTAACAGTGTCGGCAAATACGCCGAAGCCGCAGTTTTCAACAATGTCGGATATGTCCTTGATTTTCATATCAAAGCGGGTATCGGGCTTGTCAGAGCCGTAGTTATTCATAGCGTCGTCATAACGCATACGCGGCAGGGGAGTCGCAACCTCAATGCCCAAAACCTCTTTAAAAAGGCGGCTTACATAACCCTCGGCTATTGCAAAAATGTCATCACGCTCTACAAAAGACATTTCAAGGTCAATCTGTGTAAATTCGGGCTGACGGTCGGCGCGTAAATCTTCGTCACGGTAGCAACGAGCCAGCTGCATATAACGGTCAAAGCCTGAGAGCATAAGTAACTGCTTATACATCTGCGGTGATTGCGGCAGAGCAAAAAAACTGCCCTTGTGTATGCGAGAGGGCACCAAATAGTCGCGCGCGCCCTCGGGGGTAGATTTAATGAGCGTCGGAGTTTCAATTTCTATAAAACCGTTTTCGTCAAAATAGTCACGTGTTACCTTAGCAATTTTATGGCGCATTAAAATGTTTTTTTGCAGGTCTGCGCGCCGCAGGTCAAGATAGCGGTATTTAAGGCGTAAATCTTCTTTGGCGTTGCTGTTTTCAACAATTTCAAAGGGAGGGGTTTTTGATTCGCCGAGCACCTTAAGTGTATCAACCTCTATTTCAATTTCACCCGTGGGTATTTCGGTATTTACAGACGAGCGCAAACGCACCTTGCCCTTTGCCATAACAACAAATTCGCTGCGCAAAGCGAAAGCTTTATCAAAAATTTCACGGTCGGTGTTGTCGTCAAATGCCAACTGCACAATACCTGTGCGGTCGCGCAAATCAACAAATATAAGCGCGCCCAAGTCACGCTGACGCTGTACCCAACCGCAAACAACTACTTCTTTATCTATCTCGTTTTTTGTAAGCGTACCGCAATAATTGGTACGCTTAAGTCCGTTCATTCTGTCAAGTTTCAAAAAAACACCTTCTAATTTTACAATGCCGATTCTTCAAGTGAAGAAAGAGCAGAATCAAGCTTAATCTTCATAAACTGTTCGGCAAAATTGTCAAGACTTACTTCTTTTATTTCGCCGGTGGACATATTTTTAATGTTACAGCTGTTGTTAAACAGTTCGTTGTCGCCGATTACCGCGCTGTAAAGGGCGCCTATTTTATCGGCATATTTCATTTGAGCTTTAAGCCCTCTGCCGCATACATCACACTGGGCTTCAAAGCCGTCACGGCGAAGCTCGGTGCAAAGCGAGGTGGCTTTTACCGCCGCCGCATCGCCCATAGGCGCAATGTAAATATCGCATTTTTTAGGCTCGGGAAAATCGGCGTTTTGATTTTTTAAAGCCAGCATTATGCGTTCAATACCCATAGCAAAGCCCAGAGCCGGCGTTTTGGGACCGCCCATTTGTGAAACAAGACCGTCATATCTGCCGCCGCCGCAAACGGTTGACTGCGCGCCTATGTCGCCCGACACAAACTCAAACACCGTTTTTGTGTAATAATCGAGTCCACGGACTATTTGCGGATTAACGGTATATTTAACGCCTGCCGCGTCAAGATGCGATTTTACACTGTCAAAGTGGTTTTGACATTCTTCGCACAAAAAGTCTATTACCTTAGGCGCGTCTTTTGCAAGGGCAGAGCATACGGGTGATTTGCAATCGAGTATTCGCATGGGGTTGCGGCCCAGCCTGTCACGGCAGGTTTCACAAAGCTCGTCAATATGGGATGAAAAATACTCGCCGAGCGCCTTGTGATAATTTTTTCTGCATTCGGGGCAGCCTATTGAATTTATTTCGAGTGAAATATCTTTAAGACCGATGGTCTCAAGCACCTGCAAAGCGAGCAATATAATTTCGGCATCGGCCGCCGGTGAAGCCGCGCCGAAGCATTCCACGCCGAATTGATGAAATTCACGCAGTCTGCCTGCCTGCGGCTTTTCGTAACGGTAACAACCGCCCACATAACAAACCTTTACGGGCAAGGCGCCGTTTACAAGACCGTTTTCGATAACACTGCGCACAGTACCCGCGGTAAGCTCGGGCCGCAGGGTTATTGAGCGCCCGCCCTTATCGTCAAAGGTGTACATTTCTTTTTGAACAACATCGGTGGTGTCGCCCACACTGCGCAAAAATACCTCGGTGTGTTCAAAAACAGGAACGCGTATTTCACGAAAGCCGTAAAGCGATGCTGTTTCTAACATTTTGCCCTCGACAAACTGAAATTTGTGAGAGTCTGAGGGTAACATATCGTTCGTGCCCTTTACGGCACGGTTAATTTCTGCCATTTTGAAAAACTTCCTGACTTTTGAATTTATGAGTTTTTAAGAATTTCGCGCCAGTCAAGGTCGCCGCGTTCAAGACCGTGAATAAGCACCTCGGCTGTTGCAATGTTTGTAGCAACAGGAATATTGTGAACGTCGCAAAGGCGTAAAAGCGCCTGCTCATCAGGCTCGTTGGGCTTGGGGTTTAACGGGTCGCGGAAGAGTAATAAAAGGTCGATTTCATCACAGCCAATGCGTGAGGCTATCTGCTGTGCGCCGCCCTGAGAGCCGGCTAAAAAGCGGGTAATCTGAAGCCCGGTTGCCTCAGCCGTTGTTTTACCCGTGGTGCCGGTGGCCACAAGATTATGCCTGCTCAATATACCGCAATATGCGATACAAAACTGTACCATAAGTTCTTTTTTTGAATCGTGCGCTATTAAAGCAATTGTCATTTTTTTGCCCCCTTGGAATTGAAATATTTTATATTTTTTTAATTTTAGGTAACTTTATGTCTTCACCGCAGAGTCGGCGGGCTATTCTGTTAACCGCCTTAAAACCGCGGCATTTTAAATTAATACGGTGATTTACCGATAACAGCATAAGCTCATCACTTTGAGGAACAAGCCCTAAAAGCCTGAAACCCGATATATCTATTATATCGTCAATATTGCTGTATATCTTCTTTTTTATATATTCTGCGTTGAAACGGTTTATTATGAGCCTTGGCGGAATTTTAAATTCGCCCAACGCGCCGCAAACCGCCGCCGCGTCACGCACTGAAACAGGGTCGGGATTGCAGACCGCCAAAAACTGCGTATCAGAGCCGATTACCGAGTAAAGCGAAAAATCCACGCCCGCCGGAAAATCAAATATAACCGCGTCATACTTTGACTTTACACTTTCTGCAAAACTGCACAGCGCCGATTTTTCTATACTTCCGGCATTTATAGGCGCCGGAATAATATTTATAAGCGGATTTGCAGGCGCCGTGTAGGTTGCATCCGAAACGGGTTGACCACACAGAACATCGCCTAAATCAAAGACAACCTGACCGTCAACGCCTAAAAGTATATCGAGGCAACGAAGACCCTCGTCCATATCGACAAGCAAAACACTTTTGCCTGAATTTGCAAAAGCGAGAGCCAAAGCGGCACATACGGTTGATTTGCCGGTTCCGCCTTTGCCTGAAGTAGTGGCCAAACAAATACCCATAAAACCGTCACCCGCCTTTGATTCGACTTTCAGATTATTTTATCATAAAAGGTATTTTATGTCAATTAAATAAAGGTATAAATTATTTAATAACCGTGTTGGGAACTACGCTCTCGGCAGGGGTTTCGCCGCCGAAGAAATACGAATCGAGAATTTGACGCACCAACGTACCCGAAGCGTAACCCGAAGCGCCGTTTTCAAGCACAACCGATATTGCGATTTCGGGGTTATCGTAAGGCGCGAACAGAATAAAGGTTGAATGGTCGGCCTTGCCCTCTACCTGAGCCGTACCCGTTTTGCCGCCTATTTTTATTGGATAATCGCCCAGCGCCGCATGACCGGTACCGTCAACGGTAACAGAAAGCATACCCTGCTTTATTGCGGAAATCGTGCTTTCTTTTAAGGATATTTTATTAAGAATTTGGGGCTCGCAATCGTCGTAGGTTTCGGATATATCGTATGACACTATTTTGTCAATAAGAGTGGCTTTATAATGCGTGCCGCCGTTTGCAAAACTTGCAACATAGTTTGCAAGCTGAAGCGGAGTAAACGCATTTAACTGACCGATTGAAATTTGCAGGGTGTCGCCGCCGAAGCCGTTAGATTTAGGCTCAATCAAAATGCCCGCGCTGTCATCGACCTCTACGCCTGTTTTAACGCCGAGACCGAACTGTTTAAAGTAGTCTGTGAGTGTAATGGCGCCTACGCGGCGGCCGAGCTCAAAAAAGAAGTAGTTACAACTTTTTGAAAGCGCTGCGGTAAGCCCCATATTTCCGTGGTAGTGCATACAACTCGGTTTATAGTCGCTGAAATAATCGTAATCGCGTTTGCAAAAAATTACCTCGCCCGTGTTATAAAGGTTGTTTTCAAGCGCCGCCGCCGCAACAATGGGCTTAATGGTAGAACCTATGGGGTAAACGCCCTGAAATGCACGGTCGGTAAGCGGATTTGTCGGGTTATTAAGCAGTGCCTCATAATTTTCGGACATAGCTGCCGAGTCGTATGTCGGGTAGTTTGCCGATGTAATAACGCCGCCGGTGTTTATATCTATTACAACCGCCGCTCCGGCTCGGGCGGTGCCGCCCTGACTTTGAAGCGATTTTACCGTGTTTGCAAGCGCGTCTTGCACGGTGCGTTGCATTTTTGCGTCGATTGTAAGCATTACGGTTTTGCCCGCAACAGGTGTTTTTGTGACTTCTTTGCTTACTATTGTACCGTTGCTGTCTATATAGTAGGTGATTTCTCCGTCGGTGCCGCGCAGATATTTTTCGGCGTAGTATTCGATTCCGCTTTTACCCACCTTGTCGTCATAAGAATAGCCGCGTTCTTTATAATTTTCGCCGTCTGCCCAATCTTCTTCATATATGGGTCCGACAGTGCCTATAAGATTTACCGCAAGCGATGTGTCGGGATAATAGCGGAACGGCACAACCTCAACCGAAACTCCGTCTAACATAAAATTAGACTCTGAAATTTTGCGCATAATTTCGGTTGGGATATCTTCTGCAAAAGTAAAGGGATACGAAATCGAAAAATCGGCAATTTCCATACTGTAACGAACGCCCATTATTTTGCGTTGCCTGTCGGGCTCGTATTTTTCGAGTTCATATCTCTCGACAAGACGGGAAAAACAGTTTTCCGCCGTGGCATAATCGGCAAGTTCCAAGGTTTTTATAAGCTTTTGGGTAGATTCACCCTCTTTAAACCCGTAAGGGGCCGAATATTGCATAGGCAGTTTATCGGTATGCTCGACATTTTTGCTGTCAAGCAGTTCAACAAGGCTTAAAATTATGTCGTTAAGGTTGTCCTTTACATAAGCTTTGTTAAAGACGATGTTGTAGCCGTCGCGATTTACCGCAATCTGCCTGCCGTAGCAGTCAAGAATTTCGCCCCTCGGCGCCTTAAGCACCGCTTTTCTTGCGGCTGTACTGCCCTGAGCCAGCGAAGAATATTTAGAAGAATTTACTATTTGCACAGAGTATATTCTGGCGGTATAAAGTATTAAAACCAAGACTAAAACCAACGACAAAACCGTAAGGCTTGTCTGATGCTTTTTTTTGAACGGCACTTAAAATCACCTCGATTATAGCAAATTTAAAAATTTTATCTTCGATGTAGAAAATAGAACTTATTATAGAGGAACTTTTCGAGAAAATACAAAGGAATTATGAATACTGCGGTATATACTGCGCTCGGCAGGGCATAACGCATTAAATAGGTAAGGTTTTCGGCAAATGATTGCGACATTGCAATGCAGAAAATCCAACGCATAAAATAGTAAAATAAGCCGCATAAAAAACACAGTGTAAAGGCGGCAAATATGTTGTTGTTAAACAAATGCTTTGATATTAAACAAACGGCAAGCGCCGTAACCATAAGCAGTATTGCATTAAAGCCTGCGGGGGTGCTTGATACGCTGTCTGTGAAAATTCCGACAGCAAGTCCGGTAAATGCCGCTGTAAGCTCCGAGGAGAACATACAGCACGCCACTAAAAGCGCAAGCGGCAGCATCGGATTTGCGGTAAGTATCTTTATTTTAAAAACACCGTTATACTGAAACAAAACAGCGATTGCAAAAAATACGGTGTTTATAAGTCTTAATGTCAAAATTTTTTTACGATCGACCATTGCTTACTCCTTGTTGCCGACGGTTATGCCGCCTTGACCCTCAAACGAGGTTATAACCATAACCGAACGAATTTCCGAAAATTCAACAAAGGGCTTTATTTCGGCAAACACAGAGGTGTTATATTCGTCAATGCCTATGTTTTTAACCGAGCCTATAAGCAGGCCTTCGGGAAAAATGCCTTCGCCCGAGGTTATCACATAGTCGCCTACCGCAACAGAGCACGAGCGTGAAAGATTTGCAAACCGACAAAGGCCATTTTGCGAAAGGCTTAACGAGCCCGTTACAATGCCAGAATCGCTTGTTCGGTTATCGATGGCGCCGAGTGTGATGTTATGACTTAAAATTGTGGTCACCTTGCAGGAGGTAAGGCCCACCTCGGTTACATAGCCCACTACGCCCGCATCGGTTATAACGGGGTCGTAAAGTGAAATATCAGACGCCGAGCCCTTGTTTAGGGTAAAGCCGCCGTAAGGGTCATCGGGGTCTTTGGCTATTATATTTGCATCGGCAAATTTAAAGTCGGGGTTGTTTTCTTTTATTTCAAGGTATTGCTTATAAAAACTGTTTTCAGACAAAACCTCTTCGTAATCGGCAACCTTATTTTGCAGTTCGCTTATTTGAGATTTCAGTTCGGCGTTTTCAAGGCTTAATTTGTTACCGTCGCTGTATGCCTTAAAAAAACCGGATACGGCATTAGAAACACTTTGGGCGGCGCTACGAATTGGCGCGGCAATAGTGCCCGCAATGTCGGTTTGAGGCGACATACGGGTGCCTATAAGCGCAAACGACAGGGTAAGCACTGCAATTATCAAAAACACCGCAACTATTGTTTTGAACTGTTTACTGCGAAAAAAGAAACGCATTATCAATGCTCCTTATTTATCTAAATCTTTTTCCTCTGCGGAACACATAGTTCTTAAAGCCCTCGTCGGCTTCAAGGCGTTTTGCGGTGCCGAGCACCACGCAGTCAAGCGGATTTGCCGCAACGGTAACCGGCATACCCGTTTCTTCGGCAATAAGCTCTGCAAGTCCGCGAAGCAGTGCGGTTCCGCCCGTAAGCGTTATGCCGCTGTCAATAATATCGGCAGAAAGCTCGGGAGGTGTTTTTTCGAGCGTTGAGCGAATGGCGTCAATGATCTGTGAAATGGGATCTACCATGGCGCTGCGTACCTCCTGCGAGGTAATAACAACATTTTTAGGCAGCCCGTCAACAACATTTCGGCCCTTTATTTCAATAGAGGTTTCGCCCTCG
>ERZ780149.4695-NODE-4695-length-10457-cov-3.468371_pt1 | contig 10457 bp, 8 predicted proteins | sample MGYA00511367_ERZ780149 | MGnify/ENA primary metagenome ERZ780149 (study PRJEB29588, sample SAMEA2153852) | human gut metagenome | biome: human gut; feature: human-associated habitat; material: faeces | place: Denmark | collected 2008/2010 ...
GCGGCAATTACGGTCTTACTGGTCCTGTTGTATTTTGGTATTCACTGGCCTGCGCACGGAACCGGGGCATACCTGTCCCCAAGCTTTCACCTCCGCCCTTCATCTGCTCCGCCCTGATACTGCTCTGACCTGGAATACAGATTTATTGTAGCGCAGCAGCAGACAGGTGCAAACTTGCGGATTGCGCAAGGACGGACTAGCAGCCAACCGGAAAATGCATACTGTTTAGTCGGATGAGATACTATTTCATTATGTTTCGAAGAACGCAACGTGTGTCATATCGAAATTTGGATTTTTTTGAAATAATTTGTTGCATTTTAAGGAATTCTGTGTCTGTATAGTTGGAAGTGTTTTTGCCTGTTTGATCGCGACCAGCGACGGCTGTTCTGCCATCATATATGGCATAAACCGTCTGTTCGTTTTCACATCAGGCACAATCTGATCTCTGCATTTATAATTCGTTTTACCAGGAGGAATCTAAATGAAACTCAAAGCACTCAGCCATTATGACAATGATATGGACACACGCTTCGGCGACTGCATTCTGCTCTACAACGAAGCCTCTCTGGTCGTGTACGATTGTGGGCACTCGCGACACGCGCAGGAAGTCGAGACCTTTTTGGAAAAGCATAGCGTAATCAAGGCAGTCGATGTTGTGGTATCGCACAACGACTCTGACCACACCGGTGGTGTCTGCGAGCTGCTGAACTGGCTGAAAGACAGTGGAAAATATACCGTCCGGGTGTTTACGCACCAATATTTAAAGTACGTCGACAAAATTCTTGATACTGTAGACGACGGACGCAGGAACCGGGAGTCCCTGAAAAAATCGCTGCTGGAGAAGTTTAACCATATCAAGGAAATCATCGAGACGGCAACGGATTGCGGGTTTGACTGCGTGAACGCAGTTCCAGATACTACAGTCGGCACATGCACGATCGTCGGTCCGACGGGGGATGAGTTTATTGAAGTTGCAGCCAAGGCGATCGACTCACGGGAAAGCGACAATATCGGCGAGGGTGATGCGCAGGAAACGGTCATGAACGCGGCCAGCGTTCAGCTGAAGTGTACGCTGAGTGATGAAAATACGATTCTGCTTTGCGGTGACGCATCGCCGGATTACCTGCATGAGCTGGACAGCTATGTGTACATTCAGCTTCCGCATCATGGGCAACTGGATGATGCCACAGCCATTTTTGATGAGCTGGGCGGAGACGCTTATAAAAAGCAGTACCTTGTGTCCGACAATAGCGGTTCTGGAAAAACGAGCGGCGGTTCTGACAAGCTGGTTGATTTCATGAAAAAAGGAAAATACGATGCTGCACACAATACAAAGAATGGTGTTGTAGAGTTGCCATTGTTTTCGGCTTCGTCAACACTGAAAGGTGCTGAAAAAGAAAGGGTGTGCCTGTGTGATCTGGATTGTGTCTAGTAGCGTTGCCGGGACGGACGAAAATCTAAGTGCCAGACATGAGTATATTGAGTTGGTGTCGCAGGCGCACGTTTCTCCGTGGCAAAAACATGTTGCTGAGGCAGATAGAGATGGCTATATAAAACCAATCGTGGAGTACTACCAATGTCGGTCGGAAAACGGCGAATATGGGATTGTACTTACGGCGCACATTGATGAATCGATTACGATTCTAAACGCAATTCGGAATGATAAAAAGACGATTTATGCGTTGAATACGTGCATAGTCTCTGATAATTTCAAGCTCGAACTGCTACATACCATCAAGCATTATAACCTGCAATCTGAGTTATATCTGGCTCGACAGAAGAAGGGGGCAGAAGGGAAATATTTCAACTATGCCGAAAATTTAGGAACCTTTGGCTTTTCTACGACAAGATCCGAACGCGAAGTATTCATGCATCGTGAAAAGGGACTCACGCAGGCAATTCGTCTGGCCTTTGAAAAGATAACTGCGACATGAAAGATCACTATGTCAAAGACTACAAAGAAAAAGAACTGCGGCAGTATATTCTTGCGTACCTGCTTATAACAGTCGCATCCATTGCGCTGCATACGGATTTCTCTGCTGATAACGAAAATCTTCTGGATACCTTGCTCAAAATGGCAGCTATCGACATTTGGGTCAGTGGGCTCAGCGTTCTGGTTGTAATCCTGAATGAGATATGGCCAGATGCAATGAAGACAGAGATTGTGTATGGCAGTATGCCGAGTGATACCATTTTCTCCGAGATTGCAGCCGGGGAAAATGAGCGTTGCTTTGACATTGATGTGGCAAAGGAGAAGTATAAACACTTTTCTGCGCTTCCTCCAGACAAACAGAGATCTGAGTGGTACAAATTGCTGCACGCCAGCAAAGAGGCCGACTGTGGGAATGTCATAGAGGGACAGCGGATGCAGTTGATGACGCGCGATATCTGCATATCCACGCTGTCCCTGCTCATCTTGACACTGCTAACTGTGGCGATTTTTACTGCGCTGAAGCCTGACGGTCAGGAGTGCTGGCAGATGTTTGCCGTGCCGGTGCTTTACTTGTCGGTCATGTTCTTCGTCACAAAGGTAGCGGCAAAGAACAGAGCGAGAAGATTTGTAGAGTTGGTGATAAAGGAGGATCTGATAAAGACACAGAAAAAGCCCATACAAATTAAGGTCAAAAAGCAAAGAAAAGAACGCAGAAAATGTAAGGAGGAATTCCAATGGTTGAACGTGTTTGTCCTAAGTGTAAAGCAAAACTGAGAATTGACGAAAATGATGCGATTCCGGGTTGCAGAGAATTCGAAGAAGTGTATTGTCCGGTATGTCAGGCTGAGGTCACAAAAGTATTTACCAGTGGCGTTCCAACTGTGACTGTAGAAGAGAAATAAAAACAGATTTCGTTCTTTTCGTGGATAAGGGATGCATGTACGTCAGGTGAAATAACTGTAAAGAGAGGATCAGGAAAAGATGGACTTGTCGCCGAAAAAGAGAGATCGCATTCGAGGGTTTCAACGATTGGGTTTCCAACTGGGGACTCCTGTGATTGCCTTTGTATTTGCATGTGCATCGTTGCTTGTGTCGCTCTCCGAGAGTGAAAGAATCATGATAGCAGGAATCTCTCTGAGGCAGATCGCTTTCCTTTGCGCATTTGCCTCAGCTGCGTTTCAATTGTATTGTTCCATACGCAAATGCATAACAAAACGGGATTATCTGATAATGTGTCAGCAGGAAGAACTGTCAAAGGCTACCTTACTTGCCCAGCAAAAGAGCAACGAAGCAAAAACAAGAAGTATTTTGCAGTTGACTTATGGACGAGTTCCGGAGTGGAGACCGTTTAACTTTCGGAAGAATGTCCTTGTCTATGATATCCACGAACAGCTTCGCACACTTTTGGTGGAAATCAGGGATTCTGTGCTGATGCTCTCCGGCGAAACAGATTCGGATAAGGTTACTGTCGATCTGGTGTATTGTTATCCAGATAATAATTATTCCGGGCGTCTTCCGGAACCTTCGCCTCATTATGGCCTTGAGGAACCGGAAAACGTCTGGAGACTCATCACCAGCGGGGATGTTTCTTGCATCAACTACACACTGCATGATTTTTTGAGAAGCAATGAGTCGTTCTTTTTCCGTCTGGATCAGGAAAACTTTGTGTTCATCAATGACAAAAAGACGGTGAGCCGTTACTACATTCCATCAGGAAAGGATCAGGAATACGACGGCGTTGGCTCTATCGTCGGAATGACCATCAACATAAAAAATGATGCCCCAGAGTCCGTTCTGGTAAAAGCAATGCTGACGATTACGACCTATAGCTGGAATCTGCTCGATAAAAAGAGCCCAATCAAAGAAGCGGAGTATCGGGAGATTTTCAAGCAAAGCGTTCTGAACGGGCATAAGTCTCTCTTGGAGAGCGAGCTTGCCCAAATGTATATTCGGCATGCAATCAAGGACGGCAATATGTGTCCGTATACCGGTGCACAGTGTAAAACTTCCCGTCTTATTGAAAAAGATCAAGACGGAAAAGTTTTAGGCGCGACCGATATTGGAAGAGACAACACCGCTTCCAAAAGTTCACGTGGAATTCGCACGGCACAGGAATGTTCCCAATGTCCAATCATGCAGAAATCTTGTGCTATCCAGAGCAGTTGCCCCCTGCAATAATACATCAAATATGGCCTTTTTGGATATCATCGGACGCAGAGCTATATGGAATGCAGCACGATTGCGCAGAAGGAAGCCTTCGCCAACTTGACAAATCTTTTGAACAGGATACACGATTCCTAAAAGCAGGGCTTATTCGTTGCTTAACTCCGATCAATATGCTGCCCCCTTGCAAAATATACCGTTTGCAGGGATGCTTTTACCATCCTTTTCAGGCTGCGCTGAACCGGTACTCATGGTCACACTACTTCCCTCCATGCCTATCATATTCTAAAAACGGTTGTGCGCATTTTCAAAATATAAGACACGCACTTCGAAATACCATAATGCGCGGAGAATCTTAAAAAACTTTGTTGCATTTTGCTGGATTGTGTGTCTATATAAGAAAATACAATTTTATTTGGTAGAAATATCAGAAGATACTTTGCCGCTAGGCATAATAAAAAACAATAAGTGATCTGCACTTGGGCGATGTATGCAGCAATGCTATAGGGGAAGTTGGCCTTTAAAGGATGTCTCCCTTATGGATGCGGCGACATATCACAAAAAACACAGTCAACGAAGATTTAATTGTCAGTATGAAAATACCTCGTATTTTTCCTCACGGAATTTATAGCAAAAATCCTCCAACGGTTTTCTCGATGAATAGAACCACAGTGTAAAAAGGTCAAAATGTATATGTTTAACGTTTCTGCACAAAAAAATAGTGAGATATCATGCGTTTTGCGAATTGACACAAGAAAAACCGCCATTTATAATAAATAAACCTATACTTGCGCTCTTTAATGAATAAAAATGGAATCCACGTCTTTTGCGTGGCTCTCTCACTGTAATCTAGAGCCCAGTGCTTCTATGCCCTTTTTTGGTTAATTTTGCACGCAGAATATGGTATGGTTAATAATATGTGAGTAGAGTGGTGTGCTCAGACGCAAATTCGCTAACCAAGGATATTATACTATCAGGGGTGCGTTTAAAGCGTTTGGGAATGTGTATACTACGACACAGAATGATCACCCTATTCGTGTGCATCTTTAAAATAAAATAATATGTTCAGGAGGCAAAAACATGTCATTGTGGAGGGAGAATATGCAAATCCCGAAGAAAGAACAAGAACGCAAAGAAGCGCAAAAAAGGAGGGAGATTATACGTACCAATTCTTTTTATGTTGCTGGAAGCGGAAAAAAATATAGCGACTATATTGAATCTCCAGAAAACCGACGTGCTGCGGGCATTTCTATACAAAACAATTGATTTTTAACTTGGTGACTATCATATCATAGCATTTATGTAGACATTTTAACCTTGCTTTAAAAAACGAAAGAAGTGAGTGGCTTGTGGCTGATATCAACGGGATTGTTTTGCACTTGTTTAAGCATTTAGATGGGTCTATGCTTGACACAAGCGTACTGAAAAACAAAAGCGAAGATAGGGATCGAACCTTTCCGGCCTTCGGTAATTTTGACCGACTTTGTTTTTCACCAGTTAACAAATTCGTGGATTTTCTTAGCGTGTCTAGCAGTGCGTATCGTTGGATTGGTGGAAGAAAAGACATTATGCTTTATCCCTTGGAGACTGATAGCGCCCAAAGACATTTTGTTTTTGGAGAGAAAGAGGAGCACTATATACAGCCTCCACTTTTTATTAAGCAAAACGGCGAAAATTGTCGAAGAGGATTCCTCTTAGTCAGTATGTTCTACGTTTCAGGCAGAGCAAAGGCAAGTGTAAAACCGTATAGCGTATTTCTCGATTATTGCAAAAATGCCATAACCCAAGTTGTTGAAAAAGCAAACATAGAACTAGAAAAATCAGGAAAGAACCCCGTGATTTGCGAAGTCTTCGGAACATTTAACTCTTCTGAAATCGCAGTACTGTGGGGCGCGGATCAATTTACAGATGTACAGTATATTGTAGATCACCTGAGATATATGTACTTCTTCTGCGAAACAACAGGAACACAAGAGCCGATTTTCATTTCCACATATACGATCGTGGCGCTTTCCGGAAGTGACTTTGATGTGAATAGCATTTCCGGAGGTGCAATGATTCAGCTTGCTTCAAGCACAATGCGAGGAGCAGAAGAAACGAGGGAATATAATGCGCCTATATCGTACCTGCTTGAAGTAAGCAAGGACGACGGACAGAATCAGGCAAAAATCGATTGTTGCGCAGGAGAGTATGACTATATCGTTGAGAGCCTTTCGCCCCAGTTAAAACTATTAGTTAAGCTGGCGAAGGATAAAACACCCGGAGCGCTCAATATTGGGAATAGTAAATTTAAGGAATTCTTCTCACACTCCACTACACGCTTATTTTACAGAGAGCAAGATATTGATGAGAATCTATCCAAAATAGATTGGGATTGCCTGATACGGGTTAATGTATCTATGTCTGCAGATCATTCTAAGGATCTGCAAAATGGGTGGGGAAAGATTCATGAGATTGCCGGAACTCCAGACGACGACGTAGCTAAAGCTTTCTCTAAGTTTAGAAATGATATATTGTCAAATATCCCGAGCACATCAAGTCTTGGCTGCAATTTAGATTTGCTGTTTAGCGATTATGTCCAATGCGTTAATACTACCCCGGACAGACAATGGGCAGCAGATTTAAAAATACAGTTCTCCGCTGCAATAAAAATTTTTGGGCTTCTATTGCAGTCAGAACTTAGCGAAAATGGTGCGATAGACGGGTATATTGAAAATATCCAAAGGGTTATTTCTGTCCTGCAGCAACAGATTCGACATGTTTCTGATGCTGGAAAGCTCTTTTTTGAAGAACCCTGCTCCCATTCTGAGTCTACAAGCCAATATGATTTGCTTTTCCATATGTATTATGGCGCAGTAAAACACATTCTATCAGTAGTTTACTCTAATGAATCGAAAGGATCTCGCTCAAAACAGTCAAACCTTATTCCCTTGATTCGCTTTGAACCTGTACCCGGAATCAAAAGTCGGTTGTTTTTTGACATCTCGGAGCAGGACGAAAGATTGGTCGATATTTCACTTCCGTATGATGCTTGGTGTGAACCTGGACAGTATCTTCCGTCACTTATCCATGAGTTATATCATTATATAGCCCCCGTTGATCGGCGTGTTAGGAATGAAACATTTGCTAAGATTTTGCTAGTTGAACTTAACACGAGTGCAATCCAACTTCTGCTTTCTACTTATCGCAACAATGCTGTACGAAATAGCATTAAGCCTATTTCTGATATTTCGGACGTGGACTTTGATGCAGCATTCGTTCTTGTCCTTCAACGGGTTCGTGAATTGTGTGCAACATACGTCAATAATGTGAATATTTCTGCCATTCTAGATTTGCAGGCTGATGTGCAATGGGCAGATTTTGGAAATGCGCTTAGCAAATGGTGTAAGAGCGCAGATGGATATTCTACCGCCGAAGGCAATTATGGTTTATTTCTGCGCAATCTTTGTAATTTCATTTGCACGTCACATAATTCTGCGATTGCAAACAAAGCAATCAATTTGGCTGATGCAGATAAGGTTTTGATGCAAATCTTGGTTAACGAATTGTCTCAAGAAAGCACTCAAAAGAGTGATGAAGAGACTCTTGCTGATTTTCTGAGATACGTGCAAGAAGCTTGGCAGTCTAACGTTGAGAAGCAACTCCGTGAAATACTACCCGATTTAGGCATGGTTCAGCTGTCTGGAATTGGGCCAGTGGAATATATGTTGATTTTTGCTACGTTTCAGGACAAAGAGCTTACTTCGCCAGACGAGTTGACACAGCTTGATATAGAATTGCCTCTTCGAATCGGGTTCGTTTTAGACTGGCTGATCAAACCGAAACTTGAAGCGTCACAATCGCAGATAGATGCATTTGAAAAAATGCAAGCTGACTTCCGTAAACGTTATGTTGAATATGCTCAACAGAGTAACTGGACGAATCTGCACGGCAGCCCGAGAGCGGATACAAAAGTGAAGAGTGAGACGCTTGCTGGAAAATGGTTTTCATTTTTTAAGATTCAGTTCGAGAATTATCTAGCCAATTACTCTATATATCATGATTGGTTGGATGCTTTAGCGAAAGAGCAGTTTATACCCTTATGCCGCTCAAGCAGCACCGATGAGTTGCGTAAATGTCTTGGTGAATATTATTCTGCACTTAGCAGCAGTGATAATTCGGACAAGCTGTTCAAGAGTAATATTTCGATTGTGCATCGGTTGCAAGCACAGCCGTTCCTCGAAGAACTTCATGCCCCAGATAACATATCCTGTTGTCCGGGGGGAACGCCCGACCATTCATTGCCGCGACGAATAAAGCAGAAAATAGTTGTAATACAAAGAGATTTTTGCATCTCGCATGTGGACTATCTTAGCTCGCCAATATCATGTGCAACACGTCAGCTTGAAAAAACGCACCATGCTGTATTCGGAACTGAACCCCAAAACCCCAAAAATCCATACCATGGTACATTTGGGACTGAATCACTAAACTGTAAATTCTGGTATAGAGGAAGTCAGAATGCAAACTTTGAGATTCTGCCGTCTATAATGGTACATTTTATGGATGCGGAACAAATGTCAAAGAATGCAGACAAGGGAGAGAACGCAAGCGGAACTCTGTGGGAATTTCAACGCAGTATTCTTGAACGCTTCAAGTATCAGGCCGACGGTGCGCCAGAATTCATCAATAGTGCATCCTATACAACATCAGACTATATGGCTATAATGCAACATTATGGTCAACTAACAACTTACTTGGACTGGTCTGAAGATGCGTATAGCTCGTTATATTTTGCATTAGAAGACGAAATTCTCATGAAAAAGGGAGCGTATGGTGGAGAGGACGCTGCATTGTATATCCTTGATCCAATGCTGTATAACCGAGCAAGAAAAATGCTTATTAACAATGCGGCGCAAAAGTACTCGGAACAATTCTGCCCGTTGGATACTTGGTTTCATAGACAAGGACGGAGCATTCAAGAGATGCCGGATGGGCACATTCCGAATCTCTCTGTAGATTATAACAAGAAAAGGTATGGCCTATTTTCACTGGATGTCCCTGATGCTGAAGATATTAATTTGACAAGAGCAACAAAATATCTTGAGTTTGATGGTGAACCTAAAGACGCAACACTGTCTCCGTTTGAACTTGAAATGTGGAATCTGCCTTTAGCTGTGTATACGTCACGGCTTAATCCAAGGATTCGTTCTCAAAGCGGCCAGTTTATTGCATATAGTCCTTTCTCAATCCCTGTGTATGGGAAAAAGGGAGGAGATTGCTCTTCGGCAAATCGTTTTTCTTACCTGTCTTTGTCTAAAATTCAGGATTATTTCTTGGCGTGCTTTAGAGAAGAAGATCCGTTTATGTATAAAATTAAAATATGTGCATTTGCGAAAAATGAGATAGGTAGATACCTTCAGAAAGCGGGAATTAACAGATATCGTATTTATCCCGAACTTGAGAGCATTAAACTATAGTGCAAGCTAGATAACACCTTGCCTTTATAAAATTGTGTTGTCAGAACCATTGGCTAATTTTATTGAGACATGTTGTTCACTGAAACGGCTCCAAGGTTGACGCCCAGAGCCAGTCTCACGGTAAGCGTCAAATACGCTTGTATCATGCCTATCGGGGCAGCCTCATGAGATAGCATTCCAAATTCCAAATGTCTCCCTTGGCCAGCAAGGGAGACATTTGAAATATTAACCAACCTAGCATAAGAAAACAAAGAAACGGCACACAAAAACTGTGAACTGCCATGGCATTTGCCGCAACATCCCCTAATCTAAATAAAGCTGCGTATTGTGGCATGGCCTAAGAGCAATAGTCGCATAGTCCTGTAGGCAAGAGTATTAAAGGCTACGCTCAGGTTCTAATATTAATATCATTGGCATATAGAGTTCTTTTTAATATACTCTGCTTTGAACAATATCTTCTGAGAGTCCTGTTGAACAAATTACTACCGTGGTGACCATTTTTCGTCTCAGATAAAACTCCATATCATTAATTTGCGATACAATATTAATGCAAGAGAAAACTATACCGTTTTATCGCCCCACAATCTTCCCGAAAATCTGCTTCTTCCCCTCGTCATACCGCTGGATCACGACCATGACGGTATCGCCGGTTTTGAAATCCGAGTCCTCGTAATGGAACGAGTACCGGCACATAACGACCGCGCCGTCTGGAAGATTGCAGAACACGCCGCCGGCGTATTTGCCTGCGATGCTTGCTCTGCGGCGGCAGCCGACGGGGTGACGCAGACTGGCTTCATCGAAGGGATTCGGAACGGTCTCCTTGACGGAGATCTCCAAGGTACCGGTTTTGCGGTCAAACTGCTTGACCACGCAGGTCAGCTCATCGCCCGGATGGTATTGCT
>ERZ780149.4700-NODE-4700-length-10447-cov-77.040031_pt1 | contig 10447 bp, 7 predicted proteins | sample MGYA00511367_ERZ780149 | MGnify/ENA primary metagenome ERZ780149 (study PRJEB29588, sample SAMEA2153852) | human gut metagenome | biome: human gut; feature: human-associated habitat; material: faeces | place: Denmark | collected 2008/2010 ...
ACGGGCACTCCACAAAATGATGCCCTTCAGAAATGGAAAGAGGGGAGGGAAAAGACGCAAGAGGCTTACCATTTCATCCGGATGGGATTACGGAATGCCACCGGAAAAGATTCACTGCATCTGACACAGATACGTGACAGTCTAAGGATGCAGGAGCAGGAAACGAACTTTCTTTTCCTGAAAGAGCAGGGAAACAATACGTTGGGAACATTCATGCGGAAGATGGTGCGTGGCTCCTTGACGGAAGAACAACAAAAACTGTTGGATGAAAGCTTGCAGAAGGAAATACATTGAATGGGGAGCGGCAGGAATCGGCGCTTTGGCGTTGTTCCTTTTTTTCTTCCGGATATTGCCCTATCATCTGTTCCATCGGGAGCAGACACAGCTCTTTTTGCTTGCCACCGAACCATTGGCCGGGTATCTGCGGCATCCGGCGGCTCTGGCACGTCTGTCAGGAGATTTCCTCACTCAATTCTTTTATTACGAAGGGGGTGGTCCGGCCATAATGGCTGTCGTGCTGTTGCTTTGGGGAGTGGTGGTGTTTCGTTTGTTGGTTCCGTACATGGGACGTTGGGCGTGGGTTCCTACGGTGTTGGCGGTGGCTTGGGAGGCAGGAAGGCAATGCGGATTGAATTATCCGCTTTCCGGCACAATCGCTTTAACCGGTATCGGAGGTGTTTTGTTGTTGTGCCGTAGCTGCATGCGACGTTCGTGGAAGTCGGGCTTACCGGTAAGCATATTGGCGGTATTGTCCGGCTATTGGCTGTTTGGCTGTGGCGATTGGTCGTCACGATGGTACAATATGCCCGATTTAGGGCGGGAATATCTTTTGGCGTTGGATTCGGAAATGTATTTCGGCCGTTCGGAAAAAGTACGGAAACTGTTGGCGGAGAATGAATACCGCTCTCCGTTCACTGCCTATTATTATAATTTGCTGAATGCACAGCAGAACCGACTTCCCGACCGGCTGATGGATGGTTATCAACCGGCTTCGCAAGGGCTGTTTCTGCCCGTGGCTCCCCATTCTACCTACCTCACTATTTATGCAGCCAATGAAGTCTGGTTTGCGTTGGGAGATATGACGATGGCTGAACATGCTGCCATTCTGGGAATGATTTTTTCTCCGCATCATACCGGGGCAAGAGCTGTCAAGCGTTTGGCGGAAATCAACCTGGTGAACGGTGATGAGGCGGCGGCTATGAAATATCTTCGTCTCCTGCAAAAGACAATGTGTTACCGTGATTGGGCAGAACGGCGTATTCCCGGAAAACAGACGGCCGAAGTCTGCCAATGGCTGGAACGGAAGCGGTTGTTGTTGCCTGCAACGGATACTTTGCGTTCTTCTGCCGACATTCCGCTTTCACTTCGTCATCTGTTGCGTAACAATCCTGATAATACGTTGGCATGCGATTACCTTCTCTGCTTTGATTTGCTGAATAAGGATATTGGGGCTTTCGCCGGAGATTATCGGGAGTTTGCTGCAAAGAAGTTTCCTTCCAGATTGTATGCCGAAGGTTTACTTATCTATCTTGCCGGGAAAAAGGCTTCGTTGGATGAAGTGGAAAAATGGAATATACCGCCTCAAGTATTGGATGAATTTGGCGATTATACCCGACTGTACGAGGCGAATGGTGGTAATGGTGCCCCTTTGCAAGCCAAATACGGAAAAACATATTGGTTTTATTTCCACTATGCTACGATGAAAAAGGGGAAGTGATTTATGATGAACATAGATATGAAATATATACAAGTTGTTGTGGGGCTGTTACTGTGCTACTGCCTATATGCTTGCAGTCCCCGTCCGGAGTCTGTACAGCCTGCAGACCGGTTATTGGTGCTCTATCCGGAATATCAGGATGTAACCATTCCCTACAATGTGGCTCCTTTGAATTTCCTTGTGCGGAATGAAGGGGTGGATGCGGTATGCGTGAGTGTAAAGGGAGCATCGGACAGCTTGGAGATAAATGCGCGCGGGAACAAGGCGATATTCCCCTTGAAAGCTTGGCGTGCATTGCTTGAAGCGGAGAAGGAACATACTTTGGAAGTAACTGTTACTGCCCGTACCGACGGCCGCTGGCTGCGCTATCCTTCCTTTGCATGGCAGGTAGTGGCGGACAAGCTTGACGCCTATGTCAGTTACCGTCTGATAGAGCCCGGTTATGAGGTATGGAATACCTTGCAGATACGTGAACGTTGTATTGAGAATTTCGAAGAGCGTATTTTGGCGGATAACAGTCAGACAGACGGCAAGTGCATGAACTGTCATGTGCACGGAGGAAATAGTGGCAACCTTTCGATGTTCCATCTTCGGGGTGAGGGAGGGGGGACTGTCCTGAACCGTGACGGCAAGCTCCGTAAGCTTGCCTTGAAGAATGAACAGATGATATCTGCGGCTGTCTACGGGGATTTCCATCCTGACGGGCGGTATGGTGTGTTCTCGTCTAATGTGATTATTCCCATGTTCCATACGGAAAGTAACCGCCGTCTGGAAGTTTACGATACCGTCTCCGATTTGGCTGTCGCCGATTTTGACGGAAACCGGATGATTCTATCTCCGCTTACGGCGGATTCCACCGTATTGGAAACTTTTCCCACATTCTCTGCCGATGGGAAATGGATATATTACTGTACTGCTCAGCTCCGACTGTTCCATTGCCGGACAGCGTACAGCAATTACGCTATTCGCTTTGCCGCATTGCGTTCGATGCCAATCACGGCGCATGGGGTGACCGCGTGGATACCCTTTGGAATGCCCGGCTGGAGAAAGGCTCCGTGTGTCATCCGAAAGCTTCACCGGACGGCCGCTACCTGCTCTATACCGTTGCTGATTATGGAACATTCCCCATTTGGCACCGGGAGACGGAATTGCAGCTGATGGATTTGCAGACGGGTGCCATCGATTCCCTGCCAATGGTCAATTCCAACCGTTCGGACACTTATCACAGTTGGTCGTCAGGCAGCCGTTGGTTTGCCTTTGCCAGCAAGCGGGGTGACGGGCAGTACGGGCGGGTTTATTTTGCCTATCTGGATGCCGAAGGGAAGGCGCATAAGCCTTTTGTGCTACCCCAGTCGGACCCTGAAAAAGACGATTTGACATTGAAATCCTACAATATCCCCGATTTGTCGGCTACTCCCGTTCCTTTTGATGCTTCTTCCATCAAGCGGATAAACCGGCAACTGAAGGCTGAGGAATTCAAATGACAAGACATACAGAGAGTACCAAATTGTAAATAATAAATTGTAAATAGAAAATGTTATTATTTCTGAAAAAGACTTGGAAGATAGGGTTGTCGATACTTTTTGGCGTAGCGGTGCTTCTCTTTTGGGGAAGCGTATATCCGGCCCATATTTCCTATCAGGAGCAGTTCCAGCTTTTCTTGTTCGATGCCGACTACTGGTGGGAACGGATAGTGGTTCCCGGTGGGTTGGCCGATTATATCGCAGAGTATCTGACGCAGTTCTATTATCACGTGTGGGCGGGAGCTTGTATTCTGGCTTTTTTGTACGTGTTGTTGCAACGGTTGGTTTGGAAACTGGCGAAGGAGCAGGGTGCGGCTGATGTGTATTATCCGCTGAGTTTTCTGCCCATCATTGTCTTGTGGCATTTCATGGGTGATGAAAATGCGATGCTGTCATTGGCGGTGGCTCTGCTGTTAGCATTGTCTGCATCCTGCTGGTATGCAGATTTGAAAGGGAAGTGGCAGCGTGTGGCATACATTCTGATAGCCCTTCCGCTGCTTTACTGGACAGCGGGTGCGGCACACTTCATCTTTATGGGCTGGGTGATTGTACGCGAGTTCCGGTTGAATCTTAAAGGTAAGAATTTCTGGGGTGGTGTCGGAGTGTTCTGGGGTGTAGGATTGTGGGGTATCGGTTGTCCGCTATTGGCAAGCATGTGGGTACAATTCCCCATTTACCGTCTGATGGGGGGTATAGGATATTACCGTTTCCCGGCAGTGATTCCCTGGATAGAGATAGGGCTTGCCGTATTACTGGTTGTTCTCCCCTTCCTGCTGTCCGCTTTGCCCGCTTTGAAGAAGAAGCCGGTATTTTATGGAGTTCTGCAAGTGGTGGCGGTAACATTGTTCGGCTATTACTACGTGGCGGCCGGTTGCGATATGGATAAAGAGGAAGCGATGGAGTATGACCAGCTGGTACGTAATAAACAATGGCAGGAGATTATAGAAAAGGCAGAAGAGAAGTCACCGGTTTCACCTTTCGGCGTGACCTGCCTGAATCTTGCTTTGGGAAAGACGGGACAGATGGGCGACCGTATGTTCGAGTTTTACCAGAACGGGACGGAAGGGCTGCTGCCGGAGTTTCAGCGTGATTTTACTTCTCCGTTGCCCACCAGTGAGGCATACTATCATTTGGGTATGGTCAATACGGCACAGCGTTTCACTTTTGAGGCGATGGAGGCCATACCTAACTTCAACAAGAGTGGCCGTTGCTTCAAGCGTCTGGCAGAGACGAACCTGATAAACGGGCAATACGAAGTGGCAGCCAAGTACCTGCGTTTGTTGAGGAAGACAATCTTCTACAGGGATTGGGCAGAGGATGCCATGACCTATCTGTATAATGAGGAAAAAATCAATGCCCACAAGGAGTGGGGTTGGTTAAGGCAGATACGCTATACGGAAGACTTCTTGTTCAGCAGCCAGGAAACGGACATCATGCTGGGGCTGCTTTACCAGCACAACCACCGGAACCGGATGGCATTTGAGTATATGCTGGCCTATGTCCTGCAGCAACGTGATTTGGAACGTTTCATGAAGTACTATCCGCTGGGTAAGCATGCCGGCTACGACCATATTCCCCGCAGCTATCAAGAGGCGTTGATATATGTATGGACACAGACGCACAAGAACTTCCAGGGTATGCCGTGGAGCATTTCGCCCCAAGTGGTGCGGGATGTAACGGAATTTGCGCGGATATATACCTCGCAGCAGAATGCCCGGCAGATGTTGGAGGCGCGTTTCGGCAGTACATACTGGAATTATTTGCTACTAAGAAAGTAAAATGAAAAAGATGAAGAATATAGCTGTTTGCATAATGGCTGCATGGTGGTTTGCCGCTTGCGGCAATCCGGTGACTTCCCCGGAAAGGGTGGATGAATGGCCGGATATCTATCCCGACTATATCGGTGTGACTATTCCTGCAACCATTGCTCCTATGAATTTCAATTGTATTGGTGGAGCGTACGAACGTGTGGATGTGACCGTGACCGGAGGAAAGTCCGGAGAGATGCACGTAAATGATAAAATAGTATCATTTCCGCAAGATGCATGGCAAGAGCTTTTGGAGGAGAACAAGGGTGATAGCCTTCTGTTTACGGTATGTATCCGGAAAGACGGCGAGTGGAAACAGTACCGCTCTTTTCCCATGTATGTCAGTCCGTATCCTATAGATTATGGGGTGGTATACCGCAAGCTGGCTCCCGGATATGAAGTTTATAGCAAGATGGGCATTTATGAGCGTGACCTTGCTTCGTTCGAGGAGCGTCTCTTGCTGGAGAATACCATGGTGCCGGGCATGTGCCTGAATTGTCATGCTTTCAACAAAACAAATCCGGACCATCTGAGCCTGCATATCCGTGGAAAGAACGGAGGGACCTTGATGCAGATAGACGGGAAGCGCGAAATGCTGGATACGAAAACGGATTCCACGCTCTCGGCGGGTGTATACCCCTATTGGCATCCAAGCGGAAAATACATTGCCTATTCCGTCAACAATACGCGCCAGTCTTTCCATGCGGTGAAGGATGAGCGTGTGGAAGTGCTCGACTTGGAATCGGATGTACTGATCTATCATCCCGAGACACATGAATTACTGCTCTCTCCCTTGCTTCAGAAGAAGGAAGTCTTCGAAACCTTTCCAGTATTTTCACCGGACGGACGCAAACTGTATTTCTGTGCTGCGGAGGCCAAGCCGATACCGGCAGAATATAAGGAAATACGTTATAGCTTGTGTAGTATAGATTTCAATCCGGAAGACGGGACATTTGGCGAAACGATAGATACGCTGGTCAATGCGGCAGCTATGAAGAAAAGTATCTCCTTCCCGAGGCCCTCGTACGACGGCGAGTATATCATGTTTACTTTGTCGGATTACGGGAATTTCTCAATTTGGCATAAAGAAGCCGATTTATGGCTGTTGGATTTGAAGGATGGCGGTATGCGTCCCATAAAGGAGGTGAACAGCGATGATACGGAAAGTTTCCATAATTGGAGCAGCAACTCCCGATGGTTTGTGTTCAGTAGCCGCAGGGGAGATGGGCTTTATACTCGTCTGTATCTGGCAAGTATGGATGAGAATGGGGTGGTGGGCAAGCCTTTCCTGCTTCCTCAGGAAAATCCTTGGGAGTATTACGACCGTCTGGTCTACTCGTACAATGTTCCCGATTTTACAAGCGAACCGGTGAAGCTGGAACGCCGGAAAGTGGAACGGGGAATTGTCTCGCGGAAGCGCGTTCCGGTGAAAGTTAGATGATACGTTTTTTATATTCTGTTTTTTAATATAGTAAAGGGATAAAATTGTATCATTTTCTCTTGGTGCAATCCGCTATCTTTGTGCCAGGAATTAGTGTTACCAATAATAATACCAGATTGAAAAACATGGATATGAGAAAAGTAAAATTTGCTATGATGATGCTGGCGGTAAGTCTGTTGACCGCCTGCGGTTCTTCCAAGAAAGAACAGAGTGTGAATGAAGAGACGGCTGCTGCACGTACGCAGGAAACGGAGAACTTACTGGCTAACTTGAAAAAAATCCCTTCCAAAGGTATCATGCTCGGCCATCATGACGATACGGTATATGGTATCGGCTGGGAAGGTGAGGAAGGCCGTTCGGATGTGAAAAGCGTGTGTGGCGACTATCCGGCTGTCATCAGCTTTGATTTGGGAGAGCTGGAACTAGGGAATGCCGCCAATCTGGATAAGGTGCCCTTCGATAAAATCAGGAAAGAGATAATCAATCAGTATCAGCGGGGCGGCATGGTTTCGCTCAGTTGGCATGCGCGCAATCCCAAGACGGGCGGTGATGCCTGGGATGTATCGGATACGACGGTGGTGAAGTCCATCCTGCCCGGTGGCGAGAATCATCAGAAGTTTGCCGGCTGGTTGGGAGGAGTGGCCGATTTCCTTCATTCGCTGAAGACGGCAGACGGCGTGAAGATACCCGTACTTTTCCGTCCCTGGCACGAACACAGCGGCAGCTGGTTCTGGTGGGGTGAGAAGCTGTGTACCCCTGAGGAGTATAAGGCATTGTGGCACATGACAGTGGATACTCTGCAGGCCAAAGGAGTGGACAATGCACTTTATGCTTACTCTCCGGGCACGGAACCCAAGGACACGACGGAATATTTGAAGAAGTATCCGGGCGATGAGTTGATAGACGTTATCGGTTTCGATACCTATCAGTTCGATCGGGATGCCTATCTTGCCGGGATGGATAGGGCACTTTCCATTATCGACAGTATAGGGAAAGCACACAATAAGGTGATTGCTGTGACCGAAACCGGTTACGAAGGAATTCCCGATGCCAAATGGTGGACTGGTACTCTGCTGCCTGCGTTGGAGAAATATCCGCTTGCCTATGTGCTGGTGTGGCGCAATGCCCGTGAAAAGGTGACCCATTACTATGCCCCCTATCCGGGACAGACATCTGCGGAGGATTTTGTGGAGTTCTATAACAATCCCAAGACGCTGTTTGCAGCTGATGTAAATCTGTATCAATAAACAAACAATCAATATAACAGACATGGAAGCTTTTAAAGAAAAGGTAGAGAGGCTCTTTCAGAGACACGAAGAGTTGATTACGAGAAAGAATGTGGCCGTGGAAGACGGCAATGGCATATTCACCCGCTATAAATATCCGGTAGTGACGGCTGCTCATACACCTGTATTCTGGCGGTATGATTTGGATGAGAAGTCCAACCCGTACCTGATGGAACGTATCGGTATGAATGCGACCATGAATTCGGGGGCCATTAAGTGGAATGGCAAGTATCTGATGGTGGTACGTGTAGAGGGCGCTGACCGTAAGTCGTTCTTTGCCGTAGCCGAGAGTCCCAACGGCATTGATAATTTCCGGTTCTGGGATTACCCCATCAGCATGCCCGAAGACACGATTCCGGCAACGAATGTATACGACATGCGCCTCACGGCTCATGAGGACGGCTGGATTTACGGTATCTTCTGCGCCGAACGCCACGACGACAATGCGCCTGCCGGTGATTTGTCCTCGGCTACGGCTACAGCTGCCATTGCCCGCACCAAGGATTTAAAGAACTGGGAACGCCTGCCCGACCTGAAGACCAAGAGCCAGCAACGCAACGTAGTGCTGCACCCGGAGTTTGTAGATGGCAAATATGCCCTCTATACCCGTCCGCAGGATGGCTTTATTGATGCCGGCAGCGGTGGTGGTATCGGCTGGGCGCTGGTGGACGACATAACCCATGCCGAGGTGAAGGAAGAGAAGATTATCGACCAGCGCTACTATCACACCATCAAGGAGGTGAAGAATGGTGAAGGTCCGCATCCCATCAAGACTCCGAAAGGATGGTTGCATCTGGCTCATGGTGTCCGCGGTTGTGCCGCCGGATTGCGTTATGTGCTCTATATGTACATGACTTCCCTGGAAGACCCGACGAAACTGATTGCCACTCCCGGTGGGGCCTTTATGGTACCCGAGGGTGAGGAGCGTATAGGTGACGTAAGCAATGTACTTTTCACCAACGGCTGGATTGCCGACGAAGACGGAACAGTATTCATCTACTACGCTTCTTCCGACACGCGGATGCATGTGGCTACCTCTACCATTGATAAGCTGGTGGACTATTGCATGAATACGCCTGCTGACGGCTTGTCTTCATCAGCTTCGGTAGAAACGTTGAAGAAGCTGATAGACAAGAATTTGCAGATAATGAAATAATAAAAATACAACATACTATGGCAACACTAAAAGAGAAAATCGGTTATGGTTTTGGGGATATGTCTTCCTCTATGTTCTGGAAAATATTCTCCTATTACTTACCGTTCTTCTATTCGAATATTTTTGGCTTGAGCTTGGCTGATGCAGGATTGCTGATGCTGGTGACACGTATTTGGGATGCAGTGTCCGATCCGATGATGGGAGTCATTGCAGACCGTACTCATACGCGTTGGGGTAAATACCGTCCTTATTTGTTGTGGATTGCAGCTCCTTTTGCCATTGCCGGGATTTTACTTTTTACAACGCCCGACATGGGGACAACGGGTAAGCTGGTATGGGCTTATGTCACTTACATCTTGATGATGACGGTATATACGGCAATCAATGTACCATACGGGGCTATGTTGGGAGTAATGACTGATGATTCGAACACAAAAACGGTTTTCTCTTCTTACCGTATGTTTTTTGCATACGGAGGTAGTTTTATCGCTTTGGGAGCATGGGAGCCATTGTGTAATTGGTTTAAATCAATGGACTATAGCAATGCTTCCAGTTGGCAATATGCCATGGTATGCATTGCCACGCTCTGCTTTTTGGGTTTTCTGTTTTGCTTTAGCATGACGCGCGAGCATGTCAAGAGTGTGGCGTCCGAATCCATCGGTAAGGATGTGAAGTCACTGGTGCGCAATTCGCCTTGGTGGATATTGAATGGTGCGGCGTTGTTGTCGAATTTCTTCAATACGGTACGCGGAGCTACTGCCGCCTACTTCTTCAAGGACTATATCAGTGCCAATGCATTCCTCGATTTCGGGGTGTTCAATCTGGTATTGTATGCCGGCTTGTTCCTGATGGTGGGTGAAGTGTGTAATATGATTGGTGTGGCGCTGGCTGTGCCTCTGTCCATGAAGTTTGGAAAGAAGTCCACTTATATCATTTCGCTCGTGTGCCTGGTAGTGTTCAGTGTGCTCTTCTTCTTTGTGCCGAATGACGGGCTGGGATGGTGGCTGATGATGATTTTCCAGGTGCTTATCTCCATCTGCACCGGTATCGTATCTCCGTTGATTTGGAGCATGTATGCGGATGTGGCGGACTATGCCGAGCAAAAGGATGGCACATCCTCTACAGGGCTGATATTCTCTTCCGGTTCTATGGCGCAGAAGTTTGGCGGTGCATTTGCAGGCTGGGCAGTAATGGCACTGTTGGCATTCTTCGGTTACAATACCGCAGAGAATGCCGTGCAGACTCCCGAGGCGCTGGATGGCTTGAAGTATCTGATGAGCTTTATTCCTGCTGCGATAGCCGCACTTTCCATCGTTGTCGTATTCATCTATCCATTGAATAAGACGCGTATGGCAGCCATCAATGCAGACCTGAAAGAGCGCCGTGAGAACCTTCAGCAGAATAACTCATAACTTATAACTCATAACTCAAAAACTTGTGGATATCAAGAAGATGAAACAGGAGATGGAGGAGGAGCTGGTTTCCAATATCCTCCCCTTCTGGATAAATAGAATGA
>ERZ780149.4711-NODE-4711-length-10432-cov-2.866532_pt1 | contig 10432 bp, 9 predicted proteins | sample MGYA00511367_ERZ780149 | MGnify/ENA primary metagenome ERZ780149 (study PRJEB29588, sample SAMEA2153852) | human gut metagenome | biome: human gut; feature: human-associated habitat; material: faeces | place: Denmark | collected 2008/2010 ...
CATTTTTTTGCAATTGATAATGGGGAAAATCTGCCCCTAGAACCGTGTTGTCTCCAATTCCATTGATCTTTTTGTATTGCGTCAGATCATTCTCTGCCTGACTGGTTTGTGAAGTAGTATTCGTATCCGCTTTTACGTAATGTGATAATTGTGAAATTGTTGTTCCTTCCATCGCAGTGATCAATGCTGCGATCATTATCGTTGTTACCAGTTTTCTTACCTTTTGCATAAACTACCCTCCTGTTATTTGACAACTTTTGCAGCCTTCGTATTGATATATCCAACAAATTTTCCTGATTTTGTATACAATGCAAGATATTTATTTCCATTCTCATGTTTATATCTATATTTTGCTACATATGTTTTTTTATAAACTTTTGTTTTGGATTTCTTCCATTTGAAATTCTTATATAGTTTATATTTTTTACTCTTGATCTTTACACGTTTTCCATAAGTGTATGCTTTTCCCTGCTCTGGCTGTGTTGCTGATCCTAATCGTTTTACCGCTTTCTTATTAATGTACCCAACAAATTTACCACCTTTTGTATAAAGAGCAAGATATTTATTTCCATTCTTATGGTCATATCTATATTTTGCTACATATGTCTTTTTATAAACTTTTGTTTTGGATTTCTTCCATTTGAAATTCTTGTAAAGTTTATAATTTTTCTTTGTAACTTTCACTCGGTAATTATAACTGATCGCAGGTCCTGCTGCTGTTCTTGTATATACAACTTTCTGTACTGTATTACCTTCCTGTGTTCCCTTTAATGTCATGTTATATTTTTTATTCTTTGGATAATATCCAGAGAATTTTGGTAATGTGATCTTGCGAGTCTTTCCTACTTCAACTTTGACATACTGGGTAGGATATACTTCTTTTCCATTTTTATCAACGATCTTCAATGCTATGATCTGTTCTTTTCCTTTGGATACAGAATCTTTATAGAATTTTAATGACTGTAATGGATATCCGTTAATATCAAACAGTGCCTGATTATCCCAGCTTGTTCCACCCCATGCTGCTTTTCCTTTGTAATACATTTTAGAATCTGGAAAATATCCAAGTGCACCTTTCGATGCCCATCCTGTACCATACTGATCTGCGATCTGCTTATTATATTCCCAGTTTGTCCATCCTGCTTTTACTGGAATCCATGCACCTTCCCAATAGAATGTACCTAATCCATTATCCTGTGATAACACGGTATCATAAAGATCTGTAAGTTCATTTACCTGTCCTTGTGGTCCTACTTCATATGCACCTGTATTTGTACTGTCTCCGATAGAATTTGGTGTACCGTCTCCATCATTTAAACTGTTAACCCAGCTTGTCTCAAATACTGCAAACATCTTTCCATAGGAAGCGGCCAGTGTCTGCACATCTTTTAATGTCTTTGGCGTATTTGCTTTTGCTGCAATGGACCAGAATGGATAATACGAAGATCCTAAAACATCATATTATCTCTCTTCCATGTATTCATGATCGTTTTGTATTTCCATACATTTGGTGTTTCAAGATGTAATGCAACCAAAGCCTGCGGTGTATATTCTCTGACTGCTTTAATTCCGGCTTTTAAATATTTATTTACTTCTGTTGATTTCTTTTTATCTCCCCAGATGACATTAAAAGATTCTCCTTTGTCTCTGTTAGAGTATATTCCAAGAAGTCCGTTGGTAATTTCATTTCCTACCTGAACCATTCCAATATTTGCCCCAGCATCTTTAAATTTCTGAATAGATTCTTTGGTGAAATCATATACATCTGAACACATCTTTTCTGTATTATTTACATCCTTTTTCCATGCTTTTGGAACTAACTGAACCGCTGGTTCTGCCCAGAAATCCGAATAATGAAAATCAAGCAGAACTTTCATATCATATTGGGCTGCCTCTTTTGCGATCTCTACACCTGTGGAAACATCATTTCCACCACCGCCATAGGTTTCCCCATCTGCATTAAACGGATCATTCCAGATCCTGATCCTGATATAGTTGATTCCATTATCATGAAGTACTTTTAATAACGGTGTCTCATTTCCTTCATAATCATAATATTTCACTCCTGCTTTCTTTAATGCAAGATAAGATGAAATATCCATTCCTCGGATAGAACTCTCAGACATTCCTTTGACTTTTTTGATCGTTACTTTTTGATCTTTTAATCCTGTATCTCCACCGTATTCCCATGGATCTTTGTAGCTGCTTACATCAACCTGATTTCCTTGTGCATAAGCAAAGATTGCAAGTGAAGACATTGCTTGTCCATTTTCATCAAAGAATGAGTCCCATGCCCCGACAAAATCTGCATCATCATAGATCAATCCACCTGCATTTTTCTCATCGATCGTTGCCTGAAGATAATCATAAATGCTCTTTGTCTGTGTCGTTATACTGGCTTTTCCTTCTGAATCTTTCCATGGACATTTGACACTGGAAATGATCATCTGCTTTCCTGCTGCCTTTTCTTCTACTGTATTCTTTAATGTTTTTACATAATTTTCATTGTGTGTATCCGGATAGATGTTTACTCCAATATAATCATATCCTGCACCCTCATATTTTTCACAGGCATATCCAAGCTGTTCTATAATATATTGGATATCAGAAGCCTTTCCTGGCGCTGCAAAACTAAATGCGGCTTTTATTCCAGCATCTTTTACAATCTTTGAAATCTCTGCCATCGCACAATATCCGTCCCAATTGCTCAAAGTCAAGAAATTATAGTTTACTTCATTTCCGATCGTGATCATCGTTGGGACTGCATCTGCTGCCTTCAATTCTTTGATGACGTTTTTTGTATACTCCAGTGCCTTTTCTTCTGCTGAATCAGTATCCCAACCATCTGGTAATTTCTGCACCCCTGCATACGTTATATCATCAGAATATAACAATGTAACATTTGTTTTTAATCCTGCTTTCTTGGCTTCTTTTAATGTCTTCTTAGCGTTTTCTAAAGACAGATAGCTTTCATTACCCTCTTTATCTTTTGTTGGATTCACTGCAACTTTCACAGAAATCGTATTGATTCCCTGTGATCTTACATATTCAAACACATTGGAAACTTCGATTCCTTTGTAATTTTTCCAGACTTTTTTCCACGCATTTTTTTGCAGTTGATAATGGGAAAAATCTGCTCCTAGAACCGTCTGGCTACTGATTCCATTTATCTCCTTATACTGTGACATATCATTCGTATCACTGCTTATTGTTTCTGCCTTTGACTCCGCTTTTACATTATGCGCAAGCATTGGCATGGATGTTACTCCTGTTGAAACAGTTAATGTTGCTACCATCAATGTTGTCAATATCTTTTTAACTTTGTTCATTTAACTTCTCCTTCCCTATCCTTTGTTATTTTTTCTTACATTTTAACGCATGTAAATCATAAATGTGAATAAATCCTTCTGAAATTGTATTCCTTTTGCACTTTCATATTTCCATGCCTGTCCTGGCACTCCATAAATATAATATGCAGATGATGTCAACCCTCCTCTCTCTAATCGTTCTCTCTTAAACCAGTTTCCAAAAGAGCTGGTTGGCCTGCTCTTGATCGGATGAGAATCTAAGACCAGATATTTTTTTGTCTTGGGATTAAAATCAGCAACTGTTACATAATGTCCTGGTACATGCGAGATCGCTACACAACCTTTTTTCAGATATTCTCTTACTTCTGATGTACTGTAAGTTGTCTTAATATAAGTGAACCCATATGTGTCTCCAAATTTCTTCGCTGCCGCCTTAAAAATCCCATCATGTGTTCCGGCACCTATGATCCTGTAATGTTTCTCCACTGCATAATCTGCAAACAACATTGGATCAACAAATTGCCCATTCAATGCATATACTGCATTTGTGATCGCCACAACTCCGCAGCCTGCTGCTGCCATTTTCCCACTGTAATCCGAAACATTTCCATAATCTTTTCTGGCCCATGCAGGATCAAACTGCATAAAATCACGATACGGATATACATTTTTATTGTTAAGACGCATTACCTGCCATTGATAAGACTTCTGTGCTGCTTCTTTCTGTGGTTTTGTGAAACAGTTGTTCATATCTTTTATTTTACCGTCTGTCAAGGTACCATTTTCATCCATTGACAGATATTTTTCATTTTTCATATTTTTGATATAAAAATGATCGTACTCACGTATTAGTTTCCATGTGTGATCTTCTTTGCTTTGATTCAAAATCGAAACTTGATATTTCTGATTTCCCAGAAAAATGATCTGTACACGAATTCCTTCTCCAGAAGCTTTATTTTGTATCCAATAAGTTCCATTTCCTAGCAACTGTTTTTCATTCCCATTATATGGAATAGCTTCCTTATGATACAAACCTCTATCAATCCATCCAATTCCATATGCTTTCTTTTTCTCATAGATCACCTGAACATGATCGGATGTTTTACTAACCACGATCACTCCTGAATATCTTGGCGCTACCCCTATCTTTTTACTTCCTGAAGATGTTTCAAAAACATTCATCTTTTTTTTCAAAAATGCATAACTCTTTTTGAATGAACGATCATAAATCTTCCCAGCAAATTCATCATAGACCGTCTGGGGATTATCAAAATATCCTGGCTGTGCTGCCTGTATTTTGATGCCTGAGATCATGCAAAGAACAAGGCATATCACTACACAGATTCTTCTCTTATTTTTCCTGTATTGTTTTGTCATTTGATTTTCCTTTTATTTTGTTAATTCTATTGACAGTATATCATTTTCATGATAAATTATTAATCAGTTCTGCTGCTGTGGCACAGGAGGTAGCGCACCTCATTGGTAGTGAGGAGGTCACGGGTTCAACTCCCGTCAGCAGCTTTATAAAGAAGACTTAAAACATCTGTTTTAAGTCTTCTTTTTATTTCTCTTATCTTTACTTTAACTTTCCTGATCATTTCTGATCTTCCTGCGAATCCTCTGAATCGCATTATCAATGGATTTATCACTTTTTCCAAGTTTTTTTGCAATCGTTGTATATGTTTCTCCATTCAGATAATGATACATCACCTGTTTTTCGAATTTACTTAAATTCTGGTCAAGCATTTTGTAATAATCATTTAATTCTTCCTTTCGAAGCATCATCTCCTCCGGAGTTTCCTCCGGAGTTTCTAAGATTTCATCCAATGATAATTCTTCTTCCTGATTCTTTTGTTCAAACAGAGAGATTGCTGTATTCAACGGAATATGTTTTTTTCTGTTAAATGCAGTGATCGTTGTATAGATCTGTCTTTGCACACACAGATAAGCAAACGTTGAAAACGAAGTGTTTTTTTCTTCCTGATAGGATGTCACTGCTTTAAAAAGCCCGATCATTCCTTCCTGGATCAGATCTTCTTCATCCCCACCTGCAAGAAAAAAGCTCCTTGCCTCTTTCCTTACCATATCCCTGTATCTCTCTAACAGACATTCCATCGCATCATCATTACCGCTTTGGATCTGTCTGAGCAATTTCTCATCAGAAATTGTTTTTAATTCTTTCATTCTTTATTTTCCCAGTCGTTGTCTTACAACTTCAAACGCCAGAACACCTGCTGCTACAGAAGCATTCAGTGAATCAATATCTCCTTTCATTGGAATAGATGAGATAAAGTCACACTTTTCCTTTACCAAACGGCTCACACCGCTTCCTTCATTTCCAATAACAAGCCCGATCGATCCTGTCAGATTCTGACGATAAATCACTTCTCCATCCATATCTGCACATGCAAACCACATACCACGTTCTTTTAGTTCATCCATTGTTTTTCCAATATTTGTTACTTTCACAACTGGTGTATAATTGATCGCACCTGCAGATGTTTTTGCTACGGTTGGTGTAATTCCAACTGCACGATGCTTTGGAATGATCACTCCATGTGCACCTGCAAGATTTGCTGTACGAATGATCGCCCCAAGATTATGAGGGTCTTCAATCCCATCTAACAGGATAAAGAAAGGATCCTCACCCTTTTCTTCTGCTCTTTTAAACAGATCCTCAATTGTTCCATATTCATATGCTGCGACAATTGCAACAACTCCCTGATGATGTTCATTTGTCAGCTGATTCAAGCGTTCTTTATCTACAAATTTAAGAATCGCATCTGTTTTCTTTGCCTCTCTTACGATCGTACGGATCGGTCCATCCTGACATCCATCCAATACAAAAATCTTGTCGATTGGTTTCTTTGCTCTTAAAGCCTCGATCACGGCATTACGCCCTGCGATCAGATCTTCTTTATGATTCATGTTCTTCTCCTATTTCTTCTTTTTTATTCAAATCAAAACCGATCCCGATCAATTCGATAATGCGGTCCATATCTCCTGCCAGATATAAATATCCAACCAAAGCTTCCACTCCAGTTGCTTTTCTGTAATCCATCATAGATGCATTCTTTGCAACAGAACCTGATTTGGAATTTCTTCCACGTTTATAAACAGCCATTTCTTCTTCTGTCAAAAATGGCTCGATCTTTTCAAACACTTCTTTTTGTGCAGAAGCTTTGACCATACTGCTTGATTTTTTGTGATACTTATTCACACTCATATTCCCTGCAGACATAACGATCGTTCGGATCACGATCTCATAGATCGCATCTCCAATGTAAGCAAGAGATAATGGAGAGTAACTTTTGGGATCCAATCCATCAAGATACAATCCTTCTTTGATCTTTTGAATTAAGCTCTGCTCCATTTTACACCTTCTCTTGTATCTTTTAATACGATACCCTGCTCTAATAACTGGTCTCTGATCTCGTCTGCTCTTGCAAAATCTTTGTTCTTTCTTGCCGCCTGACGTTCTTCGATCAGTTTTTCGATTTCTTCATCTAGAATCTCTTCTTCTTTTGTTGTTTCAATTCCAAGAACGCTGCAAAGATCTTCTAATACTTTTAGTACTTTCTTTGCATAGTCTGCACTGAAGTCTTTCACTGTTGAGTTTGATTCACGCACGATCTCAAAAATAGCCGAAACTGCATCTGCTGTGTTAAAGTCATCTTCCATTGCATCTTCAAATTTCTTTACAAGTACTTCTATATTAGCAAAATGTTCTGTTTCTTCTTTGCCTAAAGAACCTGTTTCTTCTTTAGCTACCATCTCTCTGCATAGATCGATCGCTGTCAAGATACGGTCCAATCCTGTTTTTGCACTTTCTACTAAAGTATCACTGAAGTTTAATGGGGTTCTGTAGTGTGCACTTAACATGAAGAAACGGATCACCTGTAATGGATACTTTTCTCCAATTTCACGCACTGTAAAGAAGTTTCCTGCTGATTTAGACATTTTCTTATTGTTGATATTTAAGAAACCATTATGCATCCAGTAATTCGCAAACTTCTCCCCATTGCATGCTTCACTCTGTGCGATCTCATTTTCATGATGAGGGAAGATCAAGTCTTCTCCACCTGCATGAATATCAATTGTATCTCCGATATATTTCTTAGACATCTCAGAACACTCAATATGCCATCCTGGTCTTCCTTCTCCCCATGGAGAATCCCATGCGATTTCTCCTTCTTTCTTTGGTTTCCATAATACAAAATCAAGAGGATCTTCCTTTCCTTCTTCTCCTGTTACCTTGATCTCGCGATGTCCTGCTTCTAGATCATCAATATTTTTCTTGGAGAGTTTTCCATAATCTTTAAAAGATCTTGTCTTAAAGTATACAGTTCCATCTACTTCATATGCATGCCCTTTTTTGATCAATGTCTGAATCATTTTGATCATTCCACCGATTTCTTCTGTCGCTCTTGGCTGGTGGGTTGCAGGTTTGATATTTAACGCTTCCATATCTTGTTTGCATTCCTTAATATATCTTTCTGCGATCTCTGTTGCTGTTACACCTTCTTCATTTGCCTTCTTAATGATCTTGTCATCGACATCTGTGAAGTTTGAAACATAATTTACTTCATATCCTTTATATTCAAAGTAACGACGCACCGTATCAAAAATGATCATTGGTCTTGCATTTCCAATATGAATGTAGTTATACACCGTTGGCCCACAAACATACATTCCAACTTTCCCTGGATGCACCGGTACAAATTCTTCTTTTTGTCTTGTCAGTGTATTGTAGATTTTCATTTTTCTTTTTCCCTTCTGATTGCTTCTGAATTTTGATAATGTATAATAAATGTTTCCAGTGCCTGTCGTAATTCAGCATTCTCTCTTGCGAGCTTTTCGATATCCATATCGACTGGATTTGGAAGATCGATCTGGTCAAGCACAATACTCTGAATGCGATTGACTCTCTCTCCATCCTGTTTAACTACCTTACCTGGAACTCCGACAACAGTAGAATTCGGCGGTACATCAGATACAACAACACTTCCTGCACCAATCTTTGAGTTCTTTCCAATTGTAATAGATCCCAAAACCTTAGCACCTGAACTGATCATAACATTATCTTCGATCGTTGGATGACGTTTTCCAGTTTCATTTCCAGTTCCACCTAATGTAACACCCTGATATAAGGTCACATTATTTCCGATGATCGTCGTCTCGCCAATGACCACTCCATGCCCATGGTCAATAAAGAACCCTTCTCCGATCTGTGCACCTGGATGAATCTCAATTCCAGTTTTTCTCGCCCATTTCTGAGAAATCTTTCTAGCTTTGTAAAACTCTCCTTTCTTATATAATTCGTGTGCAACACGATGCCAATACAGTGCTTTTACATAAGGATACAAAAAAACTTCTTTCTCTTCCCTTAACGCAGGGTCTCTTAGTTTGATCGTATCATATTGGCTTTTCGCAAATTCTCGAAAACCCATCATAATTTCTAAACCTCCAATATATAATATGTAATTTACAGGACTTTTTATATCATAGAGGATTCCATCAAAATTTTCTATAATACAAAAAACTCCGTCTCTAAATAAAGAGACGGAGTATATCCGCGGTTCCACTCTTTTAAAAGTTCCTGATCTTCTTATTATATATCTGACTAATATCACTTGATCAGGATACTTTCACTCGAATCCGTTAACGCCGGCAACGTACAAAACTACTTTATTCATCTTGTCTGCTCCCAGATGCATTCCAGACATCTTCCCTCAAAGCCGCTTCCAGCCGATGGCAGCTTCTCTCTGACAGTTCCAACTTGTCTGTACTAATTCTGTTCATTGCATTTAACTACGAATAGTTTATGCTTTTTCATACAAAATGTCAACAGATTCTTATTTTTCATACAAAGTATTTGTTATTTATTCTGGTAAAACTCTCGCCTTCACAACAGCCTTCTTCACTGCACTTCCTACAATGATCGCGATCACGATCTTTGCCGCATCTCCTGGAAGATATGGAATCACACCTGCATATAATCCCTGTACAAATGTTAAATGCATCTGTACACACAGCCAAATCGTTCCAAATGCATATGTTACTGCTGTTCCAAGTACCATACCAATTACTGCCATCACTATGTTCCCTGAGAATTTTTCTACAAAGAATCCACTGATCAATGCCAAAAAGATAAATCCAACCAAATATCCTCCTGTTGGTCCTGCAAGTTTAGCAAGCCCACCACTAAATCCTGAAAATACTGGAAGTCCTACTGCTCCGATCAGAAGGTATACAAGATAACTGATCGTTCCACGTTTCATCCCAATAACCATTACCGCAAAATAAATCACCAAGTTCGTAAATGAAATCGGTACTGGTGTAAATGGCAATGTGATCGACATTGGTCCTAAAATACAAGTTAATGCTGCCATTAATGCAATCAGTGTTAAATCCTGAATTTTCATTGTTTGTTGTTCCATAATAAATTTCTCCCTCACTTTTATTATTTTCCTGTACTGACTGCCATTATATATCATCAATCCCTTATTGTCAACTTTGTTTTTTTAAAAGTTAACAATAAAGGGGTCTTTTGATCATTCTAAAAAAAGAAAGGCACCACCGATGCCTTTCTTAATCTTCGTTCTCTTCTTCTAAAATCCCAAGTTCTTTGATCCGCTCCTCAATCTTCTTTAAAGATTCTTCATAAGTTCCTTCTTTTGTCTCTTCCCTCTCCTGATTCATTCCATCAAGTAATTCGTCAATATTCTTACTTAATGGATTGCTGTCCGTTTTTCTCGTCAATAATCCCATATCTGTCTCCTTCTTCCGCTTCTTTGATGATCCTGCATGGATTACCTGCAGCAACTACATTGGCAGGAATATCCTTTGTTACAACACTTCCTGCACCGATCACACTATTGTCGCCGATCGTAACTCCAGGAAGAATCGTAACCCCTCCGCCAATCCATACTTTATCTCCAATCTTAACTGGGAGGGCCCATTCATATCCCTTTTCTCGTCTCTTCACATCTGCTGGGTGGTTCGCAGTATAAATTCCTACATTCGGACCTATAAAAACATGATTCCCGATTTCAACTCCTCCACCATCTAAAATCGTCAGATTAAAGTTTGAGAAAAAGTCACTTCCAATCGTTGTCCTATAT
>ERZ780149.4719-NODE-4719-length-10420-cov-5.475736_pt1 | contig 10420 bp, 5 predicted proteins | sample MGYA00511367_ERZ780149 | MGnify/ENA primary metagenome ERZ780149 (study PRJEB29588, sample SAMEA2153852) | human gut metagenome | biome: human gut; feature: human-associated habitat; material: faeces | place: Denmark | collected 2008/2010 ...
CCGCCGCTTCCGCAAGCCTTGCGGCTTCTGCCGCCTGCTGCTCGCGAAGCTGCCTGCGGTATTCCTTATGGCGCTCGCGCTTTTCACGCCGCCGTTTCTTGCCTTCTAAATAATATTCTGAGACCGGTCTGGTTCCTGCTTTTTCGAGCATTCTCGTCCATGGTCCGAACCGTTTTTTGAGTTCCCGGTCATACAGCACGTCTTTTCGCGTAGGCTCTCTGCCGTATTCCATGGTAAAGTCCCGCACCAGCTGCAGCAATTCCGCATCGCTCATTTTGGTGTAAGGCTCGCACAGCGCGTTGAGCTTCCGCGCCTTTTCCGAATCGGTCAGGTTCGGATCCTCCTCGATGCTCTGTTTCAGTTCTCGCTGATTCATGTTCCATCTCCTTCTGATAGACAAAATGCTTTTGCAGTTTCTATCTATGCTCTATTTCTGTTTCCTTTTGCGGGCGGCGCTTCCCTTTTGCCTCCGCCCGCTGTAAGGATATATAAGGATGTCTGTTTTATCTCAGGCTCAAACTGCCGCAAAAATGGCAAAAGCGATGATTCCGACAATCATCGCTTCTGTGACAAATCTTCGTCGTGCAAACCCTTTGATAACTTTTTAACATCGCAGCTTCCTGCTATGATGCTTGTGTTTCTCAGGTTTTGCTTTTTGTAGGTCTTCTGACTGATCCATTCATGCGCGTGAAGCCCTGCAGTCTCTGAGACCGCGTCCTCTTTTTCGCGCAAACGCATTGCTTCAGCCTTCTCTCCGGGCCATGACAGCCCTTCCAATGACCGGTTTTCACCGCGCGCGGATTACTCCGTACGGAAAACAATGCTTTAGAAATACAGCTACTTTGGGAAGTCTGCCGCCGGGTCCTGCGCGGATCGCGCGCTGGCCGGATTCGCTGCCTGCGAATCCAATGGGCTGACTTCTTTCCGTGTCCGGGATTCTCACCCGATTCCCTTGTTCAGCTGGAACAAGCATGCGTGTCCGTTCGGCACTGCCGGCGCTGCTTGCGCCGCATCTGCGTCCGTTCGGGTCGCGCATTTGCCACAAAAGCCTGTAATTGATTCATTATTCATTTTTGTGTTTGCCTGCATCGTTTCGTTTTGCCTCTGCATTACTTCACACTGCTATGTATTGCTGCTCTAAGGGCGGTGCTTTCCTTCGCAGCATCGCCCTAAAAGGATGAAAGAGCACAAAAAACTGCCGTTTTTGGCAGTTCCTCTAAATTCAGATCATCAATGTTTCTGTATGCGGTGCATGTCGTTATGCGTTCTGTCTACAGTTTGAAAAGTGCCGATCGGCAAGCATGCAAGCCGCTGTAACTGTAATGCTCTATATGCCGCTCTTACCTTTTCTTCATTGATGCAAAATTCTACTGCCAAGAGATTTTTCCATCTGAACGATAACTCGTCTCCCGAACTTGTCCTGTCATGCAGGCATTACGGTTGCTGGTACAGTTGGTCTCTCAACCATTTCCGTTAGTTATCCTCTTTTTACCAGTATATCTTGATACTGCGAGCTTGTGTTGCTCAATTTCTCGTCTTTTTTCGACAGGATTACCAAAAGGTACACCTTTTGGTAAACGATTCGACAAAATATTTTTTCTCAAATCTTTCATACTTTCGACATGTTTTTGTCAAAATAGGTTGCTTTTTTTGATTTGCTATGATAGGATATAGACATCCGAAAGGCAGAAGGCTATGTAAAATATTCTTTTGCTGACTTACCAAAAGGTGTACCTTTTGAAAAGTCAAAGGTTCATGGCTTTCATCGTTCGATAAAAGGTTCCCTGACTGAGACCGCTTTGCCGAAGCGCCTCTTGCAGGGGCAATTTTTTTTGCATATATTTTAGGATGGTATGCTCAACCTCGGGACTGATCTTGACACCGGGTCTGCCAAAGCGCACACCGCGTGCCTGTGCAGCGTCGATTCCCTCTCGTTGCCGCTGCTTGATATTTTCCCTTTCGTTTTCGGCCGCAAAGGACAGAACCTGCAGTACGAGATCCGCGATGAAAGTTCCCAATAAATCTTTACTCAAAGTGGTGTCTAAAAGCGGCATATCGATGACTTTAATATCGGACTTGATTTCTTTGGTGATATAGCGCCACTGCTCTATGATCTCCTCGTAGTCTCTGCCCAGCCGATCAATACTTTTGACAAGTAAAAGGTCGCCCTCTTTGAGTACCCGCAACAGTTTTTGGTACTCTGGACGGTCAAAGTCTTTGCCCGACTGCTTATCGATAAAAATGCGGTCAATCGGAATTCCCACCTGTTGCATCGCCAAAAGCTGCCGGTCTTCGTTTTGCTCTTTCGTTGATACGCGTACATATCCATATCGTTTGCTTTTCGTTTGATTCATTTGTATTACCTCCGCTTTACCCATAGTATTGGCAAAATTGAAGTAATCATCAGCAACTTGCAAAACGATGTACGGTTTCATTCCCATTATACTCGATTTTCTTGAAAAAACTGCTCGGTTTTCAGGGGTTACGAAAAGCTTTTTAGCTTTGCGGGCGGCATGCTGCCGCCCGCGCATGGGTTACCGACTTGTTTTTCTTCTTTTTCGGAGCATTCCGGTGCTGAAAACAAGGCCTGCTGTCGCTCCTGCAAGAAGCAGAAGATAGCCTGCTGCATTCGCAGCATCACCTGTCTTTGGCACTTCCTGCGGATTCTTTGGTTTTTCCGGTTTACTCGGCTTTTCAGGCTTTTCTGGTTTGTCCGGTTTTTCCGGCTTGTCCGGCTTCTTACCGATGGTGACGGTCTGCCAATCATCTTTCAAATCTTCGTGCTTTGCGATTTCGGTCTCTGTGATAGTCCCGTCTGCTTGTTTCACTCTTTTGTACAGTTTCTCAAACGCAACGAGGCTTTTTCCTTCGATGTTTTCGGTGCGGAATGCGAATGCGACGGTTTCCTGTCCGTTTGCACTGCCTGCCGTAAAGATCTTCTCTGCAGTGATAGGTTTACCATCTACCAGAAATTCTTTTCCGGTTGCTCTGTCCATCAGAGTTCCGATCAAACGGTACTCGCCCTGCGGTAAATTGTAATAGGAAACGGTATCTGTCAGCAGGAGGTCGCGCTCCGGCTCCGCTTCATGCGTGCCGCTTTTGGCATCCACGAGGGTTGTGCGGATGGACGGCGTGCTTGGCGATGGGTTTGGTTTTCCCGGCTCGCCCGGCGTGCGGTCGTTTGGAATATCTCCTGCATTCACATTGTCAAAGGTATTGACTTTGATCTTGAGGGTGCCTTCGGCATGATCCTGTCTTGCCTGTGTGACAGTTTTCGTAAAGAAGACCACATCCTTTGCGTCCTGCCCATCAATACTTGCTGTCGGTACTTCTTCATCCATGATTGCGCCTGCCTGCGTATTTACCATGCGGATCGTGAGTTTTCCGCTTTCACTTAGGCTCATAGACACGCTCGCGCCGCTTGTCGTTTCAAAGGATAGCTGCTCGCCTGCAGCGATGTGAAATGCAGAAAGCGACGCGTCCTGCATTTCTTCGCTAGTCTTGCCGTCTGCCCCGGTTCGGAATACGGGGTCTGTGACAGCCTGCTGTCCTTTTTCGTCTGTCATCGTAAAATCAAGGCGATGCGTGAATACTTGATTTCCGTCCTTATCCAGAATCCCAACGGTTTTCACGCTGCCGTCTGCCTGCTTTTCCTCTTTTGTCTTCGGCGTGTGCGTCAGCGTGCCTTTCAAGCGGTTCGGGTTGCTGCCTGCTTCGCTGAAAGAGAGTTCTGTTTTCGTTTCTGTGAGGCTCTCGCCTTTTACCTTTGGAAATTCATAGCTAAAGCTCGTATAATATCCTGTGTAGGAAACGGTCGGAAGATAGGTTTTTTCCATGCCGTCGAGAAGGTAGGTATAGGTATTTTCAGAAGCCGATACCTTTAATTCCTTGCCGTTTGGCAAGGTGATCGTGCATTCCTTTCCCGCAAGTACCGATGCGGTAATGTCTGTGCGATCTTCTTCGCACCGGATTTCAGTCAGTCCGTCCGTAAGATCTTCGGTCAGCGCATAGGCTTTGCCGTCTATCGTGATCTCCGGCATCGGATAGCGCTGCAGCACTTCGATCTTTATATCCACCTTGCCGCTGCGATCTAGGATTAGTTTTCCGCTGACACCGTCTGCCGGATAGGTAAATTCACATGGCTCTGAGGTAATCTCTTTGCTCTCGCCGACTGCGAAATAAAATGGGGTTGGATTCAGTTTGTAGCCTGCTTTGGTATCAAGTTCTTTGAGGTAATAAACGCCGTCCGGCAGCTTGATTCGCTCCTTTCCCTTGCCGCTTGGATTGACTGTAATGCTTCCGATCAGGCTGTCTTTCTTTGCCGTTTTTGTAAGACCTGTGAGATTTCCTTTCGCGCTAATGTCCTCGCCTGCAAAGATGCCAAAAGTCGCGCCATCCCCCGGAAGATAGCTTCCGCTTTGATAGGCGGTTTCAAAGACCTTACTGAGGTCGATTTCCACTTCATAGCGTTTGTTGGTAAGGCTTAGGATCTTCCATACCAGTGGAGTATCCTGATTCTCATAGGTGAGGCGGACTTCCTGCGCCTCGCCGTCCGTAACATAGCCGTCCGGCGCACTGATCTCGCGTACCAGATATCTGCCAAGCGGCAGAAGTGAAGAATCCGCGCGTCCGTTTGCATCGGTCGTGATGGTCTCAATCAAGGTGGACTTCGGCGCGCGATTGGTTTTGTAGATGCCGCTCAGCGCCAAGACGCCCGCGCGGTTTCCACTCGGCGTTTCTGCACTGTAAAGCTGCATCGTATAGCCATCCGCAAAGCTAATCTCTACCGGCGCAGCTTCATTTTCAAAAGAAACAATTTCAAGGCTGTAATACACATCTTCTGCAGTGCCGCCATGCTGACGCGCGGTCACGGTAATGCCGTCATATGGTTTCAGAATCACTTCAGTATTGTCAGAGCTAAGTTCATGAAACCAGTCGAGGGTTTTCCTTTCTATGCCGCCCTCTGCGTCCCGATGCGAAAACTTTAGCGTCGGAACCACCTCAGCAAAGTTCGCATCGACCGCATCCATCGGAATCTGAAGCATCGCCTGCAGGCTGCCGCCTGCATAGTACATCTCTGTTTTGATGCCGTCCGGACTCAGAAAATATACCGGGCTTTCCGGTGCGGCTGCCGTAAAGGTCAGGGTGCGCCCTGCCTGCACATAGGTATAGCCTGCGCCGACTTCGATGCTTGGGGTATCGGTAAGGAACGTAATCGCAGTCATCGCGTTGTCACCATCTGCTTTTGCCGCAATGCTAAAGCCGTCCAAGCTCAAGCGAAAGCCCTCTGCCCTGCCCTTTTGCTGCACATAGCTTACCTCATAGATCTCCGTGATACTGTTTTCTGTTTCATCTACACTTTTTGCATAGTCAAGGTATGAGCCTTTCTCTCCGGTGAACATATCGCCGCCGATCTCAAAGGAGCCGAGCGGCCGCTCGATGTCCTTTCCATCTGCGTCCTCGCCGACATAGGTATGCACCTCGGTCTGCATGAGGGATGCCAAATCAAGTGTTTCTTCGGTCTGTTCTTTTAAGGTTCCGGTCTTGACGATTCGTACCTTTGTGATGTTTCTGCCGCCTGCTTCAAAGCTGAGCGCGGTCTGCATGTCGTAGGATATCTTCAGAGAATCAGTTTCCGTTTCAAAATGATCCAATGCTTTCGTCTCCCTCTCTTCCGGCGATACATACAGCAGCTTCTTTTCGTTTTGCTCGGACTTTTCGCGCTCTAATAGATACCAGAGCTTTGCACCGCTTGCGTGGCTGAGACTTCCGCTTTCGTAGATGGCTGCCGGATGGCTCTTTCCCAGCGGGTCAAGCACTTCGATTTTTTCACTCTGCCTGTGCGTGGATATCTCCTTTGGAATCTTGATTTCTTCATCCGTCTTGCTGTCATAAATCCGGATTCCGTCGCTGCCGTCGGGCAGCAGCTCGTCGATCGCTGCATAGATGCCGTACACCGCACCTTTGAGCGATTCGTAGGCGCGGTAGACCGGGGTGAGAACGGTGTAGCCGTTCTTTGTTTCCTCTAAAAATCCGCTGAAAAGCGCGCCGCTTTTTTCGATGCGGATCTTACCCTTGACCGGATTGTTGGTCATGGCTGTAACCTTGTAATAGTGGATATACGGGTAGTCCTCGCTGTCATACTTTGGATCTGCCGGGCTGATATTTCCCTCATAGTCGACCTTCTGCCCGAAGTTTCCGTCTGTGTGCGTGTCCTGTTTCTCCACCGTAAAGGTGTAATAGTTCAAGACCTCTTTTGCTTTTTTGTATGCGAGGAAATTTCCGTTTTCGTCATAAATGCTGACAAGATCTTCGTAGGAAAGTCCATCCGGTGCCTCGGTTTTTCCCTCTGTGATTTCGCCGTAGTCTGCGGAAGATTGGTTTCCGTCCTTGTCATAGCGCCCGACAAAGTACCCTGCCGGAAGCAGGAATTCTTCCAAGCGATAGGTGCCAAACTCCAAGTGATACGGGATCGTGATCTCACCGTTTTCATCACAGCTCCATTCGTCTGCCTTGAGACTGGCATTGATATTCTGCGCATTTGGCAGAAGCTTGCCGTAGTTCTTAGACTTCTTAGGGTCAGCCAGAAGCGGATTTCCCATGTAGCGGATACGGAACTTCGTGCCTTTCAGCGCGACTTTCTTTCCGGTTTCTGCGTCCGTCTTGATGATCTTGACCACATTCTCGATTTTTTTGTTTCGGATATCATAGTCATAGCGGTCATCATAGGTATCCTTTGGGGTATAGCTTCCGCTATGCTCATCGATCACCACCTCGAATTCCTCCAGTACGAAAGAAGTATCATCCGCGCGTATTTCCCGCATCACATAAGTGCCGTAAGGAATATCATAGAGAAACAGTTCGCCATTTTTGCCGATGAGAAGCGCCTCACTTCCGTTATCGATGCCACTGGTATCACGCACTGCGCGGTAGACAGCCGTTCCGTTTTTCAGTGGTTCTTCTTTCACGAATCTAAGATTTGGATGGTTTTCATAGCCGCCGGATTTTAAGGTGAGCCGCCACGCGGACTTGGTGGACTTGTCTTGTCCGCCGGAGGTTCCCTCCTCGTCAAAGACATTGGCATTTTCAAGGGATTTTGTCAGATTCAGCTTGCCGCGGTAACAGTCGTTCACAAAGACTTCTTCCGGATAAACCAGCGGATTTTCTCCCTCGACCTCGCTGAGAGTTCCGGTCACGCTGTTTTCTTCGGTATTTTTCCCTTCTGTAATCTGCCAGCGGACATCATAGGTGATCTCGCACCAGTTTTCCGGATTTGCGGTGCAGGTCTGGCTGTTAGTGGTCACAGCATCATAGCGGATTTCATAGCGCCGCATGCCGCTGTCCGGCTCGACGAATCGTCCGTCCGGGCGAATCTCCCGCACTTCGTAGGTCACCTTTCCGCTCCACTCGATTTTGGTCGGGCTGACTACGCAGTGCACACCGTCTTTGGTGGTATGCGTGTAACTTCCGCTTTCCGTCATCGTAAGCACCATCGCATCTTCCCACGGCTGATCCCGGAGAGCGTCGGTGTTTCCGTAGGCGTCCAGCGTGATGCGGTCGACTTCCTCGCCGTCCTTTAAGAGCACGTAGGTTGCCGACAGCGCCGCATCGCCCATTCCCGTATGCACATTACCGTCCCAGCCGGGGTTGAGATCTTCTTTACTGACCGGAATTTCAATCTCCGGAAAATATTCCGGCTCCGGACGCTCACTTTCCGGCGGGATCTCCGGCGGAATCTCACGCTTGCTTAGCTTAAAGTAGAAAAAGATAGGGTCTGCAGAGCCCGTGGTAATAGTCTGGCGATGCGCCGCGCCGGATGACCAACCCCAAAATAAAAGGTCGTCTCTGCACGCTTTGCCATGCAGCTTTTTCTGCATGGTGTAGAGGGTATCCCACTTTGGCTCGTCGGTTTCGGAGTCTCCCTGAAAGACGACTTCATAGTATCTTCCTTTGTCTTCTTTCTTTGGCGTAATCGACAGCTTACTTTTACCGCTTCCTTTGGTGATGATGATTTCATTGCTTAGCGTCTGACCGCTGAGGATCTTTTCGGTGTCGCGCACGCTCCCGCGCCAGATGCGTTTATCTGTTTCATCCTGCGTCAGTTTGATGGTCGGTGCTTTCTTCTGATCGCTGTTTCCAAGTTCTCTTGGCATCACCTTTTGATATTTCATCGCCTGCAGCATGAAGTCGTAAATGTCCTGCGCCGGAGTGTCTTTGATAAGCTGGTAATAGAAGTATTTGCCGAGTTTTTTGCCGCTCGGCGTTCCGCTTGCGTTCGTAAAGGAAAGTCCCGGATCTTTTCGCTCAAGGTTATTCTTTCCGCTGCTGCTTACGCGAAACTCCTGCTGGATTTCCCAGATTAGTACCTGCGTGGCAAGATACCAGTCATCCCGGTTATATCCTGCGCCGCTCTTTGCGCGGTGTTTGCCGTAGTAGCTCGAAGCTTCAAAGCACATGGCGCGAAGGTCGCTGTAGCTGTCTCCGGTCTGGCAGCCAAAGAGGAGTGCGCTCTGTATATTTTCACGCATCGCTTCGCTCATTCCCCGGAAAATCTGGTTTTCGTCCTTACTTTCCGGTAGATACTGCTTTCCGCTTTCTGCGATCACACCATGCTCAATGCAGTAACCGCGAGTCTGCTCGCTGCCCTGCTTGATGATATACGAGCGCTTCGCCGATGCTAGCTCTTGTGCAGTCCCGGTGTGTTTCTTTCCGGCATGATCATACCAGTAGATTTGATGCCAGCCAAGACACGATGACGGAAATCGGTAGGTATCGCCATCGGTAGTCGCAAGTACGCTGCCCTCATCCCAGACGGCAGGGCGGTTTGCGCTTGGCGCTGCAAGCGCGCTCTGCGTGAAAACGCTGAGGATCATGGCGATCACAAGCAGCATACTGATAAGTTTTCTTTTTCTCATGTGAATTCATCTCCTTTTTTTGCACAAAAAAACACCCGGATGATATCATTCCGAGTGCCTTGCATCTTTTGATTTACTTGTTTTTCTTTCTGATTTTTTCTTCTATCCTTCGAGGAAGGACACACTGCAGTACATATCGTGGTCGTCGATCCATACCTTGATGCAGTGGTCTTTCAGTCCGAAGTGGGTGTACTGATGGTCGAAGACATAGTCGACCGCATCTTCAAGGCTTGCATATTTGGATAAGTACATCGGCCAACAGGTACTCCACGAGGAGTTCTCCGGTGTCTTGACTTCGCCATCGATATAGATATCATTGAGTTCAGCGCCGTATTCATTTACCAGCCGTTCTTCGATTGCCTGTTTCAGCTCCGCATTCGTCCATGTTTCGTGGTAGCGATATGGCGCAGAGTACAGACTGTAGATACGCTTTCCGCGAATCACCTTGTAGGCACGCACCTTGAATTCATACGGGTAATCTGTATTGCATCCGATGTGCGCATAACCATCTTTGCTGCGGTAGACGGTGAAGATATCGGTGTTTTTCGTGTACCACTTTTTTGTTCCGTTCTCTCTTACCGCAATCTGATAGCCACTTGCGCCACTGACAGGCTTCCATCGCAGTTCGACTTCTCCAAAGCCCTCTTTCTTTTCAAACAGACTTGTGATGATCGGTTTTCTCGGTCTTGCATGCGCCTTTTTGACCTGCGATACCTTTGCGTAGACTTTGCCGTCTGCATCTTCCCGGTAGGCTTTCAGTTTGTAGCAGTAGGTTCTCCCGCAGGTTCGTCCGGTGTCGATATAGGAGCTGCTCTCGCCGCTCTCCGCTGTATAGATTTTCTGATAGTTCTTTGCGCCCTCTGCCTTGCGATACAGGATGTATCCGTCTGCGCCGGCATCAGCCTCCCACGAAATTTTAATCTTTGTCACATCATAGCTTGCTGCCTTCAGCACAGGCCTTTGCGTTTTGATGTTTGTCTCATCCTGCGTTTCCTGCTGCATCGGCTGTGCCGTGCTTTCACTTGGACTTTCCGCATAAGCTGCATAAGCTGTCTGCGTGATCAGAAGCAGTGCAAGCAGTCCTGTTAGAATCTTTTTCATCTCTCGCCTCCCTTTTCCTCATGGTTTCTTCGGTTTTTCTTACCGACATTATGGGGGCAAAGGGACGGTTTGTCAACGAAATCCTGCAGTTTTCAAAGAAAGAATCGAGCTTTATTCAAATTCAATTTTCTCAAAGTCTTTATAATCTTCCTCCGAAAAGCCAAATTCTTTATCCACCTCTTCGCTGCTGATGCAAAGCTCCGGTTTGTAGTTTTGCATTCTTTTTTCCGCCAACTTCTGTAAAGCTTCATCATCGTTTTGAGCACCTAACGGTGAATTTTTCTTCCGGTTCTCCATTGCTACATCTCCTTTCTGCCTGCTGACTGAAACAAAAAACAGCCTGCATAAGCTGCGGACTGTTCCTGAATCTCATATCTCTGCCTGCACGATTTGTCCAAAATTCA
>ERZ780149.4721-NODE-4721-length-10416-cov-2.370235_pt1 | contig 10416 bp, 11 predicted proteins | sample MGYA00511367_ERZ780149 | MGnify/ENA primary metagenome ERZ780149 (study PRJEB29588, sample SAMEA2153852) | human gut metagenome | biome: human gut; feature: human-associated habitat; material: faeces | place: Denmark | collected 2008/2010 ...
CGGCTTTAGTTCACTTTTTAAAATGATTATAAACAGACGCATCTGGAAGTACCGGACAGCAATGAAGAGATATTTTAATTGAAGAGCCATACGACAAGAGCCACCGCGAGCGAAGCACAGTACCTCAGGTTAACCGATTAAAAGATTCTATTGAAATTGCCCCCAATAGTCAGATGCTATTCAAATTATAACGTCATAGTAAACAACTGGAAACAGTTTGAGGATGGCGTGACATTATGAAGAATTTATTCTCATTTGTCGCAGTTTTATTAAGTGTCGTTTTCTTGTCAGCATGTTCTGGTGAGGAAAGTGTGATGATGGCTTCTCTTCCGGAAGCTCCTGCTGAAAAGCCGGAAATCCCAGAAGAAGACGAGGATTACATTGACTGGAAGTTTTCTTTCTCTACAATTGTAGAAAAGAAGACTACACTGTCTGAAGATGGCGTCGTTGATTTCCATTTGGTTATCAATGACAAGTACGAAGCAGAATATATGGGGCAAACCCATTACAAAGATTCTGTTCGTTCCTATAGTTTCAGTAGTGTCATGCCCGCTGAATGGAGAAATATTTCTTTGGCTATGTCCAAGGGATATAAACTCTATCAGAAAGAGTTCACAAACCATACGAAACAGCTGAAACGCAATTCGTATGAAACTTCTAACGACTCTACAGTCGTTGAAGGCGGATGGACAATCACTCGTACATCCGGTGAATTCCACTTCAATGTCATCTCCGAGAGCAATCCCGAAGATGCATTTGATCCCACGGGAAGCTGCAACTCTTTCGCCGGTTTCTTCACGGACGAACATCTTGGAGAAATCCAGATGGACCCGGTGAATATCACCATGAAGTTTAATGGTTTTTCCATTAAACATCACAAGGACAACACCTACAAATATGATGAAGAATCAGGTTTGTGGATTGACCGTCCTTGGGACAATGGTGATAACACCCAAAGCGGTGTTTCTGCAAAGGAAGGGGAAAAGGAATATCTCCGCTACCCTATCATTTGCACCGTTAAATTTTCTTGTCCTGAATTTAATGTGGACAAGAAAATGAACTCAGAGTACGACTACTGGGTAGAGTACAATGAGGAAGAATGGATCCTTGAGGGAAACGCAGTATTGCGTTAAACCGCATCAAAATTAAAAAGAGTTCCGAGCATATGCTTGGAACTCTTTTTTGTTATCGACATTCAAATCTATGGCGAACAAGCTTTTAATAAAAAAATGTTTTAGGTGCAACATTTAGGCTACAACATCAGCAATATTCGGCAGGCTTACCGATAAAGCCATTCCTCGTATGCCCGTTTATTTCTTGCTGCTACGGACATCTCCTGTTTCCCTCTAAAGCTTTTATTTCCGGCAGGAGAGGAAGTTCCTCCCGCAACAGATGAATCGTGTGCACCTTTATTTTCTTTAAAGAAATTTATGCGTTCTATTGCCGTTAAATAACGCTTTTGCTCATATCCGGCTTTTTGGGCCAATTCTGTATACATTTGGGCTTGTTGGAAATCCGACTCGGCTCGGCTCAGCGTTTCGGCTGTTATTTTTACGGCATAATTTAAATCATATTTTAATTTAAACTTGGCAGTACGATTATATTTTTCGGCAGGCAGGCAGTCAACTATTCTTAAACTGTTCATATACAGTGCCAGCTTTTCCGGACAGCCTTTAATTTTTTTCAGATTTTCATCGTGCAAGACCTCTTTGAAGAAACCCAAAGCAGCCCATTCATAGTCTTTTGAAACACTTTGGTTTTGACGACGGCGACGATTATATCCCAATTTAAGATCATGTATGCGGCATGCTTCCCGATTGTATTCTTCAAGCAACAGCAATTCCCGATATTCCGGAAGGCGGCGTTTGATATTGTACTCCAAAATGTTTAACATCGCAAGGTTTTCGGGCGAAATATGCCGGCGATACCGCTCTATCCCTTTGTATATACGGCGGCATTGCCATTCTTCAAGTTCATCGTTCTCGTTAGCATCAATATCCGTTGCCTGCCTATAGGCTTCAAGGTTATCACAGAAATCTACGGCATCTGTCAATTCTTTATTTTGGGGAAGCGTTTCTTCAAAAATATCCAGCTGCCGATTTTGTTCCAAACGATAGGCATAACGTTCACGGAAAATGGAAATTTCAGTATTTACAGGAATATTTTTATGATTTGCACAGCCGGCAACAGCACGGTTTATAATCCGAAAAAGCTCCGCATGACTGATATTCTCACCCATTGATTTGCCCTCTGCTGCATTATTTTTTATACTATAACACAAACATCCCGCTTTTGCAAAGAAAATTTGCAAAAAACGGCAGCCTGTATCCAGTAGGGAGATATTGGGAACAAACAGCAATAAATTGGAACAGACGAGCCCATTTATTCTAAATACGGACTTGGCAGCCGCTGCAAACAGATTTCGATGCAGCAAAAAAAATACGCCGGCTATAAGGCAGGGGCCGGCGTTGATATGTTACAAAATAATATTACCCGTTTTCGAGAATTTACTCGTTTTCGAGTATGATATCCCCCGTTTTAAGAAGGACAATCTTGTCTAATACCCATTTGTTAATTTGTTTTATTTTCTCATTTTCGATATTCAGGCGTTCGGCCATATCAATGATGAAATCTATTTCCTCATCATCCAGACCTCTGTCAGAATTTGCTAAATAACATAACTCTTTTATCAGCTGCAACGCTTTTTTACGCTCAGTAATCGTGCTGACCTTTGCCAAAACCTCTTCGCGATTCAGATTTTTCATGATGGCAACAATGTCTTTTTCGGGAATTTCATACATTTTGCCGATATTTTTCAAAAAATCTATCTCTTCTTTCGCTACCTTTTTATCTGAGCAGACCATACAACAAAAGCTCTCTACGAAAATCTTTTTCTCTTCCGGACTAAGGGTTGCAATATACTCATATTCCTGATTCATATTTTTTCTCCATAGCTTTTTATTGGTTGTACTATATAGCAATTTGTTTAAAATGCAGTAAATAAATGAAAACGGTGCATATCTAATAAAATGCATAATCTGAAAAAAATATGTTGACGCGAATAAAAACATAATGTAAACAAAATCAAGTTACGGAGTGTTGGCAGAGAGGTAATGCAGCGGATTGCTAATCCGTCATCCCGAATAAGGATGCACAGGTTCGAGTCCTGTACACTCCGCCAGTTAAAGGCCTGCTGTAAAAGCAGGCTTTTTTTGTACCTTATTTCCGTTTATAGAGATAATGCTGCCAATATGTTTCCAATTTATGCAGGCGCTGCCGTCGATATTTCAAATGCGGATAGTTTTTTGGCAGAGTCTGCGGATCTTATTTAGACAAAAATATTTAACTTTCTTTACTTTAATTTAAGTTTTTGCCGCTATATATAGTTGTGGGAAGTTATTTTTTTATTTTTGCAAGATGCGCAAAATAAGTATTGACAAAAATAATTAAAGGTGTCATTTATTATGTCAATAATAAGAAAGGAAACAAATATGATTAAGGCAACAATTAGCAACGAAACAAAGAGGAATGCTTTTGCCAAAGCCGGCGGCAGAAAGATTGCCGGCGGAATCTGCGTCAGCAAAGCAGCTACGCGGTTTGGTTATAAGCAACTACAAAACATTAGCGACAGGTATTTGTTCCGATAAAGAGATAAAGCATGACCTTAACAATGTTATCCTGTTTAAAAAGCAAAAAGAAGTCGCTTAAACATAAAAATCTGTTTTCAAAATATGCAAGAGCCCGATTGACCGGGCTTTTTCTTTGCTTTTTCATATTCACAGCTTTTTGAGATAAGGCCATCACCCGGCGGGAAAAATTCACCGGCCGCTTAATTTATGAAAAATTGCTTGCAAATGTACGGTAAATTTATATATTTACTGGTGAGAATTAATATTTAATAAGGAGAATATAATGCCTTTAGTTTCTATGCGTCAAATATTAGACCATGCTGCCGAAAACAATTACGGTGTTCCGGCATTCAACATTAATGACATGGAGCAAATTATCGCCGTTTTGGAAGCGGCTAAAGAAGTTAACGCTCCGGTTATTATCCAGACGTCTACAGGGGCGAGAAAATTTGCCGGCGACCCGATGATTCGCCACATGATTGCGGCCGGAATTGAAATGTATCCGGAATTGCCGATTTGTTTGCACCAGGATCATGGTTCATCTGTCGACATCTGCCAATCAGCTTTGGTTAACGGATATTCTTCGGTTATGATGGACGGTTCGTTGGAAGCTGACGGCAAAACTCCTTCTTCCTTTGAATATAATGTTCACGTTACCAAGGAAGTCGTTGCCCGTGCTCATGCCGTCGGCGCTTCTGTCGAAGGCGAACTCGGCGTTATCGGCTCTTTGGAAACCGGCAAAGGGGATAAAGAAGACGGACACGGCGCTGAAGGCGTTATTGATAAGAAACGTCTGGTAACGGATCCGGACGAAGCGGCTAAATTTGTAGCAGAAACCAACATTGATGCTTTGGCCGTCGCTGTCGGGACTTCTCACGGTGCATATAAGTTTACACGCAAGCCGACAGGAGATATTCTGGCAATTGCCGTTATCGAAAAAATCCATGCGAAACTGCCGAATACGCATATGGTTATGCACGGTTCCTCTTCCGTTCCGCAGGAACTGCAAGATTTAATCAATGCTTATGGCGGTGCCATTCCGCAGACTTTCGGCGTTCCGGTCGAAGAAATCGTACGCGGCATTAAATCCGGCGTTCGCAAAGTTAATGTCGATACAGACTGCCGTATGGCCATTACGGGTGCTATCAGAAGATTGTTCGCGGAAAATCCGAAAGAATTTGACCCGCGCAAATATCTGAAGCCGGCAATCGAAGAAATGAAGAAAGTCTGCATCGACCGTTATGTTGCCTTTGGCGCTGCGGGAAATGCCGATAAAATTAAGCCGGTTCCGTTGTCAGTTATGGCAAAAAGATATGCTGCCTAATTATTGATAACAACAGCCAAAGAACAGTAAAAAAAGAGCCGTTTTTAAAACGGCTCTTTGATTTGTGCAAGAGGCTTGCTTTTATAAAGCAAGCTGTGTTTTTGGAAAGAATTATGCCGGAGACACAATCATAAACATCTGCTTGCCTTCCATCTTAGGGGCAGAATCGACTTTGCACAATCCGTCCAAATCTTCCAAAAGCTTATTTAAAATTTCTTTTCCCAAATCATTCGCGCTCATTTCGCGCCCTTTATAACGCATGGTAAATTTAACTTTGTCACCCTGGGCTAAAAATTTTTTTGCCTGTTTAACCTTGACTTCATAATCATGCGTATCAATCATCGGGCGTAATTTCAACTCTTTTATGCTCACGACCTTTTGGTTCTTTTTGGCTTCGTTCTTCTTCTTCTGCATTTCATATTTATATTTGCCATAATCAAGAACCTTGCAGACCGGCGGGGTTGAGGCGAAATCTCAATCAAATCAAGCCCTACCTCCTGAGCTATTTTTAAAGCTTCCGCCAAGGAAACTACGCCTGCATTTTCCCCGTTATAATTAATTAAACGAACTTCTTTGGCTTTAATCTCTCTGTTAATGCGCGGCCCGTCATTTTCACGTACTGGCGCATTCGTGTTTTCTGTAGCTATGGTTGCCTCCAATTAAAATTAATGTTACATATAATATGATAATGTAACTTATTCCAGTTCGCAAGAAAAATCTTTTCGGGAATCGCGAAAAAACTTTCTGCTATAAGGACATTCCGACCATTTTTCTTTGCTGCAACAGCTGAATACCATCTATCGTGCGCCCCTTGTTCGTATAATATGAGGAATGGGCAAACAAAACTCCGCCTGTTTCCCGATTAAAATCTATGCCAACGAACCCCCGGCCGATTAATCCGTCAATCAGTTCAAAGCGATCAAAAGGGAGCATAATTCTCGGCTTAAAACAGGAAAGAACCGTTTCTTTCCCGAGAGGGCGGTGCAACAAAGATATTTTTCCTCCATCGGACGGATCTACCGCCGTCGCAAAAAGATTAAACCGCCCAGAAAAATATGGTGCCATATTCCATTTGTTTTTCCTGTCGACAATAGAGGTGCAATCTGTACATCCCATTTGTTCAGCCAATTTGAGACGATAGTTCACCATAACGGAATTTAAGGCATTGCCGCGATATTCCGGCAGAACAGAATCTGCTCCGAAAGAAGCTACCCGGCTTTTTCCTCCATTACGTTCCGCCCGAAAAAAATCATATTCGGCATTCGGTAATTCTTCCTGCAATTCCTGAAAATTTTCACATATTTTCAAATACGACATGCCTATCAGCGTATTCCCGACAAAAATTCCCGTGTAACGAAGATGGGGGTTATCAAATACGTTATAAAAGTACTCTCCCGAGTGTTTGTGAATAAAACACTCTTCACCTTTACGCAGATGCCGATAAATGTTTTCCGAAAGCTTTCCCATTGCTTCGGCATCCGCAGGATTTAGAGGCCGCAGGATAAAGCGCACGGCTTTTTCAACGTTTTCTCCGTTCACTTTATGCAGTTTTCCCTGCCAAATTTCCGTTTCGTTTATCCGATAAACTTTAATTTCTGTTGCCATTTTTCTCACTTCATAAAAAAAGCGGGACAAAATCCCGCTCATTTCCCATTTATATTGTCATATCAAATTAACAACACAAAACCGACGGCGGAATATTATTTTTCCGGCGTTTTATCTTCAACAGTTTTGTATTTATATTTGCAGACATTATATTTCCTCAAAAAGTTGCGGATAATTTATTTCACATATGACAGTTTGTCAATGACTTTGTATAGTGAACTGATAAATAGGAGTTTTCTTTATGTTTGATATAAGAAATATTACAGAAGATGAGGCAAAAAAACAACTGGAATATCTGGCAAAAGAGATAGAAAAAGCTGATATTGCCTATTATCAAAATGATGCACCATACCTTGACGATGCCGCTTATGACAAGCTGCGCCGCCTGAATGATGCCTTAGAAGCAAAATTCCCAGCGCTTATCCGCAACGATAGCCCGTCCAAACGCGTCGGGGCAATGGTTAAGAGCGAATTTAAAAAAGTCGAATTGAGTGTTCCGATGCTTTCTCTGGCGGATATTTTCAGCGAAGAAGAACTCAAAGACTTTATTATGAGCATTAAGCGCTTTTTAAACAGCAGCGATGACATCATTTTTACTTCCGAGCCTAAAATGGACGGCTTGTCTTTTTCAGCCTTATACGTCAACGGTATTTTTACACGGGGGTCAACCCGCGGAGACGGCAAAATCGGGGAAGACATTACAGAGAATTTGATAGCTATCCGCGGCTTTCCCCTATTTTTAAATAAAGAAGCGCCGGAAGTTTTTGAAGTCCGCGGCGAAGTGTTTATGTCAAAAGCCGATTTTTTAGCACTAAACCAAAAAAACGAAGAAGAACATAAAAAAACGTTTGCGAATCCGAGAAATGCCGCTGCCGGTTCATTGCGCCAGCTGGATACGCGCATTACGAAAGAACGGCGGCTCAGCTTTTTGGTCTATACTTGGGGTGAGGTTTCCGAAATTCGTTGGAAAAGCCAGGTTGAATTTCTTGAATACGTCAAAGAGCTCGGCTTTCCGGTTAATCCTTACAATAAAGTATGCCGTAATGAGCAGGAACTTCTGGACAGTTTTGAAACGCTTATGGAGAATCGGGCCGATTTGCCATACGATATTGACGGCATTGTTTACAAAGTCAATGATTTGGAGCTGCAAAAACGCCTCGGCTTTCTGACACGGACACCGCGATGGGCGATTGCCCATAAATTTCCTGCGGAACAGGCTATCACGCGATTAAACAATATTCGCGTCCAAGTGGGAAGAACAGGTGCTTTGACACCGGTTGCAGATTTGGAGCCGGTTAATGTCGGCGGAGTTCTGGTGTCACACGCAACCCTGCATAACGAAGATGAAATAAAGCGCAAGGATATCCGCATCGGCGATATGGTTATCATTCAGAGAGCCGGCGACGTTATTCCTCAAGTCGTTTCAGTCTTGACGGAAAAAAGAAGTACTAAATTGCCGGAGTTTCAATTCCCGACCGTTTGCCCAGAATGCGGCGCCCATGCCATCCGCGAGGAAGACGAGGCAGTTCGGCGCTGTACGGGAGGCCTTTCCTGCCCGGCACAAGCCGTAGAACGCCTGAAGCATTTTGTATCTCGCGAAGCTTTTAATATTGAGGGGTTAGGCGACAAGGTTATTGACGAATTTTACAAAGAAGGGATTATAAAAACGCCGTATGACATCTTTACCTTAGAAGAAAGAAACAAGCCGGCAGATTTATTTTCAGCTTCTCAGTCGTTAAACTTGGAGAACAGAGAAGGCTGGGGAAAGAAATCGGTCAGCAAGCTGTTTGACGCCATTAATAAGAGTAAAAGCATCAGCCTGCAAAAGTTCATTTATGCCTTAGGCATACGGCAGGTAGGAACGGCAACGGCATATCTTATTGCCAAACATTACCACACTTTTACGGCATTTATGAGTGCAATGGTACAGCAGGATTTACAGCTGCTGGTCAGTATTGACGGCATCGGCCCGGCAATGGCTAAAGATATTGTTGAATTTTTCAAAGAAGAACATAATCTTGCCGTCATTAACGACCTTTTGAGCGTTATCAGCATTGAAGAGTTTGAGGGGATTACCAATACGACATCAGAAATTTTCGGCAAAACGATTGTTTTTACCGGAACACTGACAACACTTACGCGCAGCGAAGCCAAAAGCAAGGCTTTGGCCTTTGGCGCGAAAGTTGCAGGGTCGGTGTCAACCAATACGGACTATGTCGTTGCGGGAGAAAATGCCGGTTCAAAGCTGAAAAAAGCGCAGGAACTTGGCGTAAAAGTGATTACGGAAGAAGAATTTAACCGGATTACGGCTTAACAGCAAAGTCCATTGTCTGGCTAAAAGCGAGCAGTTTCGGATAAGAAGAGTTATTTGATATTTTTTCTACGCTTGTAAAATACTTTGTAAATATCAATAAAGACGACATTGAAAAATATCGGCAGGACTGACATTACAAAAATCAGAGAGCTTGTTTTATAAGTAACGTCAATAAAATATGACAGAGCAAACAGCCCGCTCATAACAACTGCACAAAAGACAAAATTCCAATAGTTGCCTTGTGTCTTTTTGTAAGCATCTATGATTGAGCGGCTTTTTCCTATCAGCGATGATAACCAGGCAAGATACGGCCGGCTTATCGTATACGGAGACAACAGCAGCATTAATACATAAAACAGCGTTTTCCCCGGCAGGGAATTATGGCTTTGCAAAACAGCCATATATTGCTCAAAAAATTCCAGATATTTCTCCCTAAAACCCATAAATAATGGAATGTATGGAGCAATTACCAAAACCAAATAGATTATAATGTTAATAAACATAATTTTGCTGGCGGGAATCAAACCGTTAAAAATACGAATTAGGGAAAAATAAGGCGGATGCTGCTGAATATGACGGACAAACACGCACCAAAACACATAGTAGGCAACAAGCCACAGGATGCTCAGCGAATTGGTCCAGCCATTTGGAATCTGCCTAAAGACAATCAGAAAAGCAAAATTTGCCAAACACCACAATAAAAATGTACGCTTGAAGAGCAGTATAAATTTTATACTGCTCTTCAAAACGCACCACAGAGAAAAACTTCTCATTTCCGCAGCGGCAGATTTAAGCTTCGTCTTCTTCAAAACCTTCCTCTTCTTCTGCATTCGGATCATAGTCTATACCTAATTTAGACAGGATATCCTCATTTTCATCAGTACGCTGAGCAACAATCCAGTCCGGAACCCACGGAGAATGCGGGAGCTTTGACATTGCCAGCATTTTCTTGTCCAGATAAAAACGCGGCGCGTCTGCCATAATCGGCGTATCAATCGAGCCTTGCATCAGCACGACCTGTTTCAGCATCGGCAAACTCAACAAGTCATTGGCACTGATGGCTGAAACGCCCTGCAACTGATAGCTGACGTTTTTGGCAAACGGATTATATTCTTTGGCAAGGCTGCCTTCGTTTCGGCTGTAGGACGTAGTCTGCACCGTTTTATTGCCAATCATTTTGGAAAAACGCTGTGCCGTCTGTTCGTTGTTCTGTGACAGAATAACCTTGCAGGCAGTTGTAGATATAACTGTTTCCAAGTCGTCTTTACCGTATTTTCCGGAAATCTGACCCAAGTCTTGCCCAATCAGCAGATACGAAACTTTTTGTCCGCGGCCGACCGCCGGCCCGTCAATAACCGCTTTCAGCTTCGGCATCTGCGGGAACTCGTCAAGCACAAACAAAGTCGGGAAAGGCCCCATTTTACCGTCAGTACGGTTAACAGAATTCGGCGGATTTGAAATAAGATAAGCGCTCATCAGGTCAACAAATGTCGCGCTAATCGGGTTCAACGCCTGAGCGTCCGTCTGGTTAACCGAAAGGTAAA
>ERZ780149.4724-NODE-4724-length-10412-cov-6.492614_pt1 | contig 10412 bp, 5 predicted proteins | sample MGYA00511367_ERZ780149 | MGnify/ENA primary metagenome ERZ780149 (study PRJEB29588, sample SAMEA2153852) | human gut metagenome | biome: human gut; feature: human-associated habitat; material: faeces | place: Denmark | collected 2008/2010 ...
GGTCCGCGCCCGGGCGCGGACCGGGGCTTGCCGGGGCAGCGTACTGCAATGCGGCAGGCAGCATCGTCGCGGAAGCATCCAAGATCAATACCAAAGCCACCGAAAAAAAGTTCCGTCCGCAACGCATTCGGGCGCTGCGGACGGAATGGCGTCCGGAAAGAATGGATCGTGTTATTCGATCTCCATCAGAACGGCGTCGGTAGCCACGGTCTGCCCCTGACGGACCAGAATCTGCTTGACCGTACCGGCGAAATCGCTCGTGATGGCGTTCTCCATCTTCATCGCTTCGAGAACGGCGACCTCCTGTCCGGCCTTCACCGCGTCGCCGACCTTCACTTTGAGTTCGATGATGCGGCCCGGCAGCGGAGCCGTCACGACGTTGCCCGTGATCACGGCCTGCGTCTCTCCGGCGGGCGTCTCCCCGGCCTTGGCGGCAGGTTCGGCCGGCTTCGAAGCCTCGTAGGCCTTCACCTTCATATTGGTCAGGAACGTCTTGGCGACCAGCGGGAACAACTCCAGCAGCAGCACCTCCTTTTCATCGGCGGCGAGCTTCACGCCTCCGGCTTCGGGAAGCTCGGGATTGGGCTGCATCTGGTATTTCGAGGTGTCGTAGGGAGTCTCCTCGCGCACGCCGCAGATCTTGAACCGGAACTCGGGGTCGATCTTCACCGGCGTCTTGCCGTACTCGCCCTTCACGAGGCCCACGAACTGCGACGACTTGTTGGTGTACATCGGACGTCCGGCCTTCTCGTCGAGGGCGCAGTTGACGGCCTGCGCACCCACGATCTGCGAGGTGGGGGTCACCAGCGGCGGCAGACCCGCGGCCAGGCGCACCGAAGGGATCAGCTCCATGGCGCGGGGCAGGATCTCCTCGGCCTTGAGCTGCTTGAGCTGGGCCACCATGTTCGAATACATGCCGCCGGGAATCTCGGCCTTCTGCACCAGTTCGTTCGGAGCCGGGAAGCCGAAATAGGCCTCGATCTTGCGGCAGGCGTCGATCGTGGCGTTCTCGTCGTCGTGCTGCGCCGCGGCGATCGCCCGGTCGAACAGGGCGTCGATCTCGGTGGGAAGCGTGTCGGTCACCGGGTTGAACGCCTTCGGCTCGGGTTTCTCGACGCCGAAGACCGACTGGTTCAGCTCCTTGCGGATGTCCCGCAGCTGGGTGTTGATCTTGGCCACGGCCTCCATGTTCACGCCCGTTTCGATGCCCAGCTTCTTGCAGAAAACATGGATCAGCTCGATGGCCGGGGCGCCCGTGCCTTCGGCGAAGTACCAGCAGTTGGTGTCCACGACGTCGACCCCGGCGATGATGGCCGAAAGCACCGAAGCCAGTCCGTAGCCCGGCGTGCAGTGGGTATGGAAATCGACGGGAACCGAAAGGTTCTTCTTCAGCAGGCGCACCAGCGTGGCGACGCGGCGCGGCGGAATCAGACCCGACATGTCCTTGATGGTGATCATGTCGGCGCCCAGTGCGGCCATCTGGCGGGCCTTGTCGAGGAAATAGGCGTCGGTGAAGACCGGTTTGGGGGCCGATTTGCCCGTCAGCCTGGCCCAGAAACCCGGTTCGGGGTATTTCGGGTCCACGGTGTAGCAAACCGCACAGTCGGCGATGCCGCCGTACTGCTTGACGTATTTGACGGTCGATTTTACGTTGTCGACGTCGTTCAGGGCGTCGAAGATCCGCATGATGCCCAAACCGCTCCGGATCGAGTTGCGGCAGAAGCCGTCGATGATTTCGTCCGTATAGGGCGAGTAGCCGAACAGGTTGCGGCCGCGCGAAAGGGCCGTGAGTTTCGAGACATCGCCCACTGCCTTGTGGATGGTTTCGAGGCGCGTCCACGGATTCTCGTCGAGATAACGCATCACCGAGTCGGGAACGGCGCCGCCCCACACCTCCATCGCATAGAAATTGGCATCTTTGTAGAACGGCAGGCAGCGGTCGATCTGCTCCTGGTTCATACGCGTTGCGAAGGACGACTGCTGGCCGTCACGCAACGTAAGGTCTCTGATTTTGAGATTTCTCGCCATTTTATAATATCATTTAAGGGTTCTTTGGCACGAATCCATTGTTATTCGAATAACAAAGGTAATAAACCCTCACGAATATGCAACTTTTTTCCGGGGAATTTTCAGGAAAAACGCCCCGGCCGCTTTCTTTCCGTAAAAAAGACGGGAAACAGAACGATCATCCGCCCGATCTGCCGCCGGGCTGGAACAGTTCCCGGTCGGGAAGCCCGTCGAGGTATCTGCGTTTGAAGACATTGACGCAGAAGACAAACATCGCCAGCATCAGCGGCCCGAAGATGACGCCCATAAAGCCGAAGAGCGACAGACCGATGAAGACCCCGAAAATGGTGATGAGCGGGTGCACGTCGGCCATCTTCTTCTGCATGACCATCCGCACGAGGTTGTCCACCTGCGTGACGACCAGCGTGCCGTACATCACCAGCCCGACGCCCTGCCCCCAGTTGCCGTCGAGGCTCATGTAGGCCGCCAGCGGCAGCCACACGAGGGCCGTGCCGACGATGGGCAGAATCGTGGCGAAGCAGGTCAGCACGCCCCAGAAAAGCGGCTCGGGAACGCCGAAGGCCAGGTAACCGACATAGGCCACCACGCCCTGCGAGACGGCCAGCAGCGGAATGACGATGGCGTTCGAGCGCACGATCATGTGGATTTCGCGCATCACGCTGCGCGCCGCGCAGCGGTCGAACGGCAGGATTTCGCGGCAGTAAGTCTCCATGCGCAGGCCCCCGATCAGCATGAAATAGAGCACGAAGAGCAGCACGACGAGGTTGACGGCGAAATTCACGATGCCGCCCACGAGCCACTGCCCCGCCCTGGGAAGGTAGCCCAGCACCGATTGCAGGTTGCTCTCGGACCAGAGGTCGTAGCCGGTTTTCTGCTGGATGAGTTCGGCGACGTGCCGGACGGGCGTGATGACCGACTGCGGATCGAGGGCCACGCCCTGGATTTTGTCGACGACCATCCAGACGATCAGGCTGATCGGAACGAGGAAGAAGAAGATCGCCTCGCCGAGCAGCAACGACGCCGCAAGGCTCCGCCGCCACCGCCGCCGTTCGCTCAAGAACCACATCTGACGCCGCAGCAGCACGTAGATCGTCACGGCCCCCAGCAAGCCGCCCAGAAACGGCGTCAGCTCGACGAAGATCGTAAGGCCCAGCCCCGCGATAAGCACGAAAAGCGAATAACGCCAGTATTTTTCACGCACCGAAAGCATACCCCGGCCCCGCGCAAGGAACGTGCCGCAGGCTTCCGGACCGGAAGGCCGGAATGTTGAAATATCGTCGACTGAAAATTTGCGCTATTCTATTGCGGCTCACAAATATTTGATATATATTTGCGCCATGGAAGGAATGGCTGAAATCGTCTGCACAGACACCCCGGAAATGAGTACCCGCCATTGGCGAAAAGCTCTTTCAGGACACACATACGACTGACGAGGGATGTTCCTGCAACAGGAATGTCTCTCGCCGTTTTCTCAAAACGGCCGAATCCGGAAACCGAAACGCCGCGAAAAAGGAAACAAACGATCCATCTACAACGAAACCCCAAAAAATCCCTTATTCACAAAAACCAACGTTTATGAAGAAATTTTTCCTTCTCATGCTCTCGGTCTTCGCATTTTGCGCAGCCGATGCGCAGGTGACGACTTCGGGAATGAACGGCACGGTGACCGACGCCGACGGACAGCCGCTCGCCGGCGCCACGGTCATCGCCGTGCACACCCCTTCGGGCACGCAGTACGGTGCTGTCACCGACAAGAACGGCGGCTACAACCTGCAAGGACTGCGCACGGGAGGTCCCTACACGGTGACCTTCTCGTTCGTGGGCTGCCAGAGCGTCGAATTCCCGGGACTGATGCTGTCGCTGGGCCAGACCCTCAAGCGCGACGCATTCCTCAAAGACAGTCAGGAACTCGAAGCCGTGGTCATCACGGCCGACGGCAAGAACAGTTCGATGAACGTCAACCGCGCAGGGGCGGTCACCAGCATCTCCAACGAGCAGATCGAACTGATGCCTACGGTCAACCGCAGCATGAACGACATCATGCGCCTCACGCCGCAGGCCTCGTCGACCACCTCGGGACTGGCCATCGGCGGCGGCAACTACCGCCAGTCGTACGTGACGGTCGACGGCGCGGCGTTCAACAACATGTTCGGCATCGGCGGCAACCTGCCCGCAGGCGGTTCGCCCATTTCGCTCGACGCGCTGGAGCAGGTATCGGTGTCGATAACCCCCTTCGACGTGCGCCAGAGCGGATTCACGGGCGGAGCGATCAACGCCGTCACCAAGTCGGGAACCAACGACCTGAAGGTCTCGGCCTACCTCTACTCCAAGAGCGACCAGCTCCAGGGCGACAAATACGACGGCGGCAAACTGTCGCTGAGCGAGATGCGGAACAACACGCTCGGATTCAGCGTCGGCGCCCCGATCGTCAGGAACAAGCTCTTCGTGTTCGCCAACTTCGAGCGTGAGTGGAACACCACGCCGGGCAACTCCCGGCTGGCCCGCACGAGCGAAAGCCAGGATTTCGGCAAAGCCCTGCAATACAACCGCCCGACGACCGCGAAACTCGACGAGATGAGCCGGTTCCTGATCGACAACTACGGCTACAACCCCGGCGCCTACCAGAACTATTCGGTGAAGACGCCCGGCTACAAGCTCATGGCACGCGTGGACTGGAACATCAACCGCAACCACGCGCTGAACGTGCGGTTCAGCCGGACGCAGAACAAGTATTCGTCGGCCCCGTCGTCGTCCATTTCGCCGCTCAACGCCGGCAAAGTGTACGACAAGGACGTTTACGGCCGCACCTCGGTCTACGCCATGTATTTTGGGAATTCGCGCTACTATCAGGAGCAGAACTTCACGTCGGTGGCCGCCGAACTCAACTCCCGCTTCATGGACAGCCGCCTGACGAACACGCTGCGCTACACCTATTCGCACCAGTACGAGCCGCGCAGCTACGACGGCGGCATCTTCCCGACGGTGGACATTCTGGAGCCTGCCGAGAACGGCGCGAGCGCCCTGTACGCCTCGTTCGGACTCGATCCCTTCACCGAAGGCAACCTGCGCGAAGTGTCGACGCACATCCTAACCGACGAGATCGGCTACACGCTGGGCAAGCACCGGCTGGTGGCCGGTTTGCAGTTCGAGCACAACCTGACCACGAACGGCTACTTGCAGGGCGGCGCGGGATACTACGTCTACGAAAGCTGGGACGACTTCAAGAACGACAAGGCCCCGCTGGCGTTCCGCATCGCACACGGCAACAACGACGACCTTTCGCAGGCGTTCCCCCAGTTCTCCCACATGCAGTACTCGGTCTACCTGCAGGACGAGATCAACGTAAGCGATCGTTTCAAAGCGACGGTCGGAGTGCGTTTCGAGGTTCCGGTCTATCCGTCGATCTCGGGCAACGAAAATAAGGACTTTACGGAGATCTTCGCGGAACACGGCGGCTACAAGACCTCGGACATGCCCAAGGCGCGTCTGTCGGTGGCTCCCCGCGTGGGCTTCAACTGGGACATGACCGGCGAGCGCAAGTATATCCTCCGCGGAGGTACGGGCGTGTTCAACGGCCGCCTGCCGTTCGTATGGCTCGTATCGGTGGCCGGAAACAGCAACACCATCCAGAACGGACTGACGCTTTACAGAAACGAAAAGGGCGACAACATGCCCAAATTCCACACCAATGTCAAAGACATGCTGGAAGACGTGTACAAGGGAACCTACAAGGGACATGACCTGGCGGCCAACACGCAGCCGACCATTCTGGACAAGAACCTCAAAATGCCTTCGACGTGGAAAAGCTCGCTGGCGCTGGACCTGAAACTTCCGGGCGACGTCAACCTCAATATCGAGGGGATCTACAACAAGGACTTCAACTCGGTGACCGTCACCAAACTCGGCATGGTCGAGAAAGAGGGCGGCATCCGGCTCCCGGGCGAACCCGAGGCGCGCACCTATTGGGAAAGCGGCAATATCAGGAATAAGGACGGCGAGACCGTCAATCCCTACCTGATCAACAACACCGACGACGTGGACGGCTACTACGCTTCGGTCTCGGCGCAGGTGTCGAAAACCTGGGGCTTCGGTCTCTCGCTGACGGCGGCCTACACCTATTCGAGCGCCAAGAACGTGATCGACGGCATCGGCGACCAGGTGACCTCGGCATTCAGCACCAACACGTTCAACAAGAACGGTTCGAACGTGCCCGAACTGGGTTACGCATCCTACGTGTCGCCCCACCGCATCCTGCTCAACGTCGGCTACCGCCTCGCGCACAAGAGCGGCGCGTCGAACTTCGGGCTTTACTACGAGGCGTTCCGCCAGGGATATATCGGTTCGTACTCCTATTCGCGCTACTCCTACACGATGTACGTGCAGAGCGGCAAGTACCAGAACCCCGTGACGAATGACCGCGGCGCGGTGAACCTGATCTACATTCCGACCCGCGAGGAACTCGACGGCATGCCGTTCACGTCGGACGAGAACAGGGAGGAGTACTGGAAATTCATCCGGAACGACGACTATCTCTCGAAGCACACCGGCGAATACTCGAAGCGCGGCGGCGCCGTGATGCCCTGGCAGCACATGCTGAACTTCCGCTTCTCGCAGGACTTCTACGTCAACGTCAAAGGCCGGCGCAACACGATTTCGCTGGGACTCGATGTCAACAACATCGCCAACATGCTCAACCGCGACTGGGGCAACGTCAAACGGATCAGCACGACCAACATCCTGAAATACGAGAACGGTGCCTACACGTTCAACAAACCCACATGGTCGAAGTACGCCGGCACGATTTCGACCTGGTCGGCGATGTTCAGCATCCGCTACACCTTCAACTGATCTCCCGGAAGAGGCTCAAAAAGGAAGAGACCGGTTTGCGCCGGTCTCTTCCTTTTGTTTATATGCAGTCCGATTGCAACAACCGCCGGCGCAGGGCGTCGCACGCCGCGTCGGGATCGCGGTGATCGAAGACGAAGCCGTGAATGCCCAGAGCGGCGGCCTCGATGTTCATCTCCCGGTCGTCGATGAAAAGCGTCTCGGAGGGGGTCAGGCCATAGCGTTCGAGCAGAATCTCGTAGATGCGCGGCTCGGGTTTCACGGTGTGCTCCTCGCAGGAGACCACCTCGCCGTCGAAAAGCCCGTAGACGGGGAAGCGGCGCAGGAAGTCGATGAACTCGCGCGACATGTTCGAAAGCACGTAGAGCCGGTAACCCGCCGCTTTCAGGTCGCCGACGAGCCGTTCGGTCGGCTTCACGGGTTCCTGCAGGTCGACGGCCAGCCGAAGGACGGCGGCGCAGGTCTCCACGGGACGGCCGGTCATTCCGCTGATGGTGGCGGTCACCTCTTCGAGCGTCGACGTGCCGCGGTCGTACTCCTCCCAGAAGAGCGGCATGCGCGGGGCGCGGAGAAAACTGAAAAATTCGAGCAGTTCGGGGGTGCACTTGCTTTTATCACGGGCGAAAAGAACTCCGCCAAGGTCAAAAACGATGTTTTTCATAGGGACAAAGATACTAAAAAGTCGAATGGGGCGCAATACAAAATCGCGCGCAACTCCGTAAAACCTTCCGACTGGTAAAAGGATCGTTACGCCCCCAAAGATACGAAAAATTTTGTTGGTGCGGGATTTGCAGGGTGTTCGGAAAACAATCAAGCCTATGAATCACGGTATAAGCATCCTTTTCCGCACCATTCCGCTCGCAATGGCCGCCTTCTGCTTCGCTTACGGAGCCTATATTTTCGCGGCCGGAACCGACGCGGCTCGTCTGACGGCAGGTCCCGTCGTCTTCTACCTCGGGTCCATCTGCATCGCGCTCTACTGCACCGCCGCAACGATCATCCGCCAGATCATCGGGACCTACACGGCGGCGGCGAAGTACCTCTTCCCGGCGATCGGCTACACGTTCGCCATGCTGACGCTCATCAGCGGCGCATTCATCATCGCCTCGCACTGGCCCGGCGCGCTGGTCACCGGACACGTCGTCTGCGGACTGGGGCTGATCACGGCCTGCGTGGCCACGGCGGCGACCTCGTCGACACGCTTCAGCCTGATTCCCAAAAACTCCGCCGACGACTCCTTCTCGGTCAACCCGGCCGGATTCACCCGCGCCGAGTCGTCGCTGCTGATCTTCATCGTCTCGGCAATCGCCGCCATCGCCTGGGTCTGGTGCATCCTGCTCTATGTGCGCGGAACGCTTCCGGCACACATCGTCGCCGGGAGCGTGATGTTCGGAATCGCCTGCGTCTGCACGTCGCTCATCGCGCTGGTCGCCAGCATAGCCCGCCAGGCCCGCGGCAGCTACACGATGGCCGAGAAAGGCAAATGGACGGGCCTCGTGCTGACGATGGGTTCGCTGGCATTCGTGCTGGGGCTGATCCTGATTTTCGCCTATTGGGACCATCCGATCAACTTCGTGGGATTCGTGCTGATCGGTCTGGCGCTGATCTGCTGGAGCATTTCGAGCAAGGTGATTCTGCTGGCGAAAATCTGGCACGCCGACTTCCCGCTGGCCAACCGCATTCCGATCATCCCCGTGTTGACGGCGCTGGCATGCCTGTTCCTGGCGGCGTTCCTCTACGAGGAGGCCGCATTCCAGGCCAAATTCTTCGTCCCGGCGCGTGTGCTGTCGGGATTCGGCGCCATCTGTTTCACGCTCTACTCCATCGTCTCGATCCTCGAAAGCGGAACGTCGAAAAAATAAAAGGACAAAAGACTTTATTCGATTTTGGAGACGCAGATTTGTGCTTAAACGAAGCGGGGCACGGATGGGTAGTATCGGAATACGTCCCATTCGTGCCCTGCGAGCGCAAGTGCGAAGATGCCCTATAAAATCAGAATAAATGGAAGGCGACCGTAAGCCCCGCCATCACGATCGCGACCATCGACATCAGTTTGATGAGAATGTTGAGCGACGGACCCGACGTATCCTTGAAGGGATCGCCGACCGTATCGCCCACGACCGTGGCCCGGTGGCAGTCGGAACCCTTGCCGCCGAAGTGCCCCTCCTCGACCATCTTCTTGGCATTGTCCCAGGCGCCCCCGGCATTGGCCATGAAGACCGCCAGCACGAAACCGGAACTCAATCCGCCGACCAGAAGGCCCATTACGCCCGCCACCCCGAATACCAGTCCGACAACGACCGGAGCGGCGATGGCCAGCAGGCTCGGAAACAGCATCTCACGCTGCGCACCGCGGGTCGAAATGGCGACGCAGCGCGCGTAGTCGGGCGTTCCCTCGCCCGTGAGGATGCCCTTGATCTCGCGGAACTGGCGGCGCACCTCCTCGACCATGCTCTGCGCGGCGCGGCCCACGGCGTTCATCGTCAGCCCGCAGAAGAGGAACGACATCATCGCGCCGATGAAGACGCCGATCAGCACCGTGGGGTTCATCAGCGACACGCGGTAATATTCCATGAAATCGAGAATCGAGGCGTCCTGCACGAAGCGCATCGTCCCGTCGGACATTTCGAGCATCGTCACCCCGTTGTGGATCAGACCGATGCGGATCTCCTCGATATAGGAGGCCAGCAGCGCGAGGGCCGTCAGGGCCGCCGATCCGATGGCGAAGCCCTTGCCCGTGGCGGCCGTGGTGTTGCCCAGCGCGTCGAGCGCGTCGGTGCGTTTGCGGACCTCGGGGCCGAGGCCGCTCATCTCGGCATTGCCGCCCGCATTGTCGGCGATAGGCCCGTAGGCGTCCGTGGCCAGCGTGATGCCCAGCGTCGAGAGCATGCCCACGGCCGCGATGCCGATGCCGTAGAGACCCATCGACATATTCTGCGGAGCCATCATATTCTCGATGTCGAAGCCGATGGCGCAGAGGTAGGCAAGGATGATCGCCACGCCGATCGTCACGACGGGGATGGCCGTGGAGATCATTCCCGAGCCGATGCCGGCGATGATGACCGTCGCTGGGCCTGTCTGGGCGCTCCCGGCGATCTTCTGCGTCGGTTTATAAGAATGGGAGGTAAAGTATTCCGTGGCCTGCCCGATGACAATGCCCGCCACGAGGCCCGTGATGACCGAGAACGAGAGTCCGACCCAGTTCTCGACGCCCAGCAGGCAGAGGATGCCGAACGTGGCGGCGGCGATCAGCAGCGAGCTGAAATTGACGCCCACGCCCAGCGAACGGAGCAGTTCGCGCATCGTGGCCCCCTCCTTCGTGCGCACGAGGAAGATGCCGAGGATCGAGAGCAGGATGCCCACCGCGGCGATCAGCATCGGGGCCATCACGGCCTTGATCTGCAACGCCTCGGAACCGGCCGAGGAGAAGGCCGCGGCGCCCAGCGCCGCCGTGGCGAGGATCGAACCGCAGTAGCTCTCGTAAAGGTCGGCGCCCATGCCGGCCACGTCGCCCACGTTGTCGCCCACGTTGTCGGCGA
>ERZ780149.4728-NODE-4728-length-10400-cov-2.207733_pt1 | contig 10400 bp, 10 predicted proteins | sample MGYA00511367_ERZ780149 | MGnify/ENA primary metagenome ERZ780149 (study PRJEB29588, sample SAMEA2153852) | human gut metagenome | biome: human gut; feature: human-associated habitat; material: faeces | place: Denmark | collected 2008/2010 ...
TCTTTTGTTTTTCTTCCATTTCCGGCACTCCTAATAATTCTGCATGATTTCTGCGCATCGCGAAGCGTGTTACTGGTCAGGTCATGAACATTAACATCCGTTTGTCTGACCATGAAAAAACGATAGTGTAATTTGTCCAAATTCAAGATAAAAAAGAGTTGAAATCAAATGCTGGCTATGGTACAATATCTCCTAGTTGATTAGGAGGTGTAACCACGTGCAGATTTTAAGAACGATTTTAACAATTCTTTTTGTTATAGATTGTATTGCCCTTACCGTAGTAGTCCTTATGCAGGAAGGTAAGTCACAGGGTCTTGGTGCGATTGCCGGAGCTGCAGACACATACTGGGGTAAGAACAAAGGACGTTCCATGGAGGGCGGTCTTGTTAAGGCAACTACAGTTATGGGAGTTTTGTTCTTTGTACTGGCAGTTGTATTGAACCTGAATTTCTAAGAATGAACTGGGAAACACTCTTGTTGATCTGATCGCAAGAGTGTTTTTTATGTAAGCGGAAAATCCTGCTTTGCAGGATTCTTTCCTGATAATAGGAAATTATGGAAAGATGGTAGGAAAGTTTCGTGATAATTACAGTCTGTGCGTGCGATTTTAATAGAGCAGCTTGCGTGTGCAGGTATTAAGAAGGAGACAAATTGAGTAAAGACAGAGAATTTGACAAACGAAAAAAATTTATGATGGAGCTTCTTGGTGATCCAGTGTACCAGCCTATGCGCTTCCGGGAAATTGCAGGTCTTCTGCGCCTTTCAAAGGACGAGAAGAAGGATCTGTACCGTGTTCTGGATGATCTGGTAGCAGAGGGAAAGGCTGACCTGGATTCCAAGGGACGTTATTCCAAAGTAACTGGAAGAAAGCGCGGGAAAGAGAAGCAGCGAGGAAAAAGAGAAGAACGTGACGAGAAGTTTTCGGGTAAACGTTCCGGGAAATATGTAGAAGAAAGCTCCGAGAGACGTACCGGGAAGAAAGATGAGAAACATTCCGATAAGAAATATAATGATAAGCAGGCTGGAAAGTATGATCACCGCAAGTCCGACGATCATTACAGCAGGGGAAAAGATAAGTACGACGATAGGAAACACGGCAGACGCTGCGAGGATGATGACCCGGAATTCCGCCTTGCCCGTCTGGAGAACGAATATCCGGACAGTCCATCTGTGGAAGGCACCTTTATCGGTCATCCCAAGGGCTTTGGATTCGTGGAAATCGAGGGGGAAGACAACGACGTATTTATTCCGGAAGATTGTACCGGAACGGCTATGCACCAGGATAAGGTTCGTGTTATAATCACAAAAGAGCCGCAGGAAGGCAAACGCCGTGAGGGAATTGTAGTAAAAGTTCTGGAAAGAGGTATGACCCAGATCGTGGGAACCTACGAGAACAGCCGTGACTTTGGTTTTGTGGTAAGCGACAATCCTAAATTTTCCAGGGATGTATTTATTCCGAGAAAAGATTCCCAGGGAATTAAGGACGGGGATAAGGTAGTGGTGGAAATCACCAGCTACGGAAGCAAGAACCGCAATCCGGAAGGTAAGATCGTAGAGAATCTGGGAAGCTGTCGTGCACCTGGAACAGATATCCTTGCCATTGTAAAAAGCTTTGGCATTCCAAGCGAATTTCCGGATAAAGTAATCCGTCAGGCTGACCGTGTGCCGGATCATGTTCTGGATGCTGACAGGGATGGCCGACTGGATCTTCGCCATCTTCAGACCGTCACCATCGACGGAGAAGACGCCAAGGATCTGGATGATGCAGTTACTTTGACAAAGGAGAATGGCATCTATCATCTTGGTGTTCACATTGCAGATGTAAGCAATTATGTACAGGGTGGAAGCGCCCTTGACCGTGAGGCGTTGAAGCGGGGAACCAGTGTATATCTGGCAGACCGCGTAATTCCCATGCTCCCGGTACGGCTTTCCAACGGAATCTGTTCTCTGAACCAGGGGCAGGATCGTCTTACTTTAAGCTGTCTTATGGATATTGATAAAAAAGGAAATATGATTTCCCATAAGATTGCAGAGACTGTGATCTGTGTAGATGAGAGAATGAATTATACAGATGTGAAAAACATTCTGGAGGATACTGACGAAGAGGCAAAGAAACGCTATGAAAAACTTGTTCCCATGTTTTTCCTGATGAAAGAGCTTTCTGAAATCCTTCGTGGAAACCGCCATCACAGAGGCTCCATTGATTTTGATTTTCCGGAGAGCAAGATTATCTTAAATGCAGCAGGAAGAGCCATTGACATTAAGCCATATGAGGCAAATGTGGCAACAAGGATTATAGAGGATTTCATGCTTATGGCAAATGAGACTGTGGCAGAGGAGTGCTGCAGGGATGATATGCCGTTTGTTTATCGTACCCATGAGACACCGGATCCCGAGAAAGTGGAGAGCCTTCTCACACTTCTTCATAATCAGGGAGTGCCGGTGCAGAAGCATGGACAGGAGATTACCCCGAAGGAGATCCAGACTATTCTGGAGAGCATTGAGGGACTTCCAAATGAGCCACAGATCAGCCGCCTTACTCTTCGAACCATGAAACAGGCGAAGTATACTACAGAATGCAGCGGCCATTTTGGACTTGCAGCGAAATATTACTGCCATTTTACTTCTCCAATCCGTCGTTATCCGGATCTTCAGATTCACAGGATTATTAAGGATAAGCTTCGGGGACGTCTGGAAAGAGAGGGAAAAACAGAGCATTATAAAGAGATTCTGGAAGATGTGGCACGCCAGTCCAGTGTGTGTGAGCGCCGTGCGGATGAAGCAGAGAGAGAATCTGACAAGCTGAAAAAAGCAGAATATATGTCTTACCATATTGGGGAAGAATTTGAAGGAATCATTTCCGGTGTTACTGGCTGGGGCTTCTATGTGGAACTTCCAAATACGGTAGAGGGACTGGTTCATGTAAATACACTGAGGGATGATTACTACACCTTTGATCAGGATGCTTACGAGTTGATCGGCGATGTGACACACAAGGTGTTTGCACTGGGACAGAAGGTGCGTGTGAGAGTTGCGGACGCAGATACCATGCTGAAGACTGTGGATTTTGTTCTGGCAGAGGATCAAGAGTGGTAATTAGAAGTTACTGTTCATTCTGCAATCAAAAACACGCTTTGCGATGCATAGAAAACAGGCTCTAGAACAGCAACCCTTTGTTTTTAGCGCCCGCCTGCAGGCGGAAATCCATATAGGGAGGAACTTATGGCAAAGAAACCAGGAATCAAACTGATTGCAAATAATAAAAAGGCATTTCACGATTATTTTATAGAAGACACTTATGAGGCGGGAATTGCCCTGGCAGGAACAGAAGTAAAATCCCTGCGTATGGGAAAATGCAGCATCAAGGAATCTTTTGTGCGGATTCAGAATGGGGAGGTTTACATCTATGGGATGAACATCAGTCCCTACGAAAAAGGCATTATTTTTAACAAAGATCCCCTTCGTATCCGTAAACTTCTCCTTCACCGCAGTGAGATCAACAAGATGGAAGCCAAACTGAAAGAAAAAGGCCTTACCCTTGTGCCGATCAAGGTCTATTTCAAGAACAGCCTTGTGAAGGTGGAAATTGGCATGGCAAGAGGTAAGAAACTGTATGACAAACGTCAGGATATCGCTAAGAAAGATCAGAGACGAGAAGCAGAGCGTGATTTCAAGGTGAAGAATTTATATTAAAAACAATGGGAGCTGGGAATTTTTATGATGAAAAATTCCCGGCTTTCGTAAATTTCTGTTAAACATTTATAGGGAATCAGCTGTGAAGATGCAACATATAAAAAGTCAGACAGGTCAATATGGTATTTATTTAATATTCGCTGCACAGGCAGCATGAAAACAGTAAAAAGAGGTTGGCTATGGAAGAGAAAATAAAAGAGAAAACACAGGAAGCAAAGGAAACAAAGGAAACAACAAAAGAAAACCGCCTGATGAAAACCGTAGAGGATTCCAGAACGGAGCAGGTTCATCTGATCATGCACCAGCACTTAAATGCCGGCGGCAGATTGTTTGGAGGAATGCTGATGCAGTGGGTGGATGAGGTGTCTGGCGTGGTTGCCATGCGTCATTGCGGGACTTACCGTGTCACAACTGCAGCTGTAGATAATCTGCAGTTTAAGGAGCCCGTTTACGAGGGCGAGATCCTTGTGATGATCGGCTATGTGACCTATGTGGGAAATACCTCCATGGAAGTGGAAATTGATTCCTATGTGGAGCGCGGTGATGGAATGCGTTACCTGGTAAACCGTGCTTTTTCTGTGATGGTAGCTGTAGATAAGAATGAGCGCCCTACCCGAATCCCCGGCCTTATTATTCGCACAGAAGCTGAGAAAGGACGCCATGAGGCAGCTCTGCTCCGCAGGGATATGCGTAAAGAGCGAAGAGACGCCGGGTTTTAAACATTGAAACATGATGTCAAAAAGTATTTGAGCCAGAGATAGAGAAAGCTGTCCCTGGCTCTTTTTGTTCACAGAAGAAGTACGTAGGATCTTCCTTCCCGGTGAAGGAACCAGAGAGAATGGGGAAAAGAAACCCGAGAGTTGCGGCGCGAAATCATGCAAAGCATGATTTCTGTGCATCGCGAAGCGTGTTACTGTGAACGGAGTGAACAGTAACGAAAAGTTTAAAAATTGTATGAAATCATCCCGCGTTCGGTTGACAAGTCTGTCATACTCTGTAATAATAATGGAGAACAAAAAGTGGATATTAGAGGAGTTTAATTCCATTTTGTGGGAGGAATATAGATTATGAAAAAACGTTATGTGATTCTTGCAGCACTTTTGGTCACTGCTTTGGCAGCAGCTGGATGTGGCAAAAAAAAGACTGAAGATACAGGCAAGGATGGCCAGGTAACCGTGGCTCCAGCTGAGAATACAGATACAGCTTCAAGTGATGACAGTTCCCTGGTAGATATGCAGAAATCTGACGATGCAGATATCAAGAATGTGATTGGTGATAAGACTTCCACAGCTTCCAAGCTGATTCTTGTGAACGGTACCGGAGCTGCTGTGAAGGGACTTTACATTCGTCCGACTACGGATGACGATGATGACTGGGGCACAGAGCTGATCAATGGATTGTTTACTTTGAATGATGGCGACAAGGCTCTTTACTATTATGAGCCGGACGAGAAGGATGCAGATGGAAATACGGTGACAAGCTATGACATCCGGATCACGTATGAGGATGAGGATTATACAGATTGCTATTTCCGTAAGCTTCCGCTGAAGACAATTTCAAAGATCACTCTTCATATGGAGGGAACTGTTGAGGATGGAATTCCTTATGCTACTTATCTGACAGGAACAAGTAAGACAGAAACTTCTACCTTGAGTGAAGTAATGGCGCGTCTTGGCCTTGATGACAGCGAAGACAGTTCTGAGGATGATTCTCAGGAAACGGATACAGCACCAACGCCTACATCTGCGCCGCAGCAGTCAGGTCCTACTGCTGCACCTACATCTGCACCGCAGCCTACAAGTACTCCGGATAATAATGGCGGCAGTAATACAGCACCGAATGATTCCAGTGCAGATAAGGCGAAACAGTATATCGGACAGCCGCTTTCCAGTCTTGTTGCAGCACTGGGAGAGGCTAACGGAAGTGATTATGAGAACGAGCCGGAGACCGGAGAGACAGGATATCATTATTATGACTCTTTCACAGTTTCTACCACTGTTGATGACAGCGGAAATGAGGTTGTTGCCGGAGTATGGTAAAATAAAAGAATAAAAAATAAGGCAGGATAAAAGCATGGAAATGAAAAGAGTTTTATTAAAATTAAGCGGCGAGGCTCTTGCCGGACCGAAGAAAACAGGATTTGACGAGGCAACTGTTCTTGCAGTAGCGAAGCAGATCAAGGCAATTTCTGATGAGGGAGTACAGATCGGCATTGTGATTGGCGGTGGAAACTTCTGGAGAGGACGTACCAGTGAGACGATAGACCGCAACAAGGCAGATCAGATCGGTATGCTTGCTACTATTATGAACTGTATTTATGTATCTGACCTTTGCAGATATACAGGTATGAAGACTGAGATTTATACACCATTTGCATGTGGTGCATTTACAAAACTGTATTCCAAGGACAGTGTAGAAGAGAGCTTTGCACAGGGCAAGCTGGTATTCTTTGCAGGCGGTACAGGACATCCGTATTTCTCTACTGACACAGCTACGGTTCTTCGTGCAGTTGAGATTGAGGCCGATGCGATTCTTCTGGCGAAGGCAGTTGATGGTATTTATGACAGCGATCCGAAGGTAAATCCTGACGCTGTGAAGTACGATGAGATCTCTATTCAGGAAGTTGTTGACAAGAAGCTTGCAGCCATGGATCTTACAGCTTCTATTATGTGTCTGGAGCAGAAAATGCCGATGATGGTATTTGCTCTTGATGAGGAGAACAGCATTATCAACACCGTTCACGGAAAATTTTCCGGAACAAAGGTTACTGTATAAGCGCGTTTCTGTTCACTGGCAACATAAGAGCAGCAGACAAGAGCCTGTCTGAAAAATCATTCCGGCAGTCTGTACCATATTATACGCGCAGAAAATAGGATAATACTGCTTACCGGCAGAAAATCATAAAGAGGGAGATTAATTTTATGGATGAAAGAATTCAGAAGTATGAAGAGAAAATGAAAAAGACATTGGGCAGCTTGGAAGCAGAGCTGACTACTATCCGTGCAGGACGTGCCAATCCGCATATCCTTGACAAGCTGACAGTAGATTACTACGGAAGCCCTACACCGATTCAGCAGGTGGCAAATATCACGGTTCCGGAAGCTCGTATGATCCAGATCCAGCCATGGGAATCCAGCCTGATCAAGGGAATTGAGAAAGCAATCCTTACTTCTGATCTTGGCCTGAACCCGAATAACGATGGAAAAGTGATCCGTCTTGTTTTCCCGGAGCTTACCGAGGAACGCCGTAAAGATCTGGTTAAAGATGTTAAGAAAAAAGGTGAGGCAGCTAAGGTTGCTGTCCGCAACATCCGCCGTGATGCCAACGATGCATACAAGAAGTTGAAAAAAGAAGAGGATGTATCTGAGGACGAGATCAAAGAGTTAGAGGACAAAGTTCAGAAGCTTACAGACAAATACATCAAGGATGTAGATGCTGCAGTAGAAGCAAAAGGTAAGGAGATTATGACTGTATAAGGGCATATTACCTGAAGCGCAGAGCTGTTTGGACTAAAAATCTGCAAAACAGGATCCTTTTATAAAGAAACAGCAAAAAGAGCTCTTTAAAAAGAGCTCTTTTCTGCCCTTTTGTATGAAATTGTACGAATAATCTGAACGCTTATAACGAAAAAAGAAAAACAAAATACAAGGAGAAAAATATGAACGTACCCAATCATATTGCCATTATTCTGGACGGCAATGGCCGCTGGGCAAAGGCAAAGGGACTGCCTCGTGGCTATGGACATGTTAAGGGCTGCGCCAATCTGGAGCAGGTCTGCTATGATATTAAAGATCTGGGCGTGAAATATCTGACAGTATATGCTTTTTCCACGGAGAACTGGAAACGCTCCAGAGAAGAAGTGGACGGGCTTATGAAGCTGTTTCGTAGTTATCTTAAGAAATGTATCAAGATATCCCGGGATAATAAGATGAAAATCAAAATTATCGGCGATATTTCTGCTTTTGCACCGGATATTCAGGAAAGCATCCGTAAGCTGGAGGAGTTTTCCAAGGATTATGATGAGCTGTACTTCCAGATCGCCATGAATTACGGAAGCCGCGATGAGATTACAAGAGGAATGCGAAAGATGGCACAGGATGTGGCGGATGGAAAAGTTTCTCCGGATCAGATCACAGAGGATACGATTGGAAGCTACCTGGATACTGCAGGAGTGCCGGATCCGGATCTTCTGATACGCACCAGCGGAGAACAGAGACTTTCCAATTTCCTTATGTGGCAGCTGGCTTATACGGAATTTTATTTTACAGACGTGGCATGGCCGGATTTCCATAAAGCAGAATTAGTACAGGCTATTGAGAAATATAATCAAAGAGACAGAAGATATGGCGGTGTGAAGGAGGAGTAAGATGTTTAAAACACGTCTTTTAAGCGGTATTGTGCTGGTCGCAGTTGCGCTTCTGACTATTATCAGTGGAGGTTATGTGCTGTTTTTTACACTGCTTGGGATCTCTCTGATCGGAATGCAGGAGCTTTATAAGGTTATGAAGGTTCGGGAAGACCATTTTAATGCCCTGGAAATTGCAGGCTATTTTGGAGCTGTGATCTACTATGTGCTGATGTCGCTGGATTTTGAAAAATATGGAATGATGGGCGTGATCATTTCGTTCATGATGTTTATGTTCGTTTACGTATTTACTTATCCCAAGTTCAAGGCAGATCAGGTAATGCCGGCGTTCTTTGGGGTGGTATACGTGGCTGTGATGCTCTCCTTTATTTATCTTACCAGGAACCTTCCAGATGGAAAATTTCTGGTATGGCTGATCTTTTTATGCTCCTGGGGATGCGATACCTGCGCATATTGTGTGGGAATGCTGATCGGCAGGCACAAAATGGCACCAATCCTCAGCCCGAAGAAATCAGTAGAAGGTGGAGTAGGCGGCGTGGCAGGCGCTGCGCTTCTGGGCGCAATTTATGCAGCAGCAACTGGCGGAAAGATTGCAGAGTATGCGCTGATTTGTGCAGTCGGAGCACTGATCTCCATGGTTGGAGACCTGGCTGCTTCTGCTATTAAGAGAAATCAGGGAATCAAGGACTATGGCAAACTGATCCCGGGACACGGTGGAATCCTGGACAGATTTGACAGTGTGATCTTTACAGCTCCGGCTATTTATTTCCTGGCGAAGCTTGTGCTGGGAATCTGATTCCGGATTGGCAGCGGGAAGCATAAAGGAATAAGAAGTGTGGAAATGATAAGATGTGATTTGTCCCTGAAATGGACTGAGAGGAATTTCAAATGAAGAAAATTGCAATTTTAGGCTCAACTGGTTCCATCGGTACACAGACCCTGGATGTAGTGAGAGCTAACGGCGATATAGAGGTGCTGGGAATCAGTGCAGGAAGAAATGTGAAAATGCTGGAAGAACAGGCAAGAGAATTTCATCCTCAGCTGATTGCAGTGTGGGATGAAAATGCGGCAAAGGATCTGGCTGTCCGCCTTTCAGATATGGATGTAAAAATTGTGTCTGGCATGGAGGGACTTCTGGAGCTTGCACGTATGCCTCAGACAGATATTCTGGTTACCGCTGTTGTGGGAATGATTGGAATCCGTCCTACAATGGAGGGAATCAAGGCGGGCAAGGACATTGCCCTTGCAAACAAAGAAACATTGGTAACAGCAGGTCATCTGATCATTCCGATGGCAAAAGAGCATGGAGTTCAGATCCTTCCGGTAGACAGTGAGCACAGTGCTATTTTCCAGGCTCTTCATGGGGAAAAGCGGGCGCAGGTTGAGAAGCTTCTGATCACAGCTTCCGGTGGTCCCTTCCGTGGAAGAAAAAGAGAAGAACTGGAACATGTGACGCTTGCAGATACCCTGAAGCACCCGAACTGGGTAATGGGACAGAAGATCACAGTAGATTCTGCAACCCTGGTCAATAAAGGTCTGGAGGTTATGGAAGCCAGATGGCTGTTTGATGTGGATTTGGATCATATTCAGGTTGTTGTCCAGCCAAAGAGCATTATCCATTCGATGGTAGAGTTTAAAGATGGTGCGGTTATGGCGCAGCTTGGAACTCCGGATATGCGGCTTCCAATCCAGTACGCACTCTATTATCCGGAACGCAGATATCTGGATGGAGAGAGACTGGATTTCCATAAATTGAAAGAGATTACTTTTGAAGATCCGGATATGGATACATTCCTGGGGCTTCCAATGGCTATGGATGCTGCAAGAAAAGGCGGCAGTATGCCTACTGTGTTTAACGCAGCAAATGAGCTGGCTGTGAAGAAGTTTTTACAGGAAAAAATCGGCTTTCTGGATATTTACGACATTATTGCACAGTCTATGGAAAGACATAAAAAAATCGCACATCCGGATCTGGATGAGATCCTTTCTGTAGAGCAGGATACTTACCAGTGGATCGAAAGCAGGTGGTAAATTGAGATTTGTGATTGCTGTGATTATTTTCAGCGTTGTGATACTGATCCATGAGCTGGGACATTTTCTCCTGGCAAAAAAGAACCACATTGAAGTGGTGGAATTTTCTCTTGGCATGGGCCCGAGGATCATAAGCACGGTAAAAGGTGGCACCCGCTATTCTGTGAAACTGCTTCCTCTTGGCGGCTCCTGTGCCATGGCGGGAGAAGATGCGGAAGATGACAGTCCGGGGACTTTTAATTCCGCTCCTGCGTGGGGCAGGATCGCGGTGGTTGCCGCTGGCCCGGGATTTAATTTTCTGCTGGCCTTT
>ERZ780149.4731-NODE-4731-length-10388-cov-5.404142_pt1 | contig 10388 bp, 10 predicted proteins | sample MGYA00511367_ERZ780149 | MGnify/ENA primary metagenome ERZ780149 (study PRJEB29588, sample SAMEA2153852) | human gut metagenome | biome: human gut; feature: human-associated habitat; material: faeces | place: Denmark | collected 2008/2010 ...
GCCTTAAGGCGATGCCTTCCTGATTAAAATTAAGATTTTAATCAGGAAATAGTATTAAAAGCGAATCGACAGAAAAAACCTGCCGCCTGTGCAACACAGGCGGCAAGCTCCTTGCTTAACCAATTTTGTGGGCAGTCCCCTATTACAGACCGGCCTGCTCCAGCAGAGCGGGAACCTTGGACTCCCAGCCCAGAGACATGATATGGACACCCTGACAGTAGGGCTTGCACTCCCGGATGATGCGGGCAGCGATCTCCACGCCGGTGATACCGGCCTTGGTCTTCTCCTTGTCGGCCTGCAGCTCGGCGATCAGCTCGTCGGGAATGTGGACACCGGCCACGTTGTTGTTCATGAACTTGCACATACCGGCGGACTTGGGAATGATGATGCCCACCTGGACGGGCTTGCCAAACTGCTTGGCAGCCTCCATGAACTTGATGAACTTCTCAGGCTCAAACACGGCTTGGGTCTGGAAAAACTCGGCGCCGGCCTTGACCTTGCGCTCCATCTTCACCAGCTGTGCGTCCACGGAGTCGGAGCAGGGGGACACGACAGCGCCCTTGGCAAACTTGGGGGGCTCGCCAACCAAGTCGTTGCCGCCCAGATCCTTGCCGGTTTCCAGCAGGCTGGCGGTATGCAACAGAGACACGGAATCCAGGTCAAAGACGGGCTTGGCCTGGGGATGGTCGCCCAGCTTGGTGTGGTCGCCGGTGAGGCAGAGGATGTTGTCGATCCCCAGCATGGCGGCGCTGAGCAGGTCGGATTCCAGAGCAATACGGTTCCGATCGCGGCAGGTCAGCTGGAAGATGGGGTTCAGTCCGGCATCCTTCAGCACCTTGCAGGTGGCAAGGGAACCCAGCCGCATGACGGAGGACTGGTTGTCAGTAACGTTGACAAAATGGACGCCGGTGAGGTACTTCTTCGCTTCCTCTACCATGCCGTCAATATGAATTCCTTTGGGAGGGCCGACCTCGGCAGAAACCACAAACTCACCGTTGTCAAACAGTTCAGTAATTCTCATAATTCTATTCACTCCTGATTATTCAGATTCTTTGGCGGACTTGGTAGCCTCGTCGGTATTGAAATCGTGCATTTGGGTGGGGCAGCGCAGAACATCCAGACGGCCCTGAGCCTTCAGGCGCTGAATGATGCGCTCCCAGCCGCAGTCCATGGCGGGGTTGACCTCACACTTGCCGTTCTTGGTGCCGCCGCAGGGGCCGTTCACCAGACTCTTGGAGCAGGCGGTGATGGGGCAGATGCCGCCAGTCAGGTTCAGGAAGCACTCGCCGCACTGGCCGCAGTCGTATTCCAGCGGGGTCACGCCCTGAAAGCCGGGCAGCTCGATGGTGTCGCAGCAGGCGTAGACCGGCTTGTCCTCCAGCATCTGGGAGATGGTCTGCACGCCGACACCGCAGGAGAACACCAGCACGGCATCCGCCTCGGCGATCTTCGCCATGGGGGCGCGCAGCCGCAGCGCCAGCTCCTCGGGGTTGCAGACATAGTCGGTGGTGAGAATGCCCACGACCTTGCCCGCCTCCTGGAGCTTCTTCTGCAGAGCCTTAGCTTCCTCCTCGGGGAAGCCGACTTCCTTACAGCCGTGGCAGTTGATGATGAAGACCTTGCCGGAAGTCAGGGAGCCGATGACCTCTTCGGATTTCAGTTTTGTCATTAACATAAGTGTTCGTCCCCCTTACTTCTTCTTCAGCAAGGGCATGACCAGGCCCTTGGCAGCGTTAATCTTGGAAACCAGAGGAATCTTGGAAGAGCAGATGTACTCACAGCACTTGCAGGAGAAGCAGTCCATCACGTTCAGCTTCAGCAGGGTCTCCGCGTCACCCAGCTGGGCGTACTTGTAGATATCCAGAGGCGCCAGCTCCATGGGACATACGTCCATGCAGCGGCCGCACTTGATGCATTCTTTCTCCTCGGTGTGATCGGCGGCAATGGCGATAATGCCATTGGAGCCTTTGATAATGGGCACATTGGTGTCCTTGATGGGAGCGCCCATCATGGGGCCGCCCATTTTCAGCACCACGTCATCGCCGGTGATGCCGCCGCAGTGATCGATGATCTCCTGCACGTTGGTGCCGAGCTTGACGATGTAGTTGCCGGGATTGCGGATGAACTCGCCGGTGACGGAGACCACGCGCTCCACCAGGGGCAGACCCTTCTGGATGGCGTCGGAAATGGCCTTGGCGGTGGAGGTGTTGCTCACCACACAGCCAACGTCGGCGGGCAGCTTGCCGCTGGGAACCTGACGGCCCATGACCTTCTTGATGAGCATTTTTTCAGCGCCCTCGGGGTACTGGGTTTTAGCGGCGCAGACGCGGATGTTGTCGTAAGGCGCGACCTTTTCTTCCATCAGGGCGATGGCGTCGGGCTTGTTGTCCTCAATGAGGATGACGCCTTCCGGCGCGCTGACGGCCTTCATCATGGCACGCAGACCGAACACGATGTCGTCGGCGAATTCCAGCATGACCCGATGGTCAGCGGTCAGGTAAGGCTCGCACTCGGAGCCGTTGATCAGCACGGCATCGATGGGCTTGCCGGGCTTCAGCTTTACGTAAGTGGGGAACGTTGCGCCGCCCATGCCCACGATGCCCTTCTCCTTGACGATTTCGATGATCTCGTCGGGGGTCAGCTCTTCCAGAGGCTTGTTGGGGACTACGGACTCGTGCAGCGTATTTTTGCCGTCGTTCTTGATGACGACACTCATGATGCCGGGGCCTTTGTTGGGATGGGTATGGGGTTCCACCGCGATGACCGTGCCGCTGACGCTGGAATGCACGGGGGCGCTGATGAAGCCCGCCTGCTCACCGATGAGCTGACCCACCTTCACGGTGTCGCCGGGCTGAACCACGGGGTTCGCCGGTGCGCCGATGTGCATGGCCAGAGGAATGATAACGGTATCGGGTTCGGGGAATTTCTGAAGCGCAAGGTGCTCCGTGAACTCCTTATTCTCCGTGGGATGGACGCCGCCGTAGAAGCCCTCGTACCGCTTGGCACGCGCCTCGGCTACGTAAGCCTTGATCTCGTCCACGTTGGTCACGGAGTAGTCCCGCAGCTGAATGGGCTGATCCAGAAATTCCTTGGTACGACCCTGCTTTTCCAGACGCTGGTAAATCTTTTCCCATGCGCAGTCCTTCTTGGGGTCGATCTCGCATTTGCCGTTCTTCGCGCCGCCGCACTGGCCGTTGACCAGACTCTTGGAGCAGTCCACGATGGGGCAGATGCCGCCGGTGACGTTCAGATAGCACTGGGCGCAGGCGCCGCAGGTCTTCTTCGTCAGGGCCATGCCATGATGGCCGGTGTAATTGAGGGAATTGGTTGCCGTAAACACGGGAACGGACTCCAGATCCGCCACGGTCTGCACGCCCAGACCACAGGAAATGACGACCACGTTCTCAGTGCCTTCGGGTACGATACCTGCCAGCTTCTTCTCGGTCTGAACCTTATTGCACAAGAAGTCCACTTTTACCGTACCGGTGATGTGCTTGCCCTGCTCCTCGGCAATGGCCGCAAAGCTGCCGCACTCCGGCTCTTCGGTCGTGTTGAACTCCTTGAAGCACTTGTTGCAGGCGACAACAAAGAAGTTATCCTTCCCGGCAAGCAAGCCTTCCAGCTCATCCCTGTTTTTCAACACATACTTGGTATAGTCCACCAAATACCACCTTCTTATCGTTTTGTTGTCCGTTTATACGCAAACGACCACCATTGGATTATACCATACGCTCCATGCAAATGTCCAGCATTTTCCCATCTTTTTTCAGCAATTTCCCTTATTTCTCCTTTATTAGTTAGCGTTTGCTAACTTTTGCAGGCGGGCATTCCGGCACTCAGGCCGGAACCACGCGATTCAAAAACGTGCTTTGACTCCCCCTGTCGGAAGAACCAAAGCACGTTAAAGCGGGATTTTCCCACTGTCTCAATATTTTTTGCCGAAATACAGCTTGAATGCCAGGGTCATCAGACTGACCAATAAGACTGTTACCAGCAGCGTAAGGCTGACGGTCATGCTGAAATACCCCGCCACGATAACCGCCGCCAGTCCCAGAATCAGAGTTGCCCGCATGGCCTCGCACAGCGCCTTGGCCACAATCTGTGCCTGACGCTCGTCGCTCTCCTTAATGTACAGCTTTTTCAGCTTTTTCTCGTCCTTGAGGGCGCGCAGGTTTCGAATCAATCCGGTCAGCAGCAGCACCAGAATGCCGAAGCTCGCGCCAGAAATGAAGCCGCGCCACCGGGACTGCCAGTGACCGTCTCCGACGGACGGCGCCAGCTTCACGACTCCGGCTTCGCCCAAAAAGCCCAGTACGGAGAACAGGGCAAGCGCGACGCACCCGATAGCAAAAACCACATTCTGCAATTTGAGTTTTTCACGATAGCTTTCCATAATTTATACCTCCAAATCCGAGAAGTCAAACACTTCTTCGATGGTCAACCCGAAATAGTGGGCAATTTTGTACGCCAGAGGCAGCGAGGCGGTGTACTTCCCTACCTCAATCGAGGTAATGGTCTGCCGGGTAGTCCCCACGGCGTCCGCCAGTTCCTCCTGAGACAGCTTGTTCTTCTTTCGCAGTTCGCGGATATACGTTTTCATAAACACTCCTTTGATTTCCCCGCGCGTCCGCAGAGAAAATGCTAAGTTAACTTTGCAAACAAAGTATAGCACGCTTTGCAAATCTTGTCAAGTACACTTTGCAAAATAACAAATACTTTTTTGGAGAGGTACTCCCCTTGGCTCTCCCTCTGGGAGAGCTGTCACCGAAGGTGACTGAGAGGGCTTTGCCCCCCTGTGTCCCCTTTCCGTCCTCGCTTTGCTCGGCCACCTCTCCCAAAGGGAGAGGCAAGGGGTGCTTACATTACATTAAATTATACAGGAACAGGCACAGTAGATTAACCTACTGTGCCTGTTAACTGTCTGATACGACCCGCTCATTGCAGCGGGATTTTCAATACTATGAGGAATTACTTTCCGGGCTTGAAGGAATCCTTCAGGCTGACGGAACGGTTGAACACCAGATGGCCGGGGGCGCAGTCTTTGCTGTCCGGGCAGAAGTAGCCCAGACGCATGAACTGATAGGACGCGGGCGCCTTGGCGTCCCGGAGGCTGGCCTCCACCTTGCAGCCGGTGAGGACTTCCAGAGACTTCTCGTTCAGGCAGGCCAGAAAATCCTTGCCCGCCGCGTCGGGATCGGGGTCATTGAACAGATTGTCGTACTGTCTGACCTCCGCGTCGCAGCAGTTCTCCGCATCCACCCAGTGAATGGTCGCGCCCTTGACCTTCCGGCCGTCGGCGGGGTCGCCGCCCCGGCTCTCGGGGTCGTAGGTTGCCAGAATCTCCACCACGTTGCCGTTTTCATCCTTGACGCAGCCGGTGCAGGTGATGAGGTACGCGCCCTTCAGGCGGCACTCCGGCCCGTTGGGATACAGACGCTTGTACTTGGGAATCGGCTCGGCAAGGAAATCGTCCTGCTCAATCCACAGGTGCCGGGAGAAGCTGACCTCCCGGGTGCCGTCCTCGGGACGGTTGGGATTATTTTCCACGGTGACCACCTCGGACTTGCCCTCGGGGTAGTTGGTGATGGTGAGCTTCACGGGCTTCAGCACCGCCATGACACGCTGGGCAGTCTCGTTCAGGTCTTCCCGCAGGCAGAATTCCAGAAATGCGTAGGGAATGGTGTTGGGAGACTTGGCCACGCCCACCCGCTCGCAGAAGTTGCGGATGGACTTAGGGGTATAGCCCCGGCGGCGCAGGCCGCAGAGGGTGGGCATCCGGGGGTCATCCCAGCCGGAAACATAGCCGTTCTCCACCAGCGCTCTGAGCTTGCGCTTGCTGAGCACGGTGTGGTCGATGCCCAGTCTCGCGAACTCGATCTGCCGGGGATGATGAGGTACGGAGACATGCTCCACCACCCAGTTATAAAGAGGACGGTGGTTCTCAAATTCCAGAGAGCACAGAGAATGGGTAATGCCCTCCAGCGCGTCCTGAATGGGGTGTGCAAAGTCGTACATGGGGTAGATGCACCACTTGTCCCCCTGACGATGGTGGTGCATATGGCGGATGCGATAGATGACCGGGTCGCGCATATTGAAGTTGCCGGAAGCCAGATCGATCTTGGCACGGAGGGTATAACGGTTGTCCTCAAATTCTCCGGCGCGCATTCTGGCGAACAGGTCCAGACTTTCCTCAATGGGGCGGTCGCGGTAAGGGGAAACGGCGGGGGTATTCAGGTCGCCCCGGTACTCCTTGAACTGCTCCGGCGTCAGCTCGCAGACGTAGGCCAGCCCCTTCTTGATCAGCTCCACCGCATATTCGTAGTCCTTCTCAAAATAGTCGGAGCCGTAGTAAAAGCGGTCGCCCCAGTCGAAGCCCAGCCAGTGGATGTCCTCCTTGATGGCTTCCACGAACTCCACATCCTCCTTGGTAGGGTTGGTGTCGTCCATGCGGAGGTTGCACAGGCCGTTATACTTCTCGGCGGTGCCGAAGTCGATGATCAGCGCCTTGCAGTGGCCGATATGCAGATAGCCGTTGGGTTCCGGCGGAAACCGGGTATGGACGGTCTGACCCGCAAACTGCCCGCCGGGGGCGATGTCCTCGTCGATGAATGCGTGGATAAAGTTTTTGCTTTCAGTCATTTCAGCCATGATAATCCCTCTCATTTCCTTGGGTTTTTCCAATTACAAGACATTATACCCTACTGTTTCCGGTTTTGCAACCAAAAATCCCGCCAGAATCCATCTTTTCCAGAGGGCAAGCTGTGTGGAAATTACACAGAAGGCCCTGCATTGTGAAAAATCGGAAAACATTTTAAGAAATCTTAAATTAGTAGTTGTCAATTCGGGCTGGATACGCTAGAATAGGAAAGGATATGAAGATAAGGAGTGATTTCATTTTGCCTGAGCTTAAATATAAGCGCATCCTGCTGAAAGTCAGCGGCGAGGCTCTCGCCGGGGACGCACATCGGGGGCTTGATTTTACCATTGTGAACGAGCTTTGCAAATCCATCAAAACCTGCGTGGACATGGGCGTCCAGATTGGTCTGGTCATCGGCGCCGGAAACTTCTGGCGGGGCGTCAAGGACGGCGCGGATAAGATGCAGCGTTCCCGCGCCGACTCCATGGGAATGCTTGGTACGGTGATGAACGCCATTGCCGTGGCCGATGCCCTGAACCGGCACGGCATGGACGCCCGCGTTCTCAGCGCCGTGGAGATGAACAAGTTCGCCGAGTATTTTACCCGCGACCTTGCCGAGCGGTACTTAAATGAGGGGAAGGTCGTCCTCTTTGCCGCCGGCACCGGCAACCCCTACTTCTCCACCGACACCGGCGCGGTGCTCCGGGGCGTGGAGATCGAGGCCGACGCCGTGCTGATGGCCAAGAACGTGGACGCCATCTATTCCGCCGACCCCGCCAAAGACCCCACAGCCGTCCGCTACTCCCGCCTGACCTATGGCGAGGTGCTGGCGAAGAATCTGAAGGCCACGGACATCACCGCTATGGCGCTGGCTATGGACAACGACATGACCATGGTCTGCTTTGGCCTGAATGAAGAAAACAGCATCGTCCGCGTGGTTCGCGGCGAAGAGATCGGTACTACCGTAAAAAATCATTTCTAAGGAGGAACACACAATGACCGTCGATTTCAAAGAATATTCCCGGAGAATGGACAAGGCTCTCGAGCATCTGGACGAGGAATTCGCCTCCGTCCGCGCCGGCCGCGCCAACGCAAAGGTTCTCGATCGGATCACCGTGGAATACTATGGCAGTGAAACGCCCCTGAACGGCGTCGCCACCATTTCCGCCCCCGACGCCCGCACCCTGATTATTCAGCCCTGGGACACCAAGCTGCTCAAGGACATCCAGAAGGCCATCCAGACCTCCGATCTGGGCATCAACCCCCAGAACGACGGCCGCGTCATCCGTCTGGTGTTCCCCCAGCTCACCGAGGAGCGCCGTAAGGATCTGGCAAAGCAGGTCAAGAAGTATTCCGAGGAAGCCAAGGTCGCCATGCGCAACATCCGTCGGGACGGCATGGACTATGTCAAGAAGCTGAAAAAGAACAGCGAGATCACCGAGGACGACCAGAAGAAGGCCGAGAAGGATTTACAGGATCTGCTGGACAAGAACATCAAGCGCGCCGACGCCGCTCTTGCCGCCAAGGAAAAGGAACTGATGGCGGTCTGATCCCAGCCTGGCAGAAGATGGCCGCGGGGCCGGAGATTCCGTCCCCCGCGGCCCTTTGATGCCGCCCAACAAAGCCTAGGGCACGTGAGCTTGTGCCGGAGAGAAGGACAATATGGCTTTTTTTGCAAAAAAGCAGGTTAGGATGTTCTTTGAGTAAGCCTTGTAACGTCCTGGAACTTTCCTATAACCACAATGTGGTCGCCCTCTTCGAAAATATACGTTGCGCCGGGAACGGGATTTAACTCCTCGCCCTTTTTAACGGCAATAATGTTTAAATGATATTTGTGACGTACATTAACCTCCGAAATACTCTTGCCCGCCCAGTCGTCCACTATCGGGATTTCGTAAATCGAGTATTCGTCGGTAAGCTTTATAAAATCAAAAATGTTTTTCGCATTGTATTTGATAGCCGTCTTTTCGGCAATTTCACGTTCGGGATATATAACGTCGTCAGCACCGATTTTCTTTAAAAATGCCGCCTGCCTGTCACGCTTTGCAATGGAAATAACCTTTTTTGCCCCAAACTCCTTTAAAAGAGATGTTATCTCAAGCGACGCCTGAAAGTCCTGGTCAACCGTAACAAAACATAAGTCGAAATTGTTTGCGCCCAGCGACCTTACAACGCCCTCGTTTCTGCAGTCGCCGACATATGAATCGGTAAAAATATCGTTAAGTCTTGTAACCGTTTCTTCGTTTTTGTCAACAATCATAACCTCGTTTCCGAGATCCAAAAGCTTTTTTGCAAGGTGCTTTCCGAAACGTCCGACACCTATTACAAGTATAGATTTCATTGTTTTCTCCTTATCCGATAAGAATTTTTTCATACGGCCTTTTAATCGGTATGTTAACACGCTTTTGCGCAAGCGAAAGCATAAGAGTTAATCCGCCGACTCTTCCGCCGAACATAAGAATCATTATAACAATTTTTGAAAGCTCGTCGAGCGCCCTTGTAATTCCGCGCGTAACGCCGACAGTGCCGATTGCCGAAACAATCTCAAAAATAACATCGTTTGTCCTGAACGGCTCCGTTGCCGTCATAAAAAGCAGCGACGATATAACCGCAACAATGTAAATTGTAAAAATCGCACTCGCCTGTTTTACAATGTGCTCGTCCGTTCGCCTTTTAAATATCGTGATGTTTGGCGTGTGGCGCGATGAAGATATAACACCTAAAATCAAAACAATAAACGTTGTCGTTTTGATTCCGCCCGCCGTTGAACCGGGGCTTCCGCCGATAAACATAAGTATAACCGATAATATGTTTCCGCTCTCTGAAAGCTTGGAAAGGTCAACCGTGTTAAATCCCGCAGTTCTCATTGTAATCGACTGGAAAAACGCCGCAAGCACTTTGTCCTTTGTTGAAAGAAACGCAAACGCAAATCTTTTTTCAAATACGTAATATAAAAGCGCACCGCCCAAAATCAGCCAAAAGGTTGTTGTAAGCACGATTTTTGAGTGAAGCCCGTACTTTTTAAAGTTAAGCTTGTGACGGATTATGTCGTCCCATACGATAAATCCCAAACCGCCGATAACAATTAACATCATCAGCGTGATGTTAACCAAAACGTCGTCGCGAAACATTATAAATGACGAATATTTGCCGTATTTGCCCATTATGTCGAACCCGGCATTGCAAAATGCCGAAATCGAGTGGAATACCGAATTAAAAACCGCCTCGCCGAGCGGCATTTTTGTGATAAATCTAATAAAAAGCAAAACCGCACCGAGCATTTCCATAACGAATGTGCAGACTATTATCCTTTTAATAAGCCTTACCATTCCGCTGATACGCATTGTGCCGGCGGACTGCATAAGAAGACGTCTTTCGTGTATGCTTATGCGCCTTTTTAAAAATATCGAAAACATCGTTATTATCGTCATAAAACCGATTCCGCCGATTTGTATGAGAACTATTATAACAATTTGCCCGAAAAGCGACCAGTGCGTGTATGTGTCAAGAACAACAAGCCCCGTAACGCACGTTGCGCTCGTTGCGGTAAAAAGTGCGTCAAAAAAAGGTGTTGCAACATGGTGGCGTGCCGAAACCGGCAAACAAAGCAGAAGTGTTCCCGTAAGTATTACAAGCAAAAAACCGAGAGAAATAATCTGCGTATATGAAAGCTTAAAGCGTATCTTTTCGTCGTCCATTATTTTCCTTCCTTCATAACACATAAAAATATGTATAAATCCAATACGCAAAC
>ERZ780149.4734-NODE-4734-length-10385-cov-2.943562_pt1 | contig 10385 bp, 10 predicted proteins | sample MGYA00511367_ERZ780149 | MGnify/ENA primary metagenome ERZ780149 (study PRJEB29588, sample SAMEA2153852) | human gut metagenome | biome: human gut; feature: human-associated habitat; material: faeces | place: Denmark | collected 2008/2010 ...
GGCCAGTCTTCCTTTTTTTTATCCAATATTTCTTTTTCGATATGCGCAGAGGCCTTCATCAGCATATGAAATGATAATGGACCACCAGACAACACAGCTTTTAAAAATTGGTCTGAATCCATGCCATATTCAACCTGAAATTCTTTCTGTTTGTCTTTTGCATCCGGATGATCCAACAGCCCGAACAACGCAGACCACAAATTAACAATACTGCTATCATTACCGGTATACGGATTCAGCAACGCAGTATCGCGATACCATCTTTTTATATTTTCTTTTAAATGAGCATACGTATCTTTGGTATAATTTGTCAGATAAAAACGTCCCTGAGCTGGGAACCGTACTCCCATCATATGATAACAGGCATGTATACGTCCGGTACGGACCCCACTGCCATCCATCAGTGCATTCAGGCCAGACTGATACATTTGATCTTTTGACTGCAGCGTCACATTATGATCTTCTATTTCTGCCATCAGTAACTGATAATCCTCTTCGTTCTCCGCATTTAATACTTTCTCGATCAAATTCTCAGCATCAGGATCGTCATACCAAAACACCAATCCGAATGTGCGGTTCCAGTTGTCCGGAGACCGCAGCAAATACTCCAATCCTGTACGAATCGTGTCCACTTCTTCCTGTGACATTGGGCAGGCGGTCGGTGCGTCTTCACCATATGAGCGAAAAGCGCATGCGTTACCGCTCTTATATTTGTGATTGCAGGAAAAAACGGGAACTCCGGTTCCAGTCTGTGGAGCCTTTATCATTGGAAATGACGTTGCGATCGGAACTACGGGTTTTCCGGAAATGCAGGAAATGATCAGTTCTCCATCTTTCTGATTTGTCTTACGTAAACCATCCGAGTATTCATCAAACCATTTTCTCCAGTCAGTTTCCGCTTCCGCATTTCTGCCGGCAATTCGAAATGAAACAAAATCCTGCGGTAATAATTTCGCAGCATCGAATTGCTCAAACAAGGTTTTCTGCGCGTCCGTATCAGCCAGCGACTGTACAAATTGATAGATAATGCGGAGCGTCCCCGATGTATCGCTGCCCTGCTCCATCAACTGCATCCATTCGGCATGTTTCTTTGCGTCCTGAGAAGCATCTGTTGGGAATATATATCTGATTTTTTCGGCAATTGGTGACATGGCATTTGTTTTTGGTGTCTGCGGGCAGACGATTTTTTGTTTGCGCTGCTCTTTTGAACGGACACTCACGCCACAGAATTTCCCGGATTCATCAAGCTCTATATAAGCAGCAATTGTTCTGGATCCGTAATTTCCAGCTACGGTTAAACCGCGGCTCTTAGCGAAATCATACAACGCTCTGTACATCGATCTTCCACACCTCCCCACTGTCATATTCCGGTACAACGATCGTACCGTTCTGCATCACCGCATCAAAAAAAGTTCTGCAGATTTTTCCCTCGTGCGTTTTCGTATTTAATGGTACGATCGTACGAATGTCGAAATTATCATACAGCATGATACCCAAATTCCGACTTTCTTTGATTGGATGCATGTTTTCGTCCGGCGGACTAAAAAAAGCCATGCACTCTTTCATTCCGAAGAACGGCTGATGGAAACATTTTCCATTATTGATACGCCGGTTAAACTGCGCCTGTAAAGATGCTTCTGTTACTCTTGCGTCACATATTGGAAACTTTACGATGTCTGCATGAATACGGTAATAAACTTCCCTCAGATACACGGTATTTCTCTGCGTCCGCTTTTCGTCCACCACAATCGGGTTCGCGTCTGCCGATTTTTGATATACTTCATTGCGTTTCATGCTGAAATAACGAACTGGTTTCATTACCTCGATCTTCTTGATCTGGTAATAAAATTCAACAGGTTTACAGTAGATTGCTTCCAGAATTCCACGACATGCTGACGGAGTCGGCACATCATAGGATACGCGTTCTACTTTCGCGTACGGTTTTGTGAAACAGGCAAAGTTTCCGAACACATCCACCACAACTTCTTTCGGCACTGAACTCACTCCTTCCATAATTTGATATTCTCAGTATGTCTTATAAAGATCAACCGCATTTTTGCGGATAACACTTTTTGGTCATTTTTCTGTCATAAATGCCTGTATCGCAAATTCAATTTCCATTCACACGCTCCCATGGGTCACGATAACAGCGTGTCGGTACTATCAACGTAATATTTCACATTTCAATGCACGCGGCCATACGGGCCGCGATTCATTTCCGTGGTAACAAGCGTATTGCCACTATCATATTTCAATTCACGCGACCCTACAAGCCGCGATTTGATAAATAAATGACCACCGGCACCGGAGCTTCCAGAGCACTTCCACAAGAATACTATCGCGGGGCGGCTTTACGTCATCCCTTGCAATATGTATGATAAAAATGAAACACATCTTTGCGGATAACACTTTTTGGTCAAAAAAGATAAAAAATAAAATTCGCAAGATGGAAACTTATGGAAACACTAAAATACAAACGAACCCGTTGATTCTTCGCGTTGTAATCCTGTTTGAGGATTGTAAATATTATCCATGTCCGCAATCATCCAGTTTAAGGGAATTCGTTCCCCATACTTTGAAGTACGCATAAAGAGCGCATGACAATGGCGGCGTAGAAATTCCATATTTTTCCTGCTGGCATAGCGTGACACCTGAATCCTTTTGCTGGATCTCATCTGCGCTTTCGAGATGCAATAATCCTGCTCCTGCAGTTCAGCAGACAGATGATCAAATTCGGTGCTGAGCTGCTCATATGGGACGATAACAATGATCTGATTCTTGTCATCGATAATATGATATTGTTTCGAAAAGGCTTGAACATCCGCATATTTACATGCTTTTTGAAGTTCCAGAGAGTCCTGTCCTGCTTCTCGGTCTCCGTAATAAACACGTTTATAATACGCATCCATCAAAGACAAATCGTTTAAACTTAATCCCCCATATTCACTTGCTAAAAATTCAGTGACTTGGGACTCATTCTGATACGTGATATCCGGATATCTCCGTTCATTCCGCTCTCCGAGACCAAAAACATAAAAAGTACCCGGATGTTCTCCGTTACGGTTGATACGTCCGGCTGTCTGTATAACAGAAGACAGAGGTGCGTATTCCCTGGCGCCGCTTGGAAAATCGAGGTCGACACCGGCCTCAATGCATTGCGTACTAACCAGGAAACATTGTTCTTGATTTTTTAATTTTCTTTTGACCGATCGAATAATCTCTTGTTTATGTTCTGAGCATAAATCGGAGGATAAATAAAATACAGAGTCGGATCCTAAACTTTCCTGTATATAATGATACATTCCCAATGCCGCATTCACCGTATTGAATACAATTAACGCTTGATCTACGCCAATGAATTTTTCCCATATGGATTCATATGTCATTGGACCATCAAGAGCGATTACAGCCGTGTCTTTCAACTGATCGTATTTTTGATATGTACTTTTTACGTTTTCGATAATTTCTACCGGTTGGAAATTTTCCAAAGTGCGTCTGTATGCGTATACAGGCAGGGTAGCTGTAGAAAACAAAACAGTTGTATGGAAATATTCCGGCAGTGCCTGTAGCATTTTAATGGTACAGGTGGTTAGCTGATGCGGTAACGTCTGACATTCATCAAAAACAACGCAGGCATTGGCAAGATGATGCAATTTGCGTAACGGTACCGCCATATTGCCGCCAAGCGTTTCAAAAAACTTCACACTGGTTGTAACAATCACAGGGGCATCCCAACGGTCTGCATATAATTTCGCTTCTTCCGGGAATTCGGTATTACTGTCATCCTCCAAGACCGTATCAGCTCCAAAGGCCTTCCGATATTCTTCTGCATTCTGTGAAATAATCGAAAGGTACGGCAATACCACAATGATTCGATCGAAATGGTTTCTTTTTGCCTGCTGCAGGGCAAATTCCATAAGGGCCAAAGTCTTTGCTGTACCGGTTGGAGCAGTCATCGTGTAAAATCCAACAGGCCCGTTTCCACGAATAAAAGCATCGCGATAAATTTCATTTCGCAATTGATTGATTGGAAGATCTGCCTTGCCGGAGTCTGCAGCAACGCGGATGATGGAATTTCTATATTGATGTAGTTTTGTCAACATTTCATCAGGGCAGATAACCCGTTCTGCGTCAGGCTCATGCTGACTGTTAAAAGAGGCGGTTGCGGTGTAATCTGCATCCACAAGACAGGAAAATACCATTCTGGCATAGAGCATTCTGGCTTCCGGGTTGGTACGATCGATCGTAAGATAATCTCCGTCAGACAAATGAGAGAGCAATTTCTGCGATTGTGCGTACGCTGCTACTTCGTCATATTCAGATTCATCGCGCAGTGCAGAACGCTTCCCATTAGAATTTAATGGGATGTCATATTCATCGTCATCTGGCAGACATAAATCGTCCAAAGACGGGGATATTAGCCGCCCGCATAATTCAGAGTGATGCCCACGAATCGCGGCGCAACATAGGGCATGAATCCATGCATCATCGGTGTAGTGTTGAGCGCAATTAAAATATTCATCATTCAGATACCATGCGCCGACGATCGCGTGATCGATATGATTCTCTTTTCCCGCTAAAACATTTTGGAATTTCTCAGTCCGCTTTCCAAGATCATGCAGACGAGCAATTAAAGCACATAATCCGGCGCTTCGGAATGTTTCTCCGTATCTCATCGCTAAGCGTTCCGTAAAACGCAAATGGTCTTCCAAAGGTTCCAGCCCATGCGCTGATGTGTGAGCGTAAAACATAAAAATCCCTCCTTCGTATTTTTTCTTTCTGAGTCGCACCCTGTTCTGAAGAACCCTCGTAGAGCAGGCAAGCGATCAATTCACAGGGTGGTTTCTTTTTCTGGCACTTCGCCGTTCCTGATCCTTCGTTCAGAAACCGCTACGCTATCAATATGGAACTTATTTTCTGGAGGCGTTTTTGCGGATAACACTTTTTGGTTACAAAAAAAGCAGAGGATACGTTACCATATACCTTCTGCTTTCTGTTTTTTCGTTGTAATGCGATTATTAAGAATCATACCTAAAGATAATCATTGTTTCTCTTGCAGGCTCTCCGCGATCCGTTGTCCCAAGTCATACCCGCGCCGATATGCCTCATCCACAGTCAGGCTCTCCGTGTTTGATATCATAAAATATGGTATGTTTTTAGGAAAGTCATAAGAATCCGTTCCGGACGAAATCACGATGATAGCAGCGTATTTTTGTGATCCAAAATGGTTCAGTATCACCTGTTGCACATAATGTTCGCCAGACGCATTCTGTTGATCGATCTGGTATTCTATCCCACTATCATCAAGTGCCTGTAAAATCCCTTGGTTTGCCGCATCCATTCTTGGTGTCTGGTTCTCTTGCGTGAGCCCGATCTGAATTGTTTGCTCTTCAGACGATTCCGATTCCATAGTGCCGAGCTCTGAATATGCGGGATTTTTACCGACACTAAGACTCACTCCACCAGTGGTCTGTAAGTCCGTTCCCTGGTCCAGATACGACGAAATACCATCTTCAATTTCAGACGCAACATTTTTTGCGACGTATGTCACACCCATGATCGCGCATGTTCCCACGAACGTATTAACAGCTATGACGCAGATCGCAATTCCGCAAATTCTCGCGCACCATTTCTGTACATGCATTTTTTCGTCAGCGATCACGACTAACGCGGCGCCTAAAGCCAAAACAAACAATGGTAAAATACAAGCGGCTATGGTTAAGAAAGCATCCCCTTCTGTCGAAGCTCCAATGCCCACAATAACAGCAAGCGCAAGCGCTACAACAGGCGTAAGAAAAGCGCCGAAAACGGATAACCATTTCCTCAATGACGTATCAGGCCCAAATATTCCGACCATCAACGATACCGGCGCCAAAGCAAGCACCATAATTAAAATTACAAGTTTCATGATTACTGGAATCTCCATGTTTATACTTTCTCCTTCCTGCTGATTGTCTGGCGTCTTCCGTTAAGACAGTCCTATGAATCACATTTATCTTCAGTATGTGCTATCCTTCCTGACTTGTCCGATTTATCCCCAGCTACCAGTCAACGAAAATCCGCCACTTCCCACAAAAAAAGACCCCTCTCAAAAATCTGAGAAGGGCCTAACACTGATTATGCTTCAGCCAGCAAGCTGTCTGATATTTTCGGCAATTCGTCCTTATCCTTAAGCCCTGAGTAATACTGTTCTATATGCCGGGCAACGGTCAATGTATCCGCATCTTTCGTATAATGCGCAAACAAATCGCAGATTTTACCCCTATACAGGCATCCCAGAACGGCAATTGCCTCCTTAAGCACTTCTAATTGCGACAAACAGGTGAGATGGATCTCCATTCCAGTCTCGCGATCATCCGCAAAACAATTGGCTATCGGCATCTTTACCGTTTCTTCCGCCTGCATTGGCGTACCAAAATCAACGCTATGGCCGCCATCCGGATGGAAATACCACGCAGACGTATATCGGATCACCTGCTGCATATCATACGCAATCCTTGCACGCCGGTCGATCTTTTTGGAAAAGATTCCGTATGAACTATGTAACGTGTTCCCGATATCCTTTAATGATCCTGGTAAGATGCGATTCCTGATGTTTACGAAAAACGGAGTCATCTTGGCAGCTGAATCCGTCTCATATAATTTTTCTTTTAGCCAGATCATCTGATTGTCGATCTCTAAAAGCTGTCCGATCCAAATCCTGGAGTACAGATCCAACGCATTGATGACATCGGAAATTTCCTCCTGGCAGTTTAACCGTACAACAATCTGTCCATTTTCTTCTTTATACATCACGTTCCATCTCCTCCATTTCGCCGGAATGCCGATCCAGTTCGCGCTGATCGTGCGCCGAATAGCGTTTTGCCGGTCCGTATCCTCCGGAATGGCGGTACGACGCTTTCCGTTTGCGCGTTTTTGTTTTGACCGGTTTCCCGTAAGTCACAACACCATAGTCATGTTTTGCAAACAGTCCCGGTTTCGCCCCGAAAACTGCGGCATCCACCTTTTCGCGATGCTTATTTTGCGGCAACACGGCATTGCCGTGACGCGCGATCTGCACGGCCAGCTTCTGTCTTGCTTTGATTTTCACTTTTCTTTTTTCAATCCGAAATTCCTTTGTTCGCATGATGCACACCCTCCTTTGGTATATTTCCTCAATCTTCCGGTTTCGTCATCATGTCAATAATGGTATGCAAAGACCAGCCGCAAAGTGCGATCAGGGCGCAATCCAGAAGAGCGCGTTCTTTCGGCGTAGATTCCAGATACAGATTTAACAGTTTGTCGGACTCGTCATCTCCGTCAGAGACCATCTCTTCCATGATCTTACCGATGACGCTCTCCTCTTTCTCGATAAACTGGAATCCCTTTTGGATATCTTCGTCGGTCGTCTGACTCTTATACATATCCACATACCCGGACCTGATTCTCTTTTTCATTTCTTCCTTTTCCATAATAACTCCTTTCTTAACACCTGCAATTCACTGTAATGCCGGCATGGCAACTGCGAGCTGATATTTATGGGCGGTCTTTTCAGGGGTGTTCCCGGGGAACACCCCTAATTTTAAGGAGTGAGATACCCGCCAAGACCATCCATGCTCTTCCAACGGATCTTTTTGATCACCAGTACATAATACTCTTTTCCTGGTTCAGCGCCCCATTCCGCACGGCCTTCTCGTTTTTCGAGGCGACACTCCGCGATGAATGCCGGTACTTTCCATCCATATCCGTTTGTGAAACGCACCTGTTCTTCATGCTGGTCCACAGGAATCTGACCAACCATCTGGAACACTTTGCTAAATCTTTGCGTGTAATATGGCTTGATCTCCCGGTACTCCTCCTGTTTTTCGCCCGTCAGTATCATGTCGAACCACTGTTTTTTGATCGGTAAAATTAACATCTTTCACCCTCCCATGCATCCTTGACGTGACAAATTGCTAAGAGTCGTACATTTCTCGTTTTTCTTTTCATGATCATGATCTCCTTTTCTTTTATCATTGGCAATATCAGTATGGAGATGATCCGCATCCAGAAATGCAGGGAAACGTGTTCTTGTTGCGTGCTGGTTCCTATCCAAAAAAACTCCGGTCAGAAGACCGGAGTTATGGAGTGAACGATGCGACAGTCAGGCCATGAAGTAACCTTCTTTTTTTGCCCGTTCAAAGTCGCTCTTCCAAAATGTTTTTGTTTCCCTTGTGATAATCCCGTAGCAGTCATAGGTCAGATCCACCTGAAGCAATGGTTCTGCCGGTTCGCGTCCGCTATGCTGCTTAAATTCTTCCGTGATGTCACGGACGGAATGGATTTCTTTGATAAAATGTTCCAACACGTTCATACTCTTTCTCCTTTGCTTCTTTCGTTTCCGCACGACCAGGCGCCACAGATTTCTCCTGGCATGGCCATAGAAAGGCTACCGGCAATCACCGAAATTCCAAAGTAGGCTCATCCTGTTCCGGTTCTTCTGGCCACAGATCCTCTGTCTTCACGCTTTCTATATCGTGCTGTTCAGGAATTTTTCCCCATAAGAGCTTCTCAGTTCCGTTTCTGATATTCTCCACGGAGTCCAGATAACAATTATCCGCAAATTCATTATCAGAGACCAAACGATGGTCCATGGTCCCCAACGCGTCAAACATTCCGTATTGCGAATAATAAATAAATGCATCAGTAACCATGCTCAGCTCCAAACATTCTCTTAAATTTCCTGATACAATGTATCTGTAAATCGGGAGTCCGGATATGCATAAGACATAATTCTCCTCTGACCGGAAATGATTTACAAATTTGCGTAACCCTTCATCCAAAAACAGCATTTGAAACATCTCAGTCGTCGTTCCCATAATTTCCGTTGCCAGGGCCCTGGTGGCGATTGCTTTCAAGATCTTAGGTACGTCGAATGGCCGGGTTCCCTGCGGCTCGTACGGAACTTCTTTGCCTTCTGATACCTGGGTCACATGCAGATGTTTAAATACCGGATACGGGAAAGCAGCGACATAGGCTTCACCGTTATCTTCCATTTTCTCCCAACGATAAGTGCCATACACACAGAATTGCAGCTTTGTGCGCATGGGATCCTTCTGGTTATCACCTGTAGGAATAATTTGCGTCACATCAAATTCCATCAGTTTTTTGACCAAATCGTTCTCTGTGATATCCGTTTTCAAAGTTGGCTCCATTTGTTTTTTCACGTCTTATACCTCCGTCAATTCGTCAGAATTTTGTTATTTTCCATTACTAAGAAAATGATACGCCCTCATGACATACCGGAATTCATCCGCCAGCGCATCATAGTCGTCGCCGTAAATAATCGCAGCGTCTTCAACATCATCCTCGTCTCTTTCAGGATTATCGATCATCACGCCTTTGTCGCACAAAAAATCCTCCACAATATCGACCAACCGTCCAATAAACTCCGGCTCATCATCCGGCTGCACACGCTTAACACCACCAAGGGCTCCGCGTTCTTCCAGTTCTTTTAGAAGATCCTCTGTATCGGCGTTCCAGATCGTCACTTCATCCGGAGTGAGATCATAGATTTTTCTGTTCCTTGTTCTGAGCCCGTAGTCCCCGTCAGTGCCGCTTGCCGCGGAATAAACGATATTGACAACCATGTAGATGCCCTGGCTTAAGAGTTCCCAGAATGCTTTCTTAAAGGTGTCTTTGTCAAATGACATACCGTATGACTCCTTTAAAAAGTAGGTTGCCTTCTCTTCTTTTACACGGCATTCTTCCTTGAAATCCGGATCTTTCAACCCGTGCTTTTGTAAAACGGATGCTACAATATCCATTTTGTCGGCGGGGAATTCAATCACTCCATTGCATAAAAATTTACCCATCGTATTTTCCTCCTTAACTACTACGTCTTATGATTGATAACTACGCTATCAGTATGCGTTTCGTCTCTTGCGCGTAAGTCCATAAAAAATGGAGCCACGCGTATTGCATGACTCCATAGATTTTTAGTTGTAAAATTCGGGGTATATTCCGGGCTAATGCACCAGTTTGATCTGCTCACCTGGGACATAGAAATCTTTCGGCAACTTACGCCACTCCAGAATATCTTCGCCGCTCACCGCTCTATTCTCCTTTTTCCGTTTTTTCGACCATAGTACTGCCATCCGGGTTCAGCCTTGGCGTGATACCGCCCATTCCCGCATTGTACTGATCTTCTGAATAAATCAGATAATGCACGCCTGTTTCCGGGTCCGTATAATCGTAAACAATCTTTTTTGTGATGCCATTTTGTACACATGTCAGTTCCCGGAATGGATTTTCGCGCCCAAACACAGTGCTGCTGGTATCAGCAGTGCCCGCGTAGGAAAAATCACACGCTGTCAGTGCGCAAAAAGCGGTACCGCAAAGTAATGCAGTAAAAAACATTTTCTTCG
>ERZ780149.4739-NODE-4739-length-10378-cov-22.435823_pt1 | contig 10378 bp, 9 predicted proteins | sample MGYA00511367_ERZ780149 | MGnify/ENA primary metagenome ERZ780149 (study PRJEB29588, sample SAMEA2153852) | human gut metagenome | biome: human gut; feature: human-associated habitat; material: faeces | place: Denmark | collected 2008/2010 ...
AAGCTGAACAGTATGCCTAACAATCTGTCCGGCGGCCAGCAGCAGCGTGTAGCGATTGCCCGCGCCCTTGTTTCCAAACCAGCTATTATACTTGCAGATGAACCGACAGGCAATTTGGATAGCCGGACAAGTAGTGATGTTCTTGGTTTGCTGAAAGTTACAAGTCAGAAGTTCCATCAAACGCTTGTAATGATTACCCATAACAATGAAATTGCCCAGCTTGCCGACCGAATTATCCGTATTGAGGACGGAAAAATCGCACAGTGACAGGGGGTGACATTGATGGATGATATTTTATTTGGGAACAATAATCAGGCAACAATCAATCGTCTTGCCAAAAGAAGCTACCGCGCTAATAAGCAGAGAAATGTTTTCGTTACCATCGCATTATTCTTGACCGCCTTTATGATTACATCTGTATTTAGTTTGGGGTGCAGTTATTTTGAAACCTATCAAATGCAGCAAATTCGTGCGATGGGCACGACTGCGGATGTGGCAATTACAAGTCTCTCAGAAGAACAATATGAAGAATTGAGCCGATCCAGCTTGGTATCCGTAGTTGGTGTCAGTCAGAGATTGGGCAGCATTGATACATCTGGAATGGACGATGCCCTGCTGAGTATTACTTGGATAGACGAAACAGAATGGCAAGAACACCGTGTACCAACAATTTCGGATATACACGGAGATTATCCGCAAGCAAAAAATGAAATTATGCTCCCTACATGGGCTTTGCGTGCAATGGGGATTGATGATCCACAGATAGGGATGAATATTTCCCTTTCCTATCAACTCGGAACAGATTATCAATATATCTCCGATGAATTTGTTTTGTCGGGCTATTATACAGATTATTCGGCTTCACGTGCAGGCAACCGTGGTGCCGCTTATGTTTCGGAGCTTTTTGCAACACAAACAGGGCTTCCCTTTGATAGTGTGTCTACCGCAATGATTTCTTTTTCTGATGACAGTAATGCCCTGCGATCCTGTGAAAAACTAAAACGGAAGATTTCGTTTACAGAAAGTCAGTCCTTTGAAATTGTACCTATTGCTCAGAGCAATTCCACCACCATTGTTCTTCCACTGGCTGCTATTATCGTCTTTATCATTATCAGCGGCTATTTGCTGATTTATAACATTCTGTATATCTCAATTTCAAGAGATACACAATTCTATGGACAGCTTAAAACGATAGGCACGACAAAAAGACAAATCAAGCGGATCGTGCGTTCTCAAATATTCAGAACGGCGGTGATCGGTATTCCCAGCGGTCTGATTGTCGGTGGTATTGTTTCGCTTGGACTTGTTCCGTTTGCCATGAATATGATGTACTCAAGCGATACAGACCTTGGGGAGATAGTGTCCTTTTCCCCCATTATTTTTGCGGGTGCCGCAATCTTCACATTTTTTACTGCAATCATCGGCAGCATGAAACCAGCAAAAATAGCTGCAAGTATTTCTCCTGTTGCGGCTTCACGCTATACGGAGGCAAATACAAGGAGTTACCGAGATCATAAGAGCCATAGAACAAAATTATCTCGGATGGCACGAGATAATATTTTTAGAAACCCTAAAAGCGCTTTCCTTACTTTTGCGTCCTTATTTTTAGGCTTAATATTGTTTTTGGTTTCTGCTGGTCTACTATCAAGCCTAAGTCCCGACAATTTTGTAAATCAATGGGGAGAAAGTGATTTCGCATTGACTTACAGCATTTCCGAAGAAGGAAACCTGCTCTCTGATGAAATGTTGCAGCAAATTGAAACAATGCAGGGAATTGAAAATCTGCGCGTCACTTATTCTGCTTCACCGTGGCCCACTATGGATGTCATTTACGACGAAAATGTATTCGGGAAATATGCTGAAAACTCAAAACCCAGCAATTCCAAGGCTCAAACGGTCAAGGTGTAGGAGTAGTCAAGAAATAACCGACTCTCCTACACCTTTTTCCGCTCTTTACGACTGCTTATGGACCAAGCCAAATGCTCACCAAAGAGTGCAATACAACAGCATCTCTGCCCATCACAAGAAAGTGCTTTCATCCGTGCATTTCTTGTAGACGCGCTTGATGTTCTCGATGGCCAAAATGGCTTTGTTGTTCTCATATTCCGGGTGATCCTTACAGAACTTTTCATACCGGGTCACATCATCCAGAATTTGATCGAAGTGCTCCTTGGTGTGCCTTTGGTCGTGCAGGATCTCGTCATTAAACCGCAAGATCCGATACCGGCAGGTGGTGGCCTCGTTTTCCGCAAGCATTCGTCCGAGATGATTCAAGAGCTCCAGATTATTGTTCTGGGACGCCTCAATCGCCGCAATCGCATCGGAGAACTTCTGCTGAATATCAAGACTCTGCTGGTGCCATTTGGGGTAATTGGCCGCCTGGTCGATGATCTCCTGCACTCGCTTTTCTTTGGCTTCTTCCTTCTTGTACTTCTCGATCAGCTGTTTGCGGGCCGTTTTATACAGTTTCCAGATAAAGAAAATGGCCACAAGCACCGTGATGACTGTGGCCACTTTCAAGTCTCCGAAAACTTCCAGAAATTCATCCATTAGATTTCCCCTTTGTCACTAAGGATAAATCGGATGGAATCAGACGGTAGTACCGCCGGCATTCAGCATCCCGATCAGCTCCTGGTATTCGCTCTCCGTGACCTTGCCCACAGCGAAGAAAATATCAATCTTCTCCTCCAGTCCGGCAGTCTGGCCTCGCTCGATCATCCGCTTCAAAGTCCGATACAACATGATAAGATCCTCCCTTGTCTTAAATATCCAGATCCGTCAGTCCCAGCTCCAGCAGGGTCAGACGAAATTCCTGGTCCACATTCATCGCGTCGGTGTCCACCTGCGCCCGATACAGCGCGCTGTTGCTCCGGTCAATCTCGTTGTCTTTGCCCTTTTGCAGGAACTCCTCGTAATTGTCCTGCACGTTCTTGACGATGCCGTCCCAGGTTTCGACCTCCACATGGTATTCGTCATACTCGAATCCAGTGAACTCCTCCGTCTCAACGGGCGTCACATTCTGGAAGAGCCGCACAAGGCTCCGCTTGGTCCCCGGGATCTGCTCTACCGTAAAACTGCCCGGATTGACCATCCCCTGAACTTTCATAGTGCCACTCCTTTCATGCCGCCTGATAAGGCGGATATAATTTCTGAAGTCGCCGGCATTCTCTTCTGACGACTTTCTTCAGATCGAACATTGTTTTCGGTTGGTAATACCGCTTTAATATCCGTTGACTATTGCATTTACGAAGTTGACCCAATCGGGAGATAAGCCCGGAGGCCCTCTTGAATGAGATGACCCGGTTGTGGTCCCTTCGATGGTAATAAATGTGCAGCGCCTGTTTGAGTCGGAACAGGTTGTGCTTTCGGAGGATTGTATATCCATGCCTGAAACGGTAGCCCAACGCAGACGGAATCCTCGGCCGGCGGTGCCGCTGTTTCTTCTCCGATAACCCTTCGTGAGCCTTTGCTACTCTCGGCGTAAAGCCCACCCGGAAGATCTGCCAGTTATCCTTCAGCTTCATGCCGATCTCGCCCAGCCAAGCCTTGATGTCCTCCAGCAGCTTTCTCAGCTTCCGCTTGTTGGAGCCGAAGATGGTGAAGTTGTCCATCTGCCGCAGATAGTGGCTCACGCCATATTGTTTTTGGTGGACCATCAGGTCCAGAGGTTGGAGCAGCAGATGCAGGAACCAGGAGGAGAAGAACGCGCCGATCAGCACGCCATACTCCATCAGGGCGTCGCAGAGCCAAAGGGTTTCCCGGTCTTTGAACAGCCGTTTCAGGGCATTGATGACATAGGGCGGGTCCACCTCCACAAAGCAGTGGTGAATATCACACTCCACACAGTATTGGGTGCCGACCGGATCGTTTTTCATCCAGTTTTTCAGCGCCTTCACGCCGTAGGAGTTGCCCCGCCCAGGTACGCTCGCGATGCAATACTTGTCCATGCTCCGCTTGATGTGCGGGATCATGGGCTGTACCACCGCATGGTGGACATACTGGTCCGGCCAGAGCAGCGGTTCGTTGATCTCTCGCCATTTTCCCTTGCCGCTGTCCGCGTTCCGGTCCCATTTCCGCCGTTGCAGCGGTTTGTGCATGTGCTCGTCCCCGGTCACCAGGTCCTCGATGAACTTGCGGAGTTTCACCACATATTCATCCACATGCGCCTCGATTTCCAGGACTTTCTTATTCAAACTGTGGTCGCCGTTTCTCCGGTGACCGCGATTGACTTCCTGGATAGCCAGGCGCAGGTTTTCATCGGAGATGATTTGTTGGTAAATTCTAACTCGTTTCATCAGGGATAGTTTTCCTCCTTGTAGCCTCACAACTGTTCCATCGCCGCGGGTGGTTCCAAGGCGAGACTTGGCCCGAAGTGTACTAAGCTGTGTCCTGACGGCTTATCTTCAGCAAGTGCTGCGCGGTCAACGATGCGTAATAGAAAGGGTGAGGAACCCTGACTACCAAATGGAGGGTTAGCCTATGGCTTAGCAAGGATGCGACAGCCGATGTTGGTGTTCTGGTTCGACGCGTTGTTGTAGTTAATGTAGAAAGGCCCGTGATTCTGGTTCTGGTTATAGTTACCGCCATGGTGCAGGCACGGGTTACTACCGTTGAAATTCCAGTTATCCGGGACATCGTCTGCTGCAAAGTTGACCCCGCGCTTTCCCCTTACCAAAGGAAAAGCGGTTTATCAGAGTGATTTCACTCCATTTTGAATTTTGATAAGGCGGAGCTTGGGGGAAGGGCCTGCGGGCCCCTCACCCCAAACCCCCTCCTCCACAGGGGAGTGGTCACGCCGCCTTCGGCGGGCGTTCCTGGAGGCGACAGCCGATGCCGGTGTTCTGGCTCGACGCGTTGCTGTAGTAAATGTAGAAAGGCCCGCGATTCTGGCTCTGGCCATAGCCACCGCCATGGAGCAGGCACGGGCTACTACCGTTGAAATACCAGTAATCCGGGACATACGTTGTGGTACTTCCTGCGGCCGCACACGGGAACAGCGCCCACTCCAGACCATCTTGTGTCGGGATGGTGAAGTCAGACGGATAACCACCTACCGGCTTACCGACGAGTACACCATTGGCACTGTCGCTGAACTGGTTGGGATTCTTGATGACATTCAGGCCATTATTGTTGTAGTAACAGCCATCCAGCCAATCATAGACATTGTCCCACCAGCCCTCGATGTTCCGGTACTGGGTAAAGCCATAGCTGTTTCGGTTGGCCGCCGTGGTGCCGGTATGATACTGCATGGCGTCTGTCCGCCCATTGTTCTCCTTGGAGTTGTTGGCGGAACAGCCTCTGCCGATCCGCTCGCCGTTCCAATCGGCGAACTCCACCAGGAAGAGCATGTTCACATACCAGAACTGGGCAAAGTCGATCTGCCAAATGTAAGAGCCCAGATTGTGGATACCGCTCCGGGCTGTGCTCCGGGTGATGTTCACCTTCTGCGCCACATTGGTGGAGGACTTGTAATCGCTCCCGCAGTGATAGCGGCCGATGTAGGAGAAGTCCAGCTCGCCCAGGCCGTCGCCCCGATCCATGTTCACCGGGTCCACATGGAACCCTTCCACCGGGCCGTCTGCGATCTGGAGCTTCAGCTTCTTGCCCGTCTTGGTCCACTTGTACCAATACTTGGGCTCCTTGACCATCACGCCGCCGGAACGAGTTTCCTTCACCATCCCATTCCAGGGATAGAGATTGTCGAAGGGAGAGGAGCCGGAGCCGTTGTTCACCGCCGGATTGGGGTCGCCAAACCCGGCCGCGCCGTCCGTGCGAGTACCCTTGGTAGAGCCGCCGGAAGTCCAGTCCCATTCCACGCCGTAGATGGTCACGAACTGAGCTTTAACCTGAACAGACTTGTCGGCGCCGGCCAGATAGTTGGTGCCCTCGGCCACCTTGACCGTGATGACAGCCGTGCCCGTAGTGTCGTTCACGCTGTTCACCGTTACCTCGCCGGTGGTCTGGTTGATGTTGCCGACGGTAGCCACGCCGGTGTTGTTGGAGGTAGCGGTAATGACACCGTTGCCATTTCGGGTCACTGTGAATTTGGCGCTCCGGGCGCTGGTGTTCAGCGTCACGCTTGCCGGACTCACGGATACCATCTGGTCACCCTTGCCGATGGCCCAGGTCGCAGTCTTGGCCTCGATGGAGCCGTCCCACCACTGGTAGTTGGCCGTCGGGGTGAAGGAGGCGGTGTAGCCGGTGCCGGCGTTGACCTTCGCCTCCACCGACACGGTCATCTTGTTGCTGTCGTAATTGGTGTCCCAGGACGGGGTCTTGGGATTGCCGTCATACTTCAGCGAGCCGCTCTGGGCGGGGACAGCGGGGATAGACGCCCGGCCGATGGTCCAGTTCACCGTCTTCTTACCCGTGGTGCCGTCCGACCACATGCCGTTCAGCAGGGTAAAGGTGGCGGTGTGGGTTCCCGCATTGGTCTGAGCCGTCACCGATACCGAGGAGTTCTCCTGGTCAAAGTTGTCCCATTCCGGCGTCTGGGCCGCCCCATTGTAGGTGAGGGAGCCCTTCTGTGTCGGGATGGGCACGATGACGCTGGTGATCGTCCACTGGACCTCCTTGGCCTCCGTTGTCCCGTCCCACCACTGGTAGTTGGACTTGGGGGTAAAGGTGGCGGTGTAATTGCCCGCGTCGGTTCCGACCCGGTCGCCCCCAATGGTCATCTTCTCCACATCATAGCCATCCCAGATGGGCGTCTGCGGCGTGCCGTTGGCCGCCAGCACATTGCTCTGGGTGGGAAGAGAGGCGATGGTCGCTCTGCCGATAGACCACTCGGCGTCGGCTTCGTCCGTACCATTGGGGAACTCATAGCCATATACCAGTGTGAAATGGGCGGTGTAGCTGCCCGCGTTGATGCCGTTGGTTTCCCCGCTGATGGACATTTTCACCGAGTCGTACCCGGTCCAGGCAGGCGTCTTGTTTGTCCCGTCATAGGTGATTACTCCATTTTGAACGGGAACAGCCACCTGAACAGGGTTGACCATCACATTCAGGCTGGTGGTCTTGGTCACGCCCTCATAGGCATAGCCGATTTCCACCGCCTGCTCGCCCAGCGTGGAGAACGCGGTATCGGGATAGGTATATCCGTCCACGACCTGGGTAGACTCATCCGAGAAAGTAGCGGTGACTACCATCCCGGCCGGAGCAAACTGCTCCAGATAGTTATAGGTCATCTTGTCGGGGTTGGTGGTGACGGCAATGGATACCAGCACCTTCTCCACCGTGACAGAGACCATAGCCGTCTTGGTGACGCGGCCCTCGGTATAGGTGATGGTCACCTCCGTGACCCCGTCCGTCAAAGTCTGAGGCGACACGGAGTATCCGGTCACATCCGAAGTGAGACCATAACCATAGCCCGCGGTAACGATCATGCCCGTGGGGTCAAAGGCCTCTCCGGACTTATAGACCGTCTTGTTGGGCTGTTTGGTGATGGTCAGGGTCTCCAGCTTCAGAGAGCCGCCTCCGCCGTTGCCGCCGGTCATGTTAAAGACCTTGCCGACGTTAGCATTACTCATTGCTCTGCTCAACCTCCAGTCGCAAAATATAAATGGTCAGATCCTCCACCGGAGTGACCTCACAGTGGAACGTGACCTGACCGTCAACGGTGATATTGTCGGCTTTCACGCCGGTTTCGCTCGCCGCCATAAAGCAGTCCGCGTCGGCGCACACAATATACCAGTAGTTTCCGTCAGCTAAGAGGGACTCGTCCTGCACAGTCTGAGCTCTGCCGCTCCAGTTCTCGGCCGGCAGAGTAACGGTGATACCGGTATGCTGTGCGCTCTCCAGCAGAGGGGTGATGATCTCCAAAAGCTTGTCGATACGATTTAGGGTATCGAGCTTCCCCTTTTCTGCCAAAGCTTGCAGCTGCCCAAGAGTTGTAACTTTCTTCTCTGCCATGTCAGAGCTCCTTTCAGGAAAAGTAAGAGGGGGACAGGATCACCCCATCCCCCTCTTCGCGGTTACTCAGGCAGTCTCCTGACCGTTCTCCGTGGTGCCGAAGACCTCGTTCAGCATGGCAGTCACCTCGGTATCGAGCGCGACCTCCATGCCGTCCAGCTTGGTCTTGTCCTCCTTGGACATCAGGCCGTTCGCCTCGGTGGTGGCAGGCTGATAGGTGGTATCCTGAGCGGGGATGCCCAGAGCCACGATGTCCTGCTTGGTCACGTCGGCGCCCAGCACCACATGGCCCTTGTCGTCGTTGCCGACCTTCTTAAAGCCGGCCGCAACAGCGGTAGTAGTGGGGTGGGTGTAGACAGTGGTCTCCTCACCATCGATCTTGATGTTGCCGTTGATCTCAGAGGCCTCGACCTTGGTGGCGCCGGCGATCTTGCCCTCGATGGCGGCCATCACGGTGGCGTAGTCGTCACCCTCACCGCCGATGCCGGCAACGATGCCGTTGAGCTTGGCGATGGCGGTGTTCATGGCGGCGGCGTCATCGGGGTGGTCCTGAATCCACTTGGCGATCTCAGTCAGAGTGTCCAGGGAATCCTTGGCGCTCTCAGGAATCAGCTGCGCGGCCAGCTCCTCATTGGCGATGGTACGGGCGCTCTTTCCGGTGTCGGTGCCGATCAGGGTAGCCAGATCAGCGCCGGAGGCCTTGGCGTCCAGAACCGCCTTCAGAGCGGTGTCCAGATCAGCCTCAGACACCTGAGCCTTGTAGGCCAGAGCGGCAAGCCCCTTCACCGCCACATCAACACCGTTGACGGCAACAGTGCCGTTAGCAGTGCCGGTGGCGATCAGGATGTCCACCATCTTGTCGGCGATGGACAGCGCTGTGCCGTTGACCTTGATGCCCACCAGAGACTTGGATTCGACCTGGTCGATCTCAGCCTTGGTGCGCTGGGCCAGCATTTTCAGCTGGTCAAGAGTGGTGTGCTTAGACATAAATATGTCCCCCTTAAAAATATTTGTTTACGGCTCGTCGCCGAAAACAGCATCCAGAATGTCCTCCACCTCTTCGTCGGTGGCGGTGTTGTCCGGGTTCTCCGGATCGTCAGGGTCATCAGGCGGCGTCCAATCGGTTCCAAATGCCTCGTCCAGCGCCTGGTCGACTTCCTCATCCGTAGCCGTGTTTTCCCGGATGACCTCCAGAATCTGGGCCCGAATATCTCCTCCGGAATAGGAGGGCGGGATCAGCTGGGTCGCGTCGACAGCATACATGATGCGGCTGGTCAGGCACCAAATGGTGTCCTTCTGCTCCTCACCTTTTACACCGTTCACGCCGACATGAAGATTGACTCCCGCCTGTTTGAGACACTCGGCAGGAATGATACAGCGGTCGTCGGTCAGCGGTACGGAAAGTTCGGAACTTCCTGCCTTAAAGACAGCCGTCTTGGTGTATCCGTCCCAGTTCTGGTCAAAAATGAATTCCACAATGTAGATCTTTTCGGAGTTCTGCACCAGGCTTTCATCCTTGAGCATGTGGGCGTAGGTTTCTTTCACTGCAATTTCCATAGGTTACACCTCCTCACTGAATAGCCCCGTTCCCGGACAGCTCAAATCGAATGAGATTGACCGTCAAATCCATGGCGGGGTCGCTCTCATTGGTAAACGTAATAAAGCCTGTCGCGGTGATGTCCTTCGGCTGCACATTGCAGTCGATGAACTCCTCCTTACAGGCTTCATCTGCGCTGAGAAAATATTTGTGTGTCGCAAGGGCCAGGAGCCTGCTGTCAGCTATGGTGATGCTCCCGTCTTTCCATCCGGACGCCGGAATGATCAAATCAAAGGAGATGCCCAGCACATCGCCGGCGCCAGTACCGTTCAGACCGTTGTAGACCGAGATGTTGTAAGAGGACCCGTCTGTCAGCAGCACGGTGTAAATATCCGTGGTGCCCGGAGAATGGTCGCCGCTTGTCAGCTGGATATCGTCGATGCCGACACCAGTGGGGCCCGGCAGCTCGCAGCTGATGTGGCTGTCGTAATACTCGCCGGTGTCGGCGTTCCAAATCCACCAGGTTCCATTTTGAGGCTTGGGCGGCTTTCCACTGTACTGTTCCGCTTTGACGGCGCTGTCTGCGGCGTCGGAGGCGCTCTCCTCCGCGGCGGTCTTTGCCTGTTCCGCGGCAGTCTTAGCATTCTCGGCGTCCTCCTTGTCCTGAGCGGCAGCAAGGGCGTCCTCTTCGGCGCTCTCCTTGGCGGCCAGGGCCTCGTCCTTCGCCGTTTCGGCGGCAGTCTTGGACTCCAGTGCGGAGGTCTCGGAATCTTTGGCGTTGGTCTCACTAAGTTTGGCTGCGGCCTGGGCTTTTTCAGCGGCCTCCTTGGCAGCCTGAGCCGTCTTGGCGTCCGCCGTGGCCTGAGCCCCCAGGGTCTCCACCTCGGTCTTAACGGTCTTGACCCGTTCCTCGGCGGCCTTGGCCTCAGC
>ERZ780149.4742-NODE-4742-length-10376-cov-2.249588_pt1 | contig 10376 bp, 11 predicted proteins | sample MGYA00511367_ERZ780149 | MGnify/ENA primary metagenome ERZ780149 (study PRJEB29588, sample SAMEA2153852) | human gut metagenome | biome: human gut; feature: human-associated habitat; material: faeces | place: Denmark | collected 2008/2010 ...
GCCGATTTTATATATAGTATGTTTTCAACCATACTTTTGTATGCTGTTATGTTTTCTTTTTCATCTTATGTGCCAGTGTTTTTACCCCAACAGCGGCAAAATAACCGATAACGATTCCTGCAAAGTTCATAAGCAGGTCATCAACATCAAAGCTACGACCGACGACGAGCTGAATGATTTCAACAGTTGCCGGAACGATAGCAGCGATTTTAATAATGTTTCGTCCAGTTAGCTTTTCCGAGACAAAAGGTAAAAAAAATCCGAGGGGCACAAACATCAGAATATTCCCCATTAGCATTTTCTTTACCCAACTGCCGAGTACAAGCTCACCGCTTAAAGCTTTTATGAGTGACGGAACAAAATTAAATCCGCCGGAAAACGGTGGATATAACTCCGCGCCTTTGTATCCGTTTTTAAGGAAAAACCAGATGCATGTCCAAAGGTTGGTTGGTACAAGTACAAGATTGATAAGCCCGGTAAGGTAGCAAATAAAAAGCAAACGCATGAACTCCGTTCCAAAGGCTACCGGGATATTACGTTTTTTTACTATTACAAATCTGATTACGGCATATATTATACCCACAAGGAGCGTTATAGGTACTACCTGTAAAAACATTCCGAATGGGGTGTCTGACATCATCAGTTGATACATTTTTCTCCTCAAACGCAAAAGGGCTGTCACATAATATGTGTCAGCCCTTTTGCAATACATTATGAGTTTATTACTTGCTCACAAGTCCGGTGAGGACAGAGAGTGCAGTACCGAGAGCCTCGTTGATCTTTTCAGCATCGCGTCCGCCCGCCATTGCGTTGTCAGGACGTCCGCCGCCCTTTCCGCCGGTTACGGCGGCGACTGCGGAGACTATCTTCCCGGCGTGAGCGCCAGCCTTGACAGCGCCTGCGCCGCAGACGGCGATAAAGTTCAGCTTTCCGTCGGTGTTGATCGCAAGAACGGCGACGGTGTCGGGGTGCTCCGCTTTCACCTTGTCGGCAAGCGAGCGTGCGACCTCAAGCGTCATTCCGTCAAAGCGTCCGGCGGCAAGCATAACGCTGCCGACCTGTACCGATTTGGCAAGGAAGGAGTCAAGCTGCGTCGCGGCAAGACGTGCGTTCATGGTTTCAAGCTCGCGCTTCGCGGCGGCAAGCTCGTCGGTGAGCTGCTCGGCGCGTTTTGCAATGTCAAGGGTGTTCTGAGCCTTCAGCGCGTGGGCTGTGTCAGTGATCAGCTTGTCCTTTTCAGCCATAAGTCTGAGAACGCCAAGACCAGTGACCGCTTCAATGCGGCGCACTCCGGCTGCGACAGAGGACTCGGATATGATCTTGAAAAGTCCGATCTCTCCGGTGTTTGAGCAGTGGGTACCTCCGCAAAGCTCGGTCGAGAAATCTCCCATCTGCACCATGCGTACTACATTTCCGTATTTTTCACCGAAGAGCGCCATTGCTCCATGCTTTTTGGCGGTCTCGAGGTCGGTTTCAACAGTGGTTATCTCGTTTGCCGCCAGAATGTTCATATTCACCATAGCTTCGACCGAGGCTATTTCCTTTTGCGACATGGCTGAAAAATGAGTGAAGTCAAAGCGGCATACTGTATCGCTGACATATGAGCCTGCCTGCTCGACATGAGCGCCGAGTGCGCGGCGGAGCGACGCCTGAAGCAGGTGACAGGCGGAGTGGTTGCGGGCTATCGCCTTGCGGCGCATCTCGTCGATATCCGCCATTACCGTGTCGCCCACCGAAAAGCTGCCGTTGACGACAGTGCAAAGGTGAATATATACTCCGTCCGCCTTGTGGGTGTCGTAAACGTTAAGCAGTTTGCCCTCGGCGTACATTGTGCCTGTATCGCCTATCTGACCGCCGCCTTCTCCGTAGAAGGGAGTCGCGTCAAGAATTATCGTGCAGTCGCCCTCGTTGACGGTATCTACCGCTCCGTCGTCGCCCAGTATGGCAAGTATCTTTGCCTCGGTGCGGTAGCTTGTATATCCCGTGAAGCGTGTCTTGGGCATATCGGAAAGAAGCGTTTTGGAGGATTCGCTCCAGCCGCCGATATTTGCGCGGGACTCGCGGGCGCGGGTCTTTTGCTGCAGCATCAGCTTGCCGAAGGTCTCCTCGTCGATCGTGAGCTTGCTTTCGACCGCGATCTCGCGTGTGAGGTCGAGCGGGAAGCCGAAAGTGTCGTAGAGCTTGAAGGCGTCCTCGCCCGAAATGGTATCGGAGCCTTTTTCGGCAGCGCCGCGAATTATATTCGAGAGGATAGCAAGACCTGCATCAAGCGTGGCGTCAAAGCGTTTTTCCTCAATGGAAAGTACCTTTTTGATATATTCCGCCTTGACTCCCAGCTCGGGATACGGACCGACATTTTCTCCGATCGCGACCTCGCACAGCTCGGTGAGGAAGGGACGGTTGATCCCCAGCTGCTTGCCGTGGCGGCAGGCGCGGCGGATTATCCGGCGTAGAACGTAGCCGCGCCCCTCGTTGGAGGGAACGACTCCGTCACATATCATGAACATCGAGCTCTTGATATGGTCGGTGACAACGCGGATGGAGATGTCGTTTGAAGCGTCTGCTCCGTAGGTCTTACCGGATATTTCGCACACCTTGTCAAGTATTTTGCGGATGGAGTCGACCTCAAACATATTGTCCACGCCCTGAATGACGCAGGCAAGACGTTCAAGTCCCATGCCGGTATCAATGTTTTTCTGACTCAGCTCGGTATAGTTGCCGTGGCCGTCGTTATTGAACTGCGAAAATACGTTGTTCCATATTTCCATGTAGCGGTCGCAGTCGCAGCCGGGCTTGCAGTCGGGCTTGCCGCAGCCGTACTTTTCGCCGCGGTCGAAGTAAATTTCGGAGCAGGGACCGCAGGGACCTGAGCCGTGTTCCCAGAAGTTGTCTTCCTTGCCGAGGCGGACTATTCTTTCGGCAGGTACGCCTATCTTGTCGTGCCAGATGGCAAACGCCTCATCATCGTTTTCATAGATGGAGGGCCAGAGCCTGTCCGCCGGTATTTCCATGACTTCGGTCAGAAATTCCCACGCCCACGGAATAGCCTGCTCCTTGAAATAATCGCCGAAGGAGAAGTTGCCGAGCATTTCAAAGAAAGTGCCGTGGCGGGCGGTGTGGCCGACGCGCTCAAGGTCGGGGGTGCGGATGCACTTCTGGCAGGTGGTGACGCGATGGCGGGGAGGTTCTTCCTCGCCGGTGAAGTACTTCTTCATCGGAGCCATGCCGGAGTTTATAAGCAGAAGGCTTTTATCGTTTTGGGGTATAAGCGGGAAGGACGGCAGACGCAGGTGTCCCTTTGACTCAAAGAAGGACAGGTATTTTTCGCGTATGTCGTTTAAGGAAGTCCATTCCATAGTGATTTGCCCTTTCGGATTGAGAATTGCGAATATTTCGCCTTATAATTAATATATTATATCACTTTGTATATTAAAAGTCAATAAAAATGTGCTCGCAAGAGGCATCTGCCGGGTGTGTTTTATGCTTGTTTTCTGCATACTCGGGTATGGGTAACAATATAATTTATCAGAAGCGGACGGGCATGGTCTGAAAAAAGCAGGAGGCGGCGGATGTTACAGACAGGCATTGCGGCGGGAATGCCGTCGGTATCCGAAAGAGGACTACCTCAGCGCGTGGCGGAGCTTCTGCCGATGCGGGTGCGCGGGGAGATATGCGAAGCCGCGGGCAGGATACGCGGAGTGGAGGAAGTGCGTCTGCATACCGGAAGACGGGCAACACTCACTGCCGCGGGAGACGGAAGAAGCATCAACTGTCCTACGGCGGCGGTATTGACGCAGAACGAGATGGACGGAGTCTTGTCCCTTATCTGCGAAAATTCGCTTTATGCCTTCCGTGATACGCTGGTGCAGGGGTACGTTACGCTTGAGGGCGGATATCGTGTGGGAATATGCGGCAGTGCCGCCGTTTCGGATGGCAGAATAGTCGGTATACGTGAGGTAACAACACTTTCTATCCGCATTCCGCATGCTGTGTCTCCAATCGGAGAGGAGATATGCCGCATGATATCCGAGCTTGGTTTTACCCGCGGAGTGCTTGTTTATTCGCCTCCGGGAGTCGGAAAAACAACTCTTATCCGCGCCGTGTCGGCAAGGCTTGCTTCGGGCAGGGAGGCGCGGCGAGTGTCTGTGGTGGATTCACGCGGGGAGCTTGCCTGCGGTCTTTCGGACGCCGGACTTTGCATTGATATTCTTTCGGGGTATCCTAAGGCGGTGGGGATAGAGATCGCCGCGCGTACTCTGGGGTCTGAGGTCATTGTGTGCGATGAGATAGGCGGGCGTGAGGATGCCGAGGCGGTCATGTCGGCGCACAACTGCGGGGTTCCGCTTATTGCCACGACTCACGCCGGGAGTGTGGCGGAGCTTATGGGACGCCCCGGCGTCCGCCTTCTGCACGGGAGCGGAGCATTCGGGGTATATGTGGGCTTGCGCCGCCGTCCCGACCGGTTTGATTTTTTTTACGACGCAACAATGTGGGAGCAGGTCGATGCCCGGAATTAAGCTCATTGGTGTGCTTCTGGTTGCGATTTGCTGCGGCGGAATCTGCTTTGAAGCGCGCAGGCGGGATGCCGAAAGGCTGGCGCGCATTGACGGTTTTCTGCGCCTGCTTGCTTTTATACGCAGTGAGATAGACTGCTTCCTTACGCCGCAAAGCAGGATCTTTTCAAAGTGCGATGTTCGTATGCTTTACGACTGCGGGTGGCAGGGCGGGGAGCCGCCGCGTGATTTTTCAGGTCTGCTTTCATCGGTGCGCGGCGGACTTGACCCGCGTGTGCGGGAACAGCTTATGCTCTTTTCGTCATCGCTTGGCAAGAGCTTCCGCGAGGAGCAGCTTCGTTCCTGTGACGGTTGTATTGAAGCGCTCCGCAAGCTGCACGAGGAGCTTGAAGCCGAGCTTCCGCGGAAACGGCGTGCTTCGCTGTCGCTTGGTATCTGCGCGGCTGCGGCTGCGGCGGTCATATTGTTCTGAATGGAAAGTCAATGCTGATATGGATGTAACTATAATTATAAAACTTGCAGGCGTCGGCGTGCTGGTGGCGGTGGCGGCGCAGATACTTTCAAAATCCGGACGCGACGAGCAGGCGATGCTGGTGACAGTGGCGGGAATCGTGGTCGCGCTGATGCTGCTTGTCGGCGAGATAGGCGAGCTTTTCGGCTCTGTGCGCAGTATTTTCGGCTTCTGATGGATACGCTTAAGCTGTGCGGTGTGGCGGTGCTCGCTTCTTTCTGCGCCTTGCTGATACGCGAGCTGAGGCAGGATTTTGACATTCCCGTCAGGCTTGCGGCAACGGTGATGCTTCTGGGCGCGTCGGTGGCAATGGCGCTTCCGCTCTTTTCATATCTGGGCGAAGGAGCCGGTGCGGACGCTCTCGGCGGAAGTATGGAAATACTGGTCAGAGCGCTTGCCGTTGCGCTGACGGTAAAAATATCGGCTGATATCTGCCGTGAGTGCGGAGCTTCGGGTGTGGCGTCGGCGCTTGAAACAGTGGGCAGGCTTGAGGTTCTGTTGTTGGCGATACCCCTGCTCAGGAGTGCTGTCGAGCTTATCGGCGGGCTTTCCGGATGAAGCGAAAGCTCAAATTCAATTAAAACGAAGGCAGACGGAATGAAAAAAATACTTCATGCGGCGTGCGCGTTTGTGCTTTTTGCTTTGCTTGCGGCTGTACCCTGCGGCGCGTCGGATGCCGGAGGTCTTGAAATGCCGCAGGAAATAGATGACTTTCTTTCCGCTGTTCCGGACGAGGTGGCAGAGCTGCTTCCCGAGGGCTTTCTTGACGGCGACGGCGGGTTCGGGGAGGCAGTGCGGCGCGCCTCGGGCGGAGAGTACCTTATAAACACTGCGCTCCGAATCATCGGAGGGGGACTTGACGAGGCGGCGGGAACCTTCTGCACGCTGGTTGGGATAGCTTTGGTTGCGGCAGTATTCGGTAGTGTGCGTCAGTCCCTGTTCTCGCGAGGACTGTCAGATGCTCTCGGACTTGCTGTAAACTCGGCGGCGGTCGCCGCCGTAGGAGTACAGTACGGCAGATTTGCAGCGGTGCGTTCGTATTTTGAAAGCCTGAGGCTTATTATGAGCTCGCTTTTGCCTTTGATGGGTGTGCTTTACACGATGGGGGGAAATTCGGGCGGAGCGGTACTCAACAATTCGACGGTGCTTTTGTGGCTTGAGCTTATCAATCTGCTTGCAACGGCGTTTATCATCCCCGCCGTCTCGGTTATGACCGCGCTGGCGCTTGCCGGGGCATTCCTGCCCGGAATACGCCTTTCCGGAATTTCCGGATCTATCGGAAAAGCGCTTGGCACGCTTCTTGGGCTTTGTGCTGTGCTTCTCGGTACGGCTCTTGGCGCGCAAAGCGTGATTACCGCCTCGGGAGACAGGCTGGGGTTCAAAACAGCCAAATTTGTGGCGGGGAGCGTTATTCCTGTCGTCGGCTCGACGGTGGGCGAGTCGCTGAATACCCTTGCGGCAAGTGTCAGTATGCTGCGTGGCACGGTCGGCGTGGCGGGTATCGTCGTGATAATACTTTTACTGCTTCCGACGCTGCTTTCTTTACTGCTTACCCGGCTGTCATTTTCGGCGGCGGCAGGGGTTGCGGAAATGCTTGGCTGTGACAGTCAGGCGCGGCTCTACCGTGATATTTCTTCAGTCTACGGCTTGCTTATTGCGGCGGCGGTGCTGTCGGCGTTGATGTTTGTGTTTGCGCTGACGGTATTTGCGCTTACATCAGCCGCGGCAGCCGCCTGAAACCTTATGCTGTCCTTGCCGCGTTTGGCAGCGAACGGAGGTTATTGTGGCTGAATACATATGCGGCGTTGTGGGTGCGGCGCTGATAATTTCGGTAATACTTCTTGTGCTTCCGGAGGATGCCGCCGCGTCGCGGGAAGTCAAGCTTTTGGGTTCGCTTGCGCTTCTGTGCGTGATAGTCGCCCCGCTCGGAGAGGGCGTGCGTAAGGTGACGGAGCTTGTGCGTTCCGGAGAGCTGACCGTGCCAGAGATGGCACAGGATACGGCTTACGGAGAGCTTGCCTCGGCGCTTGAGCGGCAAAGCGCCTCTGAGATAAACGCCGCGCTCAGGGAGCGCATATGCAGTCAGTTCGGACTTTATGAGGATGATGTTGAGGTGTCGGTTCAGGTTAGCGTCACAGGCGGTGAGGTGCGGATACTGCGCGTGTATGTGATCTTCGGCGGCAGGGCGATGTGGCAGGATCCGCACCCCGTTATCGAATATGTTGAGGAGCTGTGCGGCGTTCCCTGCGAGGTCGCGCAGGGTTAGCCGGAGGTAAATCGTATGAGTATGACAGAAACTTCCCGCGAGGTGATAAAAAAGCCGCGCAAGGTATGGATGAGGTATCTTATGCTTGCCGCAGGGCTGGCACTCGGACTTTTGCTTATTGCGTTTGGCTCGGTCAGAAGCGGGAGCAAAGACAAAAATACCGAAAGCGACAGCGAGCTTATGCGCGAGTATGCCGCCGCCGTTGAGGAAAAGGCGACGCGGCTTTGCGAAAGCACTGCCGGCGTCGTGCGGGGAAGCGTCACCGTCACCGTGACGCTTGAATGCGGATACGAAACCGTATATGCTGAGGACGGTGAGAAAAAGACCGCCTCGTCCGGCACAAGCGTCAGCGGCAAATACGCCACGGTGGGCAGCGGCTCCAGCCGATAAAGACCGTGACCCGCGCACCGGTCATTGCCGGCATTGGTGTGGTATGCCGCGGCGGAGGAAACGAGTTGACGCGCGCCGAGCTGACGGCTCTTCTTTCCGCCGCGTTTGGCGTGGGGACAAACAAAATTTATATATCGGAGAGCAATTAAGGGCGAAATTCAGTAAAAAACGGGCATAAACCCGCACGGGTGTAAATATACATATATCGAAGTAAACGATTGATCGGAGGTCATGAAAATGAAATTTGAAAAACAGCTTCAGGCGGTGAAAAATTTCTTTGTCAAGGTTGGAAAGCGGAATCTGATAATAGTGGGCGCTGTGGTGCTTATCGGCGCGGCGGTGGCGCTTAACTGGGCGTTCTTCAGCCGCGGAGGCGGAAAGGGAAGCGGAGATACCACGACCCCGAGCGGCGAGCAGACGGGCGAGCCGGCGTCGGTGGGCAGTGCCGAGAGCTACTTTGCCGCCTCGCAGGTAAGCCGTCAGCGCGCAAGAGACGAGGCGCGCGAGGTGCTTCAGGCGGTTATTGACGACGCCTCCGCCGACGAAGCCGCAAAGAGCGAGGCGCTTGCGGGTATTACGCAGATGGCAAAGGACATGGAGGCGGAAGCCAACATTGAGACTCTTGTGGTGTCAAAGGGCTTTGAGCAGTGCGTGGCAGTTATCAGCAACGGCGCTGTAAATGTTGTGGTCAAGAGTCAGGGACTTACTGCCGCCGAGGTCGCTCAGATAAACACGATAGTTTACGAGCAGACCGGAATCTCGCCTGACAAGGTGGTAATAATAGAAAAGAGCTGACGCGGACGGTAAAGTGAATATGAAAAAAAAGAATGCGGGCTTCGATCCGTCAGCCGACAGCGGACGGGCGGAATTTTGCGGCAGATGGCGTCCCGCGGCAGGCGCACCGCCGCTTTCATACTTTGCGGCGTCAAATTCAGGCTGCGGATTTGTAAGTTATTTTGATGAGATCTTCCGTGAGCGGTGTGATTTGCGGCTGATCATTAAGGGCGGACCTGGCACAGGCAAATCGCGTATGCTTTTCGAGCTTGGCAAATGCGCCGAGGAGCTTGGCGCGCGGGTGGAATATTATTTTTGTTCCTCCGACCCGGATTCACTGGACGGTATAGTTGCCCGTATGCCGGATGGCAGGACTGCCGGTGCGCAGGACGCCACCGCGCCCCACGCAGAGGAAGCGTTGCTGCCGGGCGCGAGAGACTGTATCTTTGATCTCGGCGCTTTCTGGAATGCCGCACAGCTTCGCAGGGAGCGCGTTGAGATAGAGCGGCTGAATCTTGAAAAAAGCCGCGCGTGGCGGCAGGCTTTTGGCTGTCTTGCCGCCGCTCGGGAGCTTAAAGAGGCGGCTCTGGAGCTTGCTCGCGGAGTCATTGACTCAGACAGGCTGAAAAAGGCGGCTTATCGCGCCGCGCAGGACGCTCGCCGCCGTGCGTGCCGGACTGAAATTTCCTCTGCACTGCCGCTTCCTCCCGAAAAGCGCCTGCACAGCGCGCTGCATACGCCGCACCTGTCGCTCGGCATGAAGGGGGCTGTGTCGCTTGGCGGGATCGGCTACGGCGCGCGGGAGGTGTTCGTTATGTCCGACGAGCTGCTTCCGGGGTCGGGTGAGCTTTTTGTCAGCGCGCTTGCCGAATGCGCCGGGAAGGAAGGTACTCGCTGCCGCGTATCTCCCGATCCGCTCTGTCCGTCATTTACCACGGCTTTTGCCTGCGGGGAAGTGTTTTTCACCGCCGAAAGAGGCGCAGTCCTGCCTGACGGCGCAGTTTGCCACCGGGTGGGAATGCGGCGCTTTATCGACCTGTCGGCACTGCGTAGCATGAATAATGATTATTCACGCTTATGCGAGCTGTCGGACAAGGCAGTGGGGGAGGCACTCCGCGCAATGTCGCGCGCATCTCTTGCGCATTTTGCGCTTGAGGATATATATTCGACGGCAATGGATTTCGATGCCAAGGAGGCGGCGGTTCACCGGCTGTGCGAGGACTTTTTTACCCCGCTTTTGTGAGGGGCTTGTAAAATACGGACTTTTATGATAAAATAAATGGGCATCACTTAAGTGAGGCCCCTTTGGCGTTTATGTAATTTGCGGATGACCGTTATTTTGCAAGCGAGTTTACAATGCTTTCGGTGTCGCGGGCAATGACAAGCTCCTCGTCGGTCGGAATGACGTATACAGGAACTTTGGAGTCATCGGCGGAGATCTTTACGATGTTGGGCTGACGCAGTGTGCGGTCATTTACCTCATCGTTCAGCTTAATGCCGAAGAAGTCCATATCCTCGCATACTATCTTGCGCAGACGGGGATTGTTCTCGCCGAGTCCGGCGGTGAATACCAGCGCGTCAAGTCCGTTCATCAGCGCAGTGTACGCGCCTATGTATTCCTTCAGCTCGTGCTTGAGCATATTTACGGCAAGGTTTGAAAGCTCGTAGTTCGGGTCGGAAGGACCGTGGGCAATTGCATTTTCAAGGTCGCGCGAGTCGGAGGAGAAGCCCTTGGTAAGTCCGATATATCCGCATTTCTTATTCATAAAGGCGGATACCTCGGCGGGGGACATATTCTCCTTCTCCATGATGTACGGGACGATCGCGGGGTCGATGTTGCCGCAGCGGGTTCCCATCAGCACTCCGGCAAGAGGGGTAAAGCCCATTGAGGTATCAATTACCTTTCCGTCCTTAACGGCGG
>ERZ780149.4743-NODE-4743-length-10373-cov-4.243652_pt1 | contig 10373 bp, 7 predicted proteins | sample MGYA00511367_ERZ780149 | MGnify/ENA primary metagenome ERZ780149 (study PRJEB29588, sample SAMEA2153852) | human gut metagenome | biome: human gut; feature: human-associated habitat; material: faeces | place: Denmark | collected 2008/2010 ...
CTGCCGCACCTCGCTCGCCGTATCGGCACTTAGAATTATGCGGTATTGCCCTAATAAAAACAACAGGAACATTGCAATGTACAGCAGTGTTCCTGTTGTTTTTTATGCCGAAGTTTATTGCGCATGGCGGGGTGTCACTATATATCATTACACGTGTCTTGACACGTGTAATGAACGGTGCTATACTGTCAAAGTTGGAATTACAGAAGAAACTGAGGAAACCACATGAAAATGGCTAATATGGATGACTATTTTGACGTAGTCATCGTCGGCACCGGCGCTGCGGGCCTTTACTGCGCCCTGAATCTGCCTGCGCGGTACCGCATTCTTCTGCTTACAAAGCAGAAAGCGGACGAGAGCGACTCCTTCCTTGCGCAGGGCGGCATTTGTATGCAGCATGGCGAGGCAGACTACCGCCCCTTTTTTGATGATACGATGCGGGCAGGCCATTACGAGAACAACCCCGCCACAGTAGATCTGATGATTCGTTCCTCCAACTCGATCATCCGGGATCTGGTGCGCCGCGGCGTCCGCTTTGCGCGGGATGACCACGGGGCTCTGCGCTTTACCCGGGAGGGAGCGCACTCCCGCCCGCGCATTCTGTTCCATGAGGATATTACCGGCCACGAGATCACCCAGACCCTGCTGAACGAGGTCCTGCGCTGCGAGAACATCGAACTGCGCGAGCATACGACTCTGCTGGATTTCTTCGCCGACGCCTCGGCTTGCGGCGGTGTCATTGCTGCCGGCCCGGACGGCGAACCGCGTGCCATCGGGGCAGGGGCGGTGGTGCTGGCCTGCGGCGGCATCGGCGGGTTGTATCCCCCAACTTCCCCCACATCACGGGGGATGCCATCGCCATGGCCCTGCGCCACGGCGTTGCCTGTGAGCACCTGGACTATATCCAGATCCACCCCACGACTTTGTACAGCCACCGAAAAGGCCGTCGCTTTCTGATTTCGGAGTCGGTTCGCGGGGAGGGTGCGCTGCTGCTGGATAAAAACGGGAACCGCTTTACCAACGAATTGCAGCCCCGCGACGTGGTGAGCGCAGCGATCCGCGCACAGATGGAAAAGGACAGCACCGACCATGTGTGGGAGGATATGCGCCCCATCGGTGAGGCGGCTATCCGTGAGCATTTCCCCAACATTCTGGAGCGCTGCGAGGAGGAGGGGTACGACCCCATCCATGAACCGATCCCTGTTGTACCGGCCCAGCATTATTTTATGGGCGGTATCACGGCGGACCTGAGCAGCCGCACAGCACTGCCCCGGCTGTATGCCTGCGGCGAGACCTGCTGCAACGGTGTGCATGGACGCAATCGGCTGGCCAGCAATTCCCTGCTGGAATCTTTGGTCTTTGCACAGCGCGCGGCAGATGATATACTATACGGAGAACCGCCTGTCTTTACAGGCGATAAGCCCGATTTGGCCCCATACCGTGAACAGGACTCGCTGTTTGCCGCGTATCGGCAGGAGGTTCTGACCGCTATTGAGAGGAGTAAAAACCATGAATGAGATCACCCAGCTGCTGCATATAGACCCGCTGCTGCTGCAAGCGCTGCGGGAGGATATTCCGGAGGAGGACGTTTCCACAAACGCCGTCATGCCCCACGCCTGCCCCGGCACCGTAGATCTGATTGCCAAGGAGGACGGCATTGTTGCCGGTCTGGCGGTCTATGCCCGCGTATTTACGCTGCTGGACCCCGGCGCCAAGATGGAATTCTTCTGCCGGGACGGCGATACCGTACAGCCCGGCCAGAAACTGGCCGTTGTTATGGGCGATATACGCGCCCTGCTTTCCGGTGAGCGCGTTGCGCTGAACTACCTGCAGCGAATGAGCGGCATTGCCACCTATACCCATCAGCTGTCTGCCCTGCTGGAGGGAACCGACATTACCCTGCTGGACACCCGTAAGACCAGCCCCAACAACCGCATTTTTGAAAAGTACGCTGTCCGCGTTGGCGGCGGCAGCAACCACCGCACCGGCCTGTCCGACGGCGTTCTGCTGAAGGATAACCACATCGGCGCTGCCGGTGGCGTGGCGAAGGCCGTCAAGATGGCCCGGCAGTATGCGTCTTTCGTCCGCAAGATCGAGGTGGAGGTTGAAACGCTGGAACAGGTCAAAGAGGCCGTGGAAGCCGGTGTGGACATCATCATGCTGGATAACATGAGCGACGAGGATATGCGCAAGGCTGTGACTTTGATTGCAGGCCGCGCCAAGACCGAGTGCTCCGGCAATGTCACGCGGGAAAACATTGCCCGTCTGCGGGACATCGGCATTGACTATGTGTCCAGCGGCGCCCTGACCCATTCGGCCCCCATTCTGGATCTTTCTATGAAGCATCTGCGTCCCCTGACCGCGGAGGAGGCCTGATATGACCACAGCAGAGCGCCGCGCTGCCATTTTGCAGCAGCTTGCCCATGCCGGAGCGCCTATTGCCGCCCGCACGCTGGCTACCCATTACGGCGTCAGCCGTCAGGTCATCGTGCAGGATCTGGCGGTCATACGGGCATCACACCCCGGGATCATTTCCACTGCACGCGGCTATGTGCTGGAGCAGCCTGATCAGCCCGCCGGCTGCACACGGGAGTTCAAGGTGCGCCACACATCTGACCGAACCGGGCAGGAGCTGAACCTGATTGTGGACTGTGGCGGCCAGGTCAAGAATATCAGCATCAGCCACCGGGTCTATGGCCGTATCACCGCTGAGATGGACATCCGTTCCCGGCAGGATGTGCGGGAATTTCTGCAATCGTTTGAGGACAGTTCCTCCACGGTGCTGTCCACCGCCACCGACGGCTACCACTATCATCTGGTGGAGGCAGCCACCCCGGACAGGCTGAGCCTGATCGAAAAAGAACTGAAAGAGCACGGTTTTCTGGCTCCGCTGCAACCGTGGGAGCATTGAAAAAAAACGAGGCATAATTATGACTGTCCATGAACTGCAGCAGGAGATCCTGCGCCTGAAACGGGAAAAGAATATCTGCATCCTGGCCCATGCCTACCAGAGCCAGCCTGTGCTGGAAGTCGCCGATTACACCGGCGATTCGTACGGCTTGAGCGTGCAGGCGGCCAAAACCAATGCTGACGGGGTCATCATGTGCGGTGTGCGCTTCATGGCCGAGACCTGCAAAATTTTAAGCCCGGAGAAAACTGTCTGGCTGGCCAACCCCATGGCGGGCTGCCCTATGGCCGAGCAGCTTGATCTGCCGACCTTGCAGGAATTGAAAAAGCAGTACCCAGGCTACGCCGTGGTGGCGTACATCAATACGACCTCGGAGTTGAAAACGGCCTGCGATGTCTGTGTGACGTCCTCCAGCGCGCTGAAAATTTGCAGTGCGCTGGAAAACGATAAGATTCTGTTCATCCCAGATCCCAATTTGGGCAGCTTTGTAGCAAAGCAGCTGCCGGAAAAGCAGTTTGCCTTTTACCACGGCGGCTGCCCGCGCCATATCGTATGTTCGGCAGCAGATGTAGCCAAAGCCCGCGCTGCCCACCCGGAGGCACTGCTTCTGGTTCATCCCGAATGCCGCCCCGAGGTCGTGGAGCAGGCTGATTATGTTGGCTCTACCACCGGCATTATGGCTTATGCAGAAAAGTCCGATGCCAAAGAGTTCATCATCGGCACGGAAAACAGCATCGTGGAGCACCTCTCCTATGCTTGCCCGGAAAAGCGGTTCTATCCGCTGGCCGTGCAGCTTACCTGCATGAACATGAAACTGACCACCCTGATGGACATTTACCATTGCCTGCAGGGCAGCGGCGGCGAGGAAATCACCCTGCCGCAGGACGTCATGCAGGGAGCCGGGCGCTGCATCCGCCGCATGGTGGAGCTGGGCGGCTGACAGATTGCGCATGAAAAAAAGCATATACAGCATCGCGTTGCGAACCGCCGAGAGGCCGTTCGCCATAAACGCAGCTGTATATGCTTTTTACTTTGCCGTACAGATCCTTTGTACGCTATTTAAACGCGATCACGAATTCTGTTTGAAAACTTTATCCAGTGTTCCCATCAGGATGTTCACATCAATCGGTTTTGCAATATGTGCATTCATCCCTGCTTTGAATGCTTTTTGGCGGTCTTCCTCAAAAGCGTTGGCTGTCATGGCCACAATGGGAATGTTTGCCTTTTTATTGCTGCTCAATGTACGGATCTCCCGGGTGGCGGCGTATCCGTCCATTTTGGGCATCTGAATATCCATCAGGATCAGATCATACTCATCCTCCGCAGCCTCGTTCATTCTGGCCACGGCATCCGTGCCGTCCTCAACGGCGTCCACTTTCAGTCCGGCTTCTTCCAGAATGGCCGTTGCAATCTCGCGGTTCAGTTCGTTATCCTCGACCAACAGCACCTTTTTGCCCGTATAGTCGCCGTGCTTGGGCAGAAGGGGCTGCCTGCCCGACACCACTTTGTGTGTCAGTGCATCGCGCAGTTCCGACATAAACAGCGGTTTGGAAACAAACGCCGTGACACCGGCCTGCCGGGCCTCGTCCTCAATGTCGGCCCAATCGTAGGCCGTCAATATGATGATCGGCGTGCCGGGTTCGATTACTTTGCGGATCCTGCGCACCGTCTCAATGCCGTTCATATCCGGCATCAGCCAGTCAATAATGTAAACCTTGAACTCCGCACCCTGATTGTGCGCCTCCCTCGCGCGCAGGATGGCTTCCTTGCCGGAGGTCGTCCAGTCGGCTTCCATCTCAATTTCCCGCAGCATTTTGCTTACGCTCATGCAGGTCTGTGCATCATCATCCACAACCAGTGCACGGGTGCCTTTCAGGCCCGGAATCGGCGGATATTTCACCGATTCCGTACAAACCTTGCAGTCCAGGGTGACCGTAAACTCGCTGCCCTTTCCCTGCTCGCTCTTGACGGCGATGGTTCCGCCCATCATATCTACGATGTTTTTCGAGATGGCCATGCCAAGGCCCGTACCCTGAATGCCGCTTCTTGTCGCAGTCTGTTCCCGTGAAAAAGAGTCAAAAACGTGCGCCTGGAAGTCCTTCGACATACCGATACCGTTATCTTTCACGCTGAAAACAAAGGTCGCATACCCACTGCGGGCAGACGGCTTTTCTTCAACGCGGATATTGATGGTACCGCCTGCCGGTGTAAACTTGACAGCGTTGCCCACGATGTTGAGCAGAACTTGATTCAGGCGCAGCTTATCGGTGACAATATCCTCGTGGTGCACATCCTGCGTGTCGATGTAAAGGTCAAGCTGTTTGGCGCTGATATTGCCTTGGATGATCGTGCGCAGGTCGTGCAGCACATCGGGCAGGTGGACTTCTGTGTTGTCCAGTTTGACCGTGCCGCTTTCGATACGGCTCATATCCAGAATATCGTTGATCAGACTGAGCAGATGCTGGCCCGATACGCTGATTTTCTTCAGATACTCTTTGACAAGGTCAATGTTATCAATATGCGCCGTGGCAAGGGCCGTAAACCCGATAATGGCATTCATCGGGGTGCGAATATCGTGCGACATACTGTTCAGGAACACCGTCTTGGCCTTATTGGCGTGTTCCGCCGCCGCCAGTGCATCGCGCAGGGCATCTTCCTGCTTTTGCTCCCGCCGCTTTTCCTCGGTAGCGTCGCGGGTGGCAACCAATACGGCTGTTACGTTGCCGTCCGTGTCTTTTCGCTGCGGTGTGATCAGCGTAAGGATCCATTTTCTGTCGACAGTCTGAGACGCAAAAGCCAAAGAGGTGTGACCCTTCAGACGTTCGGCCACTGTCGTCATGTCCGCAAAGGCGAGATACTCCTCACGGTATGGCTCCGCGATAATTTTCTCGATTTGCTCCTGCTGTACGGATCGTTTCAGTGCGAAGTGCTTCTGCTTCTTGACCGTATCCGACGCGTTCTTGAGGATTTCAACGTTGTTTTTCTTCAAGTCCACCAGTGAAATGGACGTATACGCCGTGCCAAGCGCTGTGATAATTCCGGTACGTTTCTGGTGCTGCCGCAGCGCGTCTTTTTCCATTTTGGTCTGCCACAGCAGTGCCATTAAAAAGACCATTACGGCTATGGCCAGATAGGATGCACAGACAATGTTGCGCGTCATGAACACCTGAGATGCCGGGAAAAACACAAAGAGCGCATAGTTCCCGGTATTTTCCCGGCTGCCGTACCAGACGCCCTGATTGCTGTTCAGGCGCACAATGCCATCCTCCGCAGCATCGAAGGTTCCGTTATATAATTCCTGGCAGTCCTCTATTGCCTTGTTTACCTGTTTGCTGCTGTTGCTGCTGATGACCCTGCCGTTCTCCGTGATCGTAGCGATGCCGCTAAGCTCCAACGGAAAATCTTTCAACAGGGAATCCACCGTCAAATCCCCAATATCCTCATTGTCCTTCTGTATATAGGTAATCAGGATACCGGGTGCATCCGCGCGTGTCACCGCGGCAAAATCATAGAGTATCCCATTTTCTTCCAGACGGGTCGAGTATGTCTTTTTTGGATAGTCAACGATATTGTGTACATAGGGGCTGTCGATCAGCTTCTCCCACAGCGGCATGGCGCTGCCGCCCTTTGTGGTCTGCATGACAACATTCAGGTTTTCATCTAATACAAGCGCACCGGTCAGACGCTGTTCCTCTGCAAAAGAGTCCAGGTCCTGCGTGCCGAAACCTTCCTTCAGCGTCATTTCGTTGCCAAGGCTTACCGTTTTATCCAGCAGACGGACAAGGCTTTTCACGCGGTCGTTGGCCGCATCAGTCTCGTACTGCTCTAAGCGGATCTTTACAAAACCAATCGTTTCATCCAATGTATGACGCAGTGCAATTCGGTTCAGATTCGTGAATGTGATCCAAAGTACAATGCCGAACGCAACTAACACAAGCAAAAACAGTCTTTTTTTGCCGGACTGCTTTTTCTCATTCATTTTCCCTGTTCCCCCCACACAGTTTTCTCTGCATCAAGTCCGAATTTTTCTGCAACGCGGCCAATCGTTCCGTCCTGCTTCATATCTTCCAGAGTTTGGGTCAGCTGCACAGCCAAATCCTCATGGGTGTCCTTTGCGAAGGCAACGCCAAGTTCGGAACTGTAAGGACTCTCTGCCAGCACACGGTAACTGCTTTCATCCAGATTTGTCCACTTGGCTACCAGTGCTTCATGGCCCGCGACGGCATCTACATAGCCTTTGCGCAGTGCCGCAAACATATCCTCTGTCGTCTCAAAGCTGTTGACTTGCTTGACCTCGGGCAGCAAAGAGGAAATTTCGCCGAGAAACAGCGACTCCGCCTTTGTGGTTGCCTGTACGCCGATGCGCTTATCGGCCAGATCGGACAGCGACTGGATATCGCTGTCCGCACGAACAGCCACGACCTGACGGCTGTACATATACGGACCGGCCCATTGGTACTTGGTTTCCCGCCCGTTCATGCTGAAGCATGACCAGATACAGTCGATCGTTCCGTCGCTGAGAAGGTTGTCTTTGTCCGGCCATGAAATCGTCCGGAATTCCGGCGTATAGCCAAGTCGTGAAAACGCTTCCGTCGCCAGTTCCACGTCGATGCCGGCAAACTGCCCGTTCCTGTCCAGATAGCTGTAAGGGTCAAACACATCAATGCCGACCACAATCGTCTGCGGCGCAGTCTCTGCCGCAGAGTGCGGCTGTGCGGAACAGGCACACAGACCGACCATAAAAAGCATAGCCAAAGCCATAAGCAGACCATACACTTTTGCCCTGCTCATTGACGTTTTTCCTGTGTGGTGATGCCTGCTTGAAAAATAGAACATGCGCTTATCTTCCTTAATTATATAGGTTGTATACCGCTTGCCGCCGAACCCTGTCGGACGCAGTAAGCCATGAAGTAAACCATATTATAACTTTTCCGAATTGGAATTTTATCATACTACGGACATTATTGCAAGTGCTTTGCCTTGTCTTTGGCTTACAGTTTACCACATTTATACAATATCCGACGATAACTCCAAAAGGCGGTTTCAGCTATTGAAAAAATCTGGCAGAAGTGCTATAACAAGGATGGATTACAGTAAATTGAGAGAGATGACATGTATGTATTCCATCTTCCGTGATTTGGCAATTATTATTCTGAGCGCCAAGTTTTTTGGCCTGGCTGCCCGCAAGTGCAAGGCCCCGCAGGTGGTCGGTGAAATTCTCGCCGGTCTGCTGATTGGGCCTTGTCTGCTCAATCTGGTGCAGATCAACGACACGATCTCCGTTTTTGCTGAAATCGGCGTTGTGCTGCTGATGTTTTCCACAGGACTTGGCACCAACCTGAAAGAACTGATGCGGGCCGGGCCTATTGCCACGCTGATTGCCTGCATCGGTGTGCTTGTACCGTTGATGGGCGGTACGCTGCTCTACAGCGCATTCTACGGCTTTTCGGCAATCGGCAGCCCGGAATTCTTCCGCGCATTGTTTATCGGCACGATTATGACCGCAACCAGCGTGTCCATCACGGTGGCAACGCTGCAGGAGTTGGGCCACTTAAAGAGCTTCCTTGGCACTACCATTGTCAGCGCTGCCGTCATTGATGATGTCATCGGCATTATCGTGCTGACCTGTGTGCTGGGTGCCAGCTCCGGTGAGGGCACCGGCATCGGCGGCGTGCTGGTCCAGACCGCACTGTTCTTTCTGGTTGCCGTTGGTATCGGCTATGTGTTCCACTGCGCCATGAAGTGGCTGGATTCCCGCAATCCCCATACGCAGCGCATAACGATTGCCAGCCTTGCATTCTGCTTTGCAATGGCCTATATTGCCGAGAAATACTTTGGCATTGCGGATATTACCGGCGCTTACATTGCCGGTATCGTTCTCTGTACGCTGCACGATGCCGCTTATGTGGAGCGCCGGGTCGACATCAGCAACTATGTGATTTTTGCGCCGATTTTCTTTGTCAGCATCGGTTTAAAGACCGACATCAGCGGACTGACGCCGGAGATTCTGCTGTTCAGTGTTTGCTTCGTTCTCGTTGCCCTGCTGGCAAAAATCATCGGCTGCGGACTGGCGGCCAGAGTCTGCCGTTTCAACTGGGGAGACTCTCTTAAAGTCGGTGTCGGCATGATGACCCGCGGCGAGGTCGCCTTAATCGTGGCCCAGAAAGGCCTTGAGGTCGGCGTTGTCGAGCCTGTTTATTTTACGGCGGTCATCCTTTTGATCGTGGTTTCCAGCGTCGCCACGCCGCTGGCGCTGAAAGCGCTGTTCACGAAAATGCCCCCTGTCCCCCATCCAAGCGAAGCAAAAAAGTGACCGCTGCATAACCCTGCCTGTCAGCCAATGCCGGTGCCGGATGACCCATAATGAAAGAAAAGCCCTGAAGGCAGGCTTAAAAGTGAGAAGCTGCTCATTCCCTACGGAGTGAGCAGCTTCTTTTGTGGCAAAATATGCGAAAATGCGAGATAATACGGCGCAGCAATGGCCTGCCGATGGGCGCTTTGCATGTATCGCAGCTTATTTTCCCAGCCGACATTTGAAATCTGTATATCCAAACGTCACGATTTTCCGCGTAGTGCCGTCGGGCTTGCGGGCGTAAATACCGGGCAGGGGCATACCGTTGAAGGTGTTGTTCTTGCAGGTGGTGTAAATGGCCATATCGCCGAACACCAGCAGATCTCCCACGGCAGGCACAGCGTCAAAGCTGTAATCACCGATGACATCCCCCGCAAGGCAGGTCGGCCCGGCCAGCCGCACAGTGCAGGGCTTTTCGCCGGGTTCCCCTGCCCCCAGCAGCGGCGGGCGGTAGGGCATCTCGATCACGTCCGGTGTATGGCAGGCGGCGCTGGCATCCAAGATGGCAACCGTCGTATCGCCGTTTTGCACCACGTCCAGCACGCGGGTCAAGAGATACCCTGCGTTCAGGGCGCAGGCCTCGCCGGGTTCCAGATAAACCGTCACGCCCCAGTCATTCCGAGCGCGGCGGATACATTTTTCCAAAGTGGCCATGTCGTAGCCGGGGCGGGTGATGTGATGCCCGCCTCCGAAGTTGAGCCACTTCATTTTTGGCAGCAAATCGCCGAATTTCTCTGCCACTGCGTCCAGCGTCACGGCCAGCGCATCGGCGTCCTGCTCACATAAAGTGTGAAAGTGCAGGCCGTCCAACAGCCCGGGCAGGGCAGAATTTTCTGCCGCTGCCGCGTCCCACTGGGCGCGGGTCGTGCCCAAACGGCTGCCGGGGGCGCAGGGGTCGTAAATCGCGTGGCCGTCCTGGGTCGAGCACTCGGGATTGATGCGCAGTCCCACACTTTTGCCTGCCGCCTTGGCCGCGGGGCCAAATTTTGCCAGCTGTGCGGGCGAGTTGAAGACGATATGGTCAGCGTACCGCAGCAGCTCGTCCATTTCATCTGCGCGGTAGGCCGCGCAGAAAACGTGCACTTCTTTGCCGGGCATTTCCTCCGCGCCGAG
>ERZ780149.4747-NODE-4747-length-10367-cov-2.396528_pt1 | contig 10367 bp, 7 predicted proteins | sample MGYA00511367_ERZ780149 | MGnify/ENA primary metagenome ERZ780149 (study PRJEB29588, sample SAMEA2153852) | human gut metagenome | biome: human gut; feature: human-associated habitat; material: faeces | place: Denmark | collected 2008/2010 ...
ATCCGGTTCTGGAAAGAGCCAGGAAGCATATTCTATTATGGGACTTTTACAGTCTCCGGGTAAAGTAATCGGAGGTTCCATTACTTTTGAAGGGGAAGATGTATTAAGTTATACGAAAGAACAAATGACCGCATTTCGCGGAAATAAAGTAGCTATGATTTTCCAGAATCCCATGACCTGTCTGAATCCGGTTTACACCATCGGAAATCAGCTTGTGGAAGCTCTTCGTGCCCATGATAAGAAAATCAGCAAAGAAGAAGCCCAGAAACGTGCCATGGAAATGATGGAACTGGTTGGAATCAATAATGTGGAGAAGCGTATGAAGCAGTATCCACACGAGTTTTCCGGCGGTATGCGACAGCGTGTCATGATCGCTATGGGACTGATCTGCCATCCGCAGCTTCTGATCGCAGATGAGCCGACCACAGCCCTTGATGTTACCATTCAGGCACAGATCCTTGACTTGATGAAGGATCTTCAGAAAAAGACCGGAATGGGAATCATTTTCATCACACACAACCTTGGTGTTGTGGCAGATATCTGTGACAAGGTATCCGTTATGTATGCAGGTAAAATTGTGGAGCAGGGACCTGTAGATGACATTTTCTACGAGCCTGCACATCCATATACAAAGGGTCTTCTTCGTTCCATGCCCCGTGTTGATGCCGAGAGCTATGAAAGACTGATCCCAATCGAGGGAACCCCGGTTGATATGCTGAATCCGCCGGAAGGATGTCCGTTTGCTCCACGTTGTGAGCATTGCATGAAGATCTGTCTGAAGAAAATGCCTCCTTACGTGGAAGTGGGCGAGAAACATCGTTCCGCCTGCTGGCTTCGGGTTCAGGAGCTTATGAACAAGGAGGAGAAATAAATGGCAGAAGAAAAGAAGCTTCTTGAAATTGAGAATTTACGAAAATATTTTCCGGTAAATGGCATAAAAGGCCCGGGGGTACAGGCTGTACAGGATGTTTCCCTTTATATCAAAAAAGGTGAAACACTCGGTCTTGTAGGAGAGTCCGGATGTGGAAAGACCACACTGGGAAGAACGATTCTTCGCCTTTATGAGCCAACCGGAGGAAAGATTATTTATGATGGCGAAACTATTTACGACAATCCTCTGGATAAAGACGGCAAACCTCTTGGAAAAGCCAAAGCTGCCAAAATGCTTCCCTACAGAAGAAAAATGCAGATCATTTTCCAGGATCCGTCCGCTTCCCTGGATCCTCGAATGACAGTTGGTGAGATCATTGGAGAGGCCATTGATATCCACAAGCTTGCAGCGAGTAAGAAAGACCGCGCTGACATGATCAAAGAGCTGCTGGCGCAGGTTGGATTAAATACAGAGCATGCAAACCGTTATCCACATGAGTTTTCCGGCGGTCAGCAGCAGCGTGTTGGTATTGCCCGCGCCCTTGCAGTAAAACCGGAGTTCATCGTCTGTGACGAGCCGATTTCCGCATTGGATGTTTCTATCCAGTCACAGGTGGTAAACATGCTGGAAGACATGCAGGAGCAGATGGGTCTGACTTATCTGTTCATTGCCCATGATCTTTCCGTTGTCCGTCATATTTCCAACAGAATCGGTGTTATGTATCTTGGCTCTCTTGTTGAGTTGGGCGAGAGCTATGAGCTGAACAGACATCCGATCCATCCATATACACAGACCCTGCTTTCCGCAGTTCCGGTTCCGGATCCAAAGCTGAGCCGGACAAGAAAGCGTATTATTCTGGAAGGAGACGTGCCAAGTCCTATGAATCCGCCAAGCGGATGCCGTTTCCACACCAGATGTCCATATGCCACTGAAAAGTGCAGCCAGGTAACTCCTGTGTTCAGAGAGCATGAGCCGGGCCACTGGGCAGCCTGCCATTTGCTGGACAAATAAAGGAAGTTTAGGTATTTCGTTCTTCTTCACGGAAGAGCTGATGAATACAAGCGTCGATTCTCATCTCTCATGCGGCGCAAAAAAGCATAAAGGAGGAAATGTAATGAGAAGAAAATTTATGTCTATGGCACTGACTGCAGCTATGGTATTAAGCATGGCAGCAACTCCTGTATTCGCCGAGGATACAGCATCTGACGAAGGATTCAACCTGAACCTTTGTATCGCATCTGAACCACAGACAATTGACCCTGCACTGAACTCTGCAGTTGATGGAGCTATCATGTGCAACCATATGTTCGAAGGTCTGGCTAAATGGGTAAATGATGGTGAAGGAAATGCTGTCACAGCTCCTGGACAGGCTGAGTCCTGGGAAAAGGCCGAGAACGAAGATGGTACAGTTACTTACACTGTTAAACTTCGTGACGGAATCAAATGGTCTGATGGACAGGCTGTAACAGCTGGTGACTTCGTTTATGCATGGCAGCGTCTAGCAAATCCTGAGACAGCAGCAGATTACTGCTACATGATCGACATGGTAAAAGGATATGACGCAGTTGCTGACGGAAGTGCGGATCCAAGCACTCTTGGAATTACAGCAGTTGATGATCAGACTCTTCAGATCGATCTTACCTATGACTGCCCGTATTTCGAAGAAATCATGGCATTCCCGGCAACCTTCCCGGTTCGTCAGGATATGGTAGAGAGCAGTGACAACTGGACATTTGATCCAAGCACATACATTGGCAATGGACCATACAAAATGACAGAGTGGTCTCACAATGCTTACATCTCCATGGAGAAAAACGAGAACTACTATGACTATGAGAATCTTGGACCGGATACTATCAAGTTTACACTTCTTGATGACAACAACGCAATGCTCAAAGGTTACAACAACGGAGAGCTTGATTTCATCGAGAACCTTCCTGTAGACGAGATCCCGACCTACCTTGCTTCTGGCGAGCTTGAGATCGGTGACTATCTTGGAACTTACTATGTATGCTTCAACACAGAGGACGAAGTTTTCTCTGACCCTAACATCCGTAAAGCGTTCTCACTTGTAATCGACCGTAACTACATCGTAGAGAACGTTTCCCAGGCTGGTGAGGTTCCGGCTGACGGATATGTACCGAACGGTGTAAATGATGCAGCTGGTGCTGGTAGTGATGACTTCCGTACAGTAGGCGGTTCTTACTACAGCATTTCCGATGAGGATTATGAGGCTAACTGCGAAGAGGCCCGTCAGCTTCTTGCAGACGCTGGTTATCCGAACGGCGAAGGCTTCCCGACTGTAGAGTATCTGTACAACACAGCTGATAACCACAAGAAGATCGGTGAGGCTCTTCAGAACATGTGGCAGACAGAGCTTGGTGTAACTGTTAACTTGAACAACCAGGATTGGAACGTATTCCTTCAGAACAGAAAAGATGGTAACTTCCAGATCGCCCGTAACGGTTGGATCGCAGACTACAACGATCCTTGCTCATTCCTGGATATGTGGTACACAGACGGCGGTAACAACGACGCTCAGTACTCTAACCCAGACTATGATGCGGCTATCGATGCAGCAAAAGCTACTTCTGATCCGGAAGAGCGTATGAAAGCATTCCACGAAGCTGAGGATATCCTCATTGGACAGGACAGCGTACTTGCTCCAATCTACTTCTATACACAGCCATATATGCTCAATCCAGACATTGACGGCATGTATTACACACCACTTGGATACTTCTTCTTCGGTTATACAAGCAAGAAATAATTCAGGCAAAAGAATATAAGTCTTTTGGCATTACTTAAATGTGATGCTGAAGGAAATGACAGGCATTCGGAATTTTTCCGGGTGCCTGTTTTTATGAGCAGCAACCGAAAGCAGGATAAAATTTGCGAAGCTGTTTTATTCTGTTGACCGATTATGCATGATAGCGGTATAATAAGCAGATAATGGTTATTGAACCAGACAGGAGGAACATATGATGAGAGCCAGCGGTATTTTATTGCCTATATCCAGTATCCCTTCCAACTATGGAATCGGATGTTTTTCTAAAGAAGCTTACGCTTTTGTAGATCAGCTTGCAGAAGCGGGTCAGAAATACTGGCAGATCCTGCCACTTGGACCTACCGGATACGGGGATTCCCCTTACCAGTCTTTTTCCACATTTGCAGGAAATCCTTATTTCATTGATTTGGAGGAATTGATCCAGAGAGACCTTCTCACAGCAGCAGAATGTGCAGAATGTGACTGGGGCGGCAGCAAAAGCTATGTGGACTATGAGAAGGTTTATCTTTCCAGATTTTCCCTTCTTCGGAAGGCTTACAGACGTTTTTACCAGATGGATGGGAAAGAAAAGGAGCTTCAGCTGATCCGTGAGGAGATGGAAGCCTTTGAGAAAGAGCAGGGCTTCTGGCTTGCAGATTATTGTCTTTATATGGCAATAAAGGACAGCCTGGAGGGAATTTCCTGGAATCAGTGGCCGGAGGACTTAAAGACACGTAAGCCGGAGGCGCTTGCTAAGGCAAGAGAGGAGCTGAAGGAGGATATCAGCTTCTATGCCTTTCAGCAGTTCTGGTTCTACCGCCAGTGGAACCGGCTGAAGAAATATGCAAATGACAGAGGTATTAAGATCATCGGTGATCTTCCTATCTATGTGGCTTTTGACGGCGCAGATGCATGGGCGAACCCGGATCTGTTCCAGTTTGATGAGGAGGCTACACCGGCAGCAGTGGCAGGATGTCCTCCAGACGCTTTTTCCGCAACTGGTCAGCTGTGGGGAAATCCACTTTATAATTGGGAATATCATAAGAAAACAGGTTATAACTGGTGGATCCTTCGTATGACTCACTGTATGAAGCTGTACGACAAGGTCCGGATCGATCATTTCCGCGGTTTTGACGAGTACTGGTCAGTTCCCTATGGAGATGAGACCGCTGAGAATGGAAAGTGGGAAAAAGGTCCTGGAATAGAACTGTTCAAGGTCCTGGAGGAGAAAATTAAGGATCTGGATGTGATCGCAGAGGATCTGGGATTCCTTACAGACAGTGTCAGGGAGCTTCTGGTAGAATCCGGATATCCGGGTATGAAGGTGCTTCAGTTTGCCTTTGATGAAAGCGGCGAGAGCGTATATCTTCCTTTCCGATATGACAAAAACTGCATTGTATACACTGGAACCCACGACAATGAGACTACGAAGGGCTGGCTTGGGAACCTTACCCAGTCAAACAGAGCCTACGTGAACCAGTACACAGCCTGTGAGGAGAAAGACACAGATGAATGTGTATGGGGGCTTATCCGGGCGGCACAGTCCTCAGTAGCAGAAGTGTGCGTAGTACCTTTGCAGGATTATCTCTGTCTTGGAAATGAAGCGAGAATGAATACGCCTTCTACTTTGGGAGACAACTGGAAATGGCGTCTTACAAGAGGTCAGCTTACGGATGAGATCATTCACAGAATTAACGCCATGACCAGATTATATGGACGAATCCAGGAGAATAAGAAGTAAGATGAAGAGATTGCTTATATTTTTGAAGGGCTATGAGAAAGAAAGTTTTCTGGCTCCTTTGTTCAAAATGCTGGAGGCCACCTTTGAGCTGATCGTGCCTCTGGTTGTTGCAAGAATCATGGATATCGGCATTAAGAATCAGGACAATGTCTATATCTGGCACCAGTGTGTGATCATGGTACTGCTTGGAGTGATCGGTCTTGCATGTTCCCTGACAGCACAGTATTTCTCTGCAAAGGCAGCCATGGGATTCAGCACTGCCCTTCGCAAGGAGCTTTTTTCTCATATCAGCAGACTTTCTTACAGAGAACTGGATATGCTTGGAACTCCTACCCTTGTGACAAGGATCACCAATGACGTGAATCAGGCACAGACTGGTGTGAACATGGTACTTCGTCTGTTCCTTCGTTCTCCTTTTATTGTTGTGGGTGCAGTGATCATGTCCTTTACCATTGATGTGAAGATTGGCCTGATCTTCCTGATTGCGGTTCCGGTGATCTCCATTGTAATTTACGGAATTATGCGCACAACAGTGCCAATTTACAAAAAGGCTCAGTCATTCCTGGACAGGATTTCCCTGATCACCAGAGAGAATCATGTGGGTGCCAGAGTAGTAAGGGCTTTTGGAAGACAGCAGGAAGAATATAAAGAATTTTCAGAAGTAAACGACGATTACACCAAGGTGCAGGTAAGAGCGGGAAAAATTTCCGCACTTCTGAATCCTGCCACTACGGTTATCATGAACTTTGCCATTATCGGAATCCTCTGGTATGGAAGCAAGGAAGTGTCTGTGGGTATTCTTACACAGGGGGAAGTGGTTGCCCTTGTAAACTATATGAACCAGATCCTGATCGCACTGATCGCTCTTGCAAACCTGATCGTGGCAGTGACAAAGGCTATGGCTTCCGGTGTGCGTCTGAATGAGGTGCTGGATACACAGCCGTCTCTCACGGATCAGGGTAGCAGTGTTCAGAAAGAGAATGCAGGCGCTGCAAGAGTTGCCTTTGAAGATGTGAGCTTTACCTATGCAGGCAGCAAGGAGCCGGCGCTTTCCCATATTTCCTTTACGGCAAAACCAGGTGAGACCATCGGTATCATTGGTGGTACCGGATGTGGTAAATCCACTCTGGTCAATCTGATCCCACGCTTCTATGACGTAACTTCCGGTAATGTGGTAATTGATGGAAATAATGCAAAAGAATATCCATTTTCACAGCTTCGTAAAAAGGTGGGGATGGTACCACAACAGGCAGTTCTGTTTAAGGGAACCATCCGTGACAATATGAAATGGGGCAAAGAGGACGCTTCCGAAGAAGAAATCCAGCGGGCTCTTTCCATTGCGCAGGCAAGTGATTTTGGAAAAAGTAAGCCGGAGGGCTTAAATACCATGGTAAGTCAGGGCGGCGCCAATCTTTCCGGCGGACAACGTCAGCGTCTTACCATAGCAAGAGCACTGGTGGGAGATCCGGAGATCCTGATCATGGATGACAGTGCTTCTGCCCTTGACTTTGCCACAGATGCGGCTCTTCGTCATGCCATTCATGAGCAGACAAAGGGAATGACTGTGTTTATCGTTTCCCAGAGAGCAACCTCCATCAAGCAGGCAGATAAGATCCTGGTTCTGGATGATGGTGAGCTGGCTGGTGTGGGAACACACAAAGAGCTTATGGAATCCTGTGAGGTCTACAGAGAAATCTGCCTGTCACAGCTTTCCGAACAGGAGGTGAACCGCTGATGGGAAGGAATAAAGAGACTATGAAGAGGGTACTGAAATTTATCAGCCCTTACAAAGCAAAAATTATCATTATGCTTCTGACAGCGCTTGTCACCGTTGGATTTACCTTGTATACACCCATTCTGATTGGTAATGGTGTAGATAATATCGTAGGTCCGGGAAATGTAAATACAGCCGGACTTTTGAAGGTGCTTGGAGCTCTGGCTGTGATCGTTGTGGGAAATGCAGTTTCCCAGTGGGTGATGAACCTTCTTACCAATCAGGTTACCTACAGCGTGGTGCAGGATGTGCGAAGCCAGGCGTTTGCCCATCTTCAGGAGGTGCCGGTATCTTATATAGATGCCAATCAGCCAGGAGATATTTTAAGCCGTATTGTTTCTGATGTCAGTCAGTTTTCAGATGGTCTCCTTATGGGCTTTACCCAGCTGTTTACCGGTGTGCTGACCATCTTTGGAACCATTGGATTTATGCTTTCCATCAGTGTGAAGATCACAGTGATCGTTATTTTGCTCACTCCGATTTCCTTGTTCGTGGCAAGCTTTATCGCAGGCAGAACCTTCCGCATGTTTCAGGAGCAGTCCGAGAAGAGAGCGGAGATGACTTCTATTGTGGAAGAGCTTGTTGGAAATCAGAAGATCGTGCAGGCTTTTTCCTATGAGGAGAGAGCTAATGAAAGGTTTGGAAAAGTAAATGAAGAGCTTCGCGTCTGCGGAATCAAAGCGATTTTCTTTTCCTCTATTACAAACCCGTCCACACGCTTTGTAAATGGTCTTGTTTACACAGCAGTTGGAATTTTTGGTGCATTTACAGTAATTAAGGGCGGTATGACTGTGGGACAGCTGACCAGCTTCCTGAACTATGCAAATCAGTATACCAAGCCGTTTAATGAGATTTCCGGCGTTATCACAGAGCTGGAGAATGCGCTGGCATGTGCAAAACGTCTCTTTGACTTTATTGATACACCAGCACAGGAGCCAGATGCGCCAGATGCTTCGGAGCTGGAGAAAGCAGATGGCCGTGTAAGCGTGGAGAATGTTTCCTTTTCTTACAGAAAAGAAGTTCCGCTTCTTACTGATATTTCCATTGACGTAAAACCTGGACAGCGGATCGCTATCGTCGGACCTACCGGATGCGGTAAGACCACTATGATCAACCTTCTTATGAGATTCTATGATGTAGATAAGGGTCAGATTAAGGTAAGCGGTTATCCGGTAAGAGAGCTGACAAGAGACAGCCTGAGACGAAACTTTGGTATGGTGCTTCAGGAGACCTGGCTGAAGGCAGGAACCATCCGCGAGAACATTGCCTATGGAAAGCCGGATGCGACTTTGGAAGAGGTTATGGAGGCGGCTAAGCACGCACATGCCCATAGTTTTATCAAGCGTATGCCAAACGGCTATGACACTGTGATTTCAGAAGGAGGCGGAAATATTTCCCAGGGACAGAAGCAGCTTCTCTGCATTGCAAGGGTTATGCTGATGCACCCAGCTATGCTGATTCTGGATGAGGCCACTTCTTCCATTGATACCCGTACTGAGGTGAAGGTGCAGAAGGCTTTTGCAGAGTTGATGGAAGGAAGAACCAGCTTTATTGTAGCACATCGTCTTTCCACTATCCAGGAGGCAGATCTGATTCTGGTCATGAAGGACGGAAATATTATCGAGCAGGGCAGACATGAGGAATTGCTGGCGAAGAAGGGCTTCTATGCGAATCTGTATGAGAGTCAGTTTGCTATTTCATAAGGGGGATGAATATGGAAAATAAGAATCTGGAAGAGACTGATGTAAATGAGAAGCAGAAAGCCAGAAATGGGAAGTCTGCTATGCCTATGAGAACCTGCCTGGTTATGATTCTGGCAGGGGTTTATGTGGCTTATCTGGGTGTTTCTCTTTGCCAGAATGTAATAAATGGTGCTGAGGGCAGCAGTCCTGGCTTTATGGTTGCGGGAGTGATTTTTATTGTGCTTGGCGTGGCTTTCGTGATCAATGGAATCCGCGGCAGCATAAAGGCTGGCAAGATTCAGAAGGAGTCGAATGCAGAAAGTGAAGCACAGGCTTCTGAGACAGAAACTTCAAGGACAGTTGAATCTAAAATGGAAAGTACTTCATCCTTGAATAAGAAAATGTCTATTGCTGATCGCGCTAATCTGGTTAGCCAGTTAGGGGATGCGACAGAGGATGAAGAATAGAGAGTATTGTTTTTTGAAAAGAAATTGATATATTAGATAGTGTTAATATATGTATGAAAAATGAGTGGTGTAGTTATTTCGAGAACGATGTACTAGTTTGCAGACCGGGCGGTTACTTTTGCGTTTTATGATTATAACAGCACGAAATTACGAATACAATACTAAATATAAAAAAATAAACAGACTTCCGAATGAGTGATAATCAATCAGAAGTCTGTTTTTTGTTGAAATACACGCTCTAGCGCCGTTTCCTGCGCCTGCGTTTCCCGCTTGGGTTATGTAGAGTGGACCAGCAGAATGCCTGCACCAACAGGATTCCCGCTGTGATTCCGATGCTGTCGATTCCCACATCACGTACAGAAGGTCCGCGGTCTGCCACAAAGGACTGGTGGTATTCATCAAAGCCTGCGAAGCCTACGCATATGGCGCCTGCCAGCAGGATCAGCCAGATACCTCTTACTCCGTAAACATAAAGTGGGAAAGAAATGGCAATGGCAAGCAGACAGTACTCTGTCATGTGAGCTGCTTTTCGCACATAAAATTCGATGGAGCTGGCAGAATAGGCGAGCTCGTCATAAGTTTTGTTTTCGTTGAGAACTTCATTCTTGGTTTCCACAATCTGGTAGCTGACTTCATAGCTTAGGGCTCCGGACACCTCCCCTGTCTGGGCTGAAAATGAATAAATCAGATACATCATCAGAATTGCAGGAAGAAAAGAAAAAGGTTTCAGTAAATGGATTAAAATTTTCTTCATGGGGTTTACTATAACACGGGAAAATAAGATTGTAAAGAAAAAGGTGATTTGACAAGGTTTTGAAAAAACAATAAAACCAGAGCAAGCAGGAGTGAGACAGGAGGGCAAAGAACTTGTTATTTACAGGAATCTATGCTAAAATTGTTGAAGTATGAAAAGCAGCGAGATACTTGGTGTGGAGAGACTCTGGCGGCCAGGTATCGTGTTGCTATAAAGAACGCACAATGGAGACCAGGAGGAAAAAGACAGGTATGAGTTTAGCTGATCATATTTTTATAGATATGTGTAAAGACGTAATTGAGAACGGAACC
>ERZ780149.4754-NODE-4754-length-10362-cov-7.517415_pt1 | contig 10362 bp, 8 predicted proteins | sample MGYA00511367_ERZ780149 | MGnify/ENA primary metagenome ERZ780149 (study PRJEB29588, sample SAMEA2153852) | human gut metagenome | biome: human gut; feature: human-associated habitat; material: faeces | place: Denmark | collected 2008/2010 ...
TCATCGCCGAAGCTGTCGGTGAAGCACTGCTTCAGCACGGTTGCGCTGTCCAGAGCGGTGGTGGAGCCGGCCAGAATGTAGTAGGAGCAGTGAACAGGGAAGGTGACACCAATGGCGCTCAGCTCTTCCATGGCCTGCTTCTTCAGCTCGGTGATGTCACCGTTGTTGGCGCGCAGGCGCTTCATGGTCTTGCCATCGTAAGCCTCGCCGTCCAGACCCATCTCCTTGGCCACCAGGTTGGTATAGTCGGTGCCGTCAGAGGTGTAGCACAGGCCCTTCATGGTGAAGAAGTCGTTCTCGCATTTCAGGGGATTGATGGGGTTGTAACGGGCGAAGAACTTGTTCAGCACCATGCCTTTGGAGAAGCACTGACGGAAGGCCTTGTTGGCAATGGCCTTGTTCCAGTTCTCATCGGGGGTGCCGTCGGTGTTCTTCTTGTCGTAGTTGAAGATGAAGCAGTAGCTGAACTTCTTGGCACGCTTCTCGCACAGCTGCTGATTGTACTCGTTGGAAGGATCGGACTGAATGGTGGTGATGTTGCTCTCGCCCAGGTCCACCTCGTCCAGCTCGCGGTTCTGATACAGCTGCAGGCTGATGGAACCGTCGCTGATCATGGTGACAGTGAAGCGCTCAAAACGGCTGACGTTGGCAGCATCGTAGTAGTTGGGGTTGGGGATGTAGCTCTTGGTGTTGCCCTGGATGTACTCCTCCACCACATAGGGTCCGTTGTACCACATGGTGGTGTTGTCGCAGCTCCGGAAGCCATCGACACCCAGCTCCTCGATCAGAGCAGGGGCCACAGGGTAGAAGCTGTTGTAGGCGGCAACGGTATCAAAGTAGGGGCAGGCGCTGGGGCAGGTGAACACCAGAGTGTAATCATCCGGAGCCTCAATGCCCACACCGGCAGCCAGCATGTCCTCGTAGGTCATGTCAGCGGCAGCGTCACCGGCTTCCTTGGTCAGCTCGTAGTACTCGTAAGCACCCACAATGGTATCGTTGGGCATGGAGGTGTTGTTGGCTTCGTTCTTGATGGCGTTCATCACCCATTCAAAACCAACCAGGAAGTCCTTGCTGGTCAGGTGAGCCTTCACCTCACCGTTGCAATCCACCCAGTCCACGTCGTCCCGCAGGTGGAAGGTCCAGACGGTGGCATCCTCATTGTGCTCCCAGCTGGAAGCGATGGCGGGCACCACCTTGCCGTAGCGGTCAAAGCTCAGCAGGCCGTCCCACAGGTTGGTGACCACGTTGGCATCCTCAGCCTTCTGGGTGTACAGCATGTTCCAGCTTTCCAGCTCACGGTTGCCGCTCTCAAAGGAGATGAACTCCTTCAGGGGGGTAGCGCCGGTGGAGTTGGGGGCAGCAGCGCCGCTGGCGGCAGCACCATTGCCGGTGTTGTTGGACTTTTCGCCGCAGGCTGCCAGCAGGCTGGCGGCACCCACAGCACCTGCACCCTTCAGGAAGGTGCGGCGATCAAAATTGAAGCTCATTGGATGATCCTCCCAGATCTTGCGCGGACAGAGCCGCGCGTTTTTCCTTTTCCTAAACGCAGTGAGGCTGTCTGCCTTTCCAAAAAGTGCACAGGAAAGACAAAAGTCGCACCACTGTATATTTTAGCACTTTACTGGAAAGAAGTCAATCCGCCACAGCATAGAATTGGAAACAAAACGGTGACAAACACTTTCATGGGAAAAGAATGTGGAAAAAATTACTATAAAATGGAAAGAACTGTATATCTGTGAAGAACAGGCAAAAGAGAGAAACTGTTCACACTGTGCGCACAGAACAACTATCTTTTTTCACAAAAAAATGATACAATAAAGTGTATCTGTATCAATAAGGAGCGCACCATGAAGAAACTGACCTCGATGTACAAACGCTACATGTTCCACCCCATTTTATATAAGACCGTGACCCGCACCTCCATTGTGGCCGTGCTGATGCTGCTGTGGCAGCGCTATGTCAGTGATGGCACGTTTACCATCTGGGAGGCCCCGGGCTTTCTGTGCGGCGTGGTGCTGCTCATCTGGGCCTGGGTGGACTACCTGCGGCTGGATGGCGTGACCATCCACCATCTGCTGGAGGAATTCAAGGGGATGGGCAAGCGGCAGAAAAAGGTCCACTCCACCCGCTCCATCATCGACTATGCGGATGAGAAGATCGTCTCCTTTGAGGAGCTGGAACCCGAGGAGCGCACCTATTGCAGCCTGCTCTCCAATCTGGTGCTGGGCCTGCCGCTGGTCGCTGCTGCGCTGATCGCCAGCGCACTGTAAGGGGGGCCGCAGCATGGAACAAGAGCACAAGCAGCTGGTCATCGGCATTCTGGCCCATGTGGACAGCGGCAAAACCACCCTTTCCGAGGCCCTGCTCTACGGCACCGGCACCATCCGCAAGCTGGGCCGGGTGGACCATAAGGATGCCTTTCTGGACACCGACGCGCTGGAAAAGGCGCGCGGCATTACCATTTTCTCCAAGCAGGCCCTCTTCACGGCGGGCAATACCGATTTTACCCTGCTGGACACCCCGGGCCATGTGGATTTTTCCACGGAGACCGAGCGGACACTGCAGGTGCTGGATTATGCGGTGCTGGTCATCAGCGGCACCGACGGCGTGCAGAGCCATACCGAGACGCTCTGGCGGCTGCTGCGGCGGTACCGCATCCCCACCTTTGTGTTCGTGAACAAGATGGACCTGCCCGGCCCGGGCAGGGAAGCGCTTCTGACCCAGCTGAACCGTCGGTTGGGGGATGGCTTTGTGGATTTTGGGGCAGAGCAGGCCGACCGGGACGAGGCGCTGGCTGTCTGCGATGAGCGGCTGATGGAGACGATGCTGGACCGGGGAATCCTGACCGATACCGACCTCATCCCTGCCATTGCCCGGCGGCATGTGTTTCCTTGCTGGTTTGGCTCAGCCCTGAAGCTGCAGGGTGTGGATGCGCTGGTGGAGGGCCTTGACCGCTATACCCGCCCGGCTCCCGCGCTGGAAGCCTTCGGGGCCAAGGTGTTCAAGGTGAGCCAGGATGAGCAGGGGAACCGCCTGACCTGGCTGCGGGTGACCGGCGGCGCGCTCAAGGTGAAAGCCCAGCTCACCGGAGAGGTCGACGGGGAGCCATGGGCCGAAAAGGCCAACCAGCTGCGGCTCTACTCCGGCGCAAAGTTTACGCTGGCAGAGTGCATCGGCCCCGGCCAGGTGTGCGCTGTCACCGGCCTGACCAAAGCCCGCCCGGGCGAGGGTCTGGGGGCGGAACGGGACAGCGACCTGCCGGTGCTGGAGCCGGTGCTGAGCTATCAGGTGCTGCTGCCCGAGGGCGCAGACGTGCACGCCGCGCTGGGAAAGCTCCATCGGCTGGAAGAGGAGGAGCCCCAGCTCCATGTGGTCTGGAACGAGACCCTGGGCGAGATCCATGTCCAGCTGATGGGCGAGATCCAGCTGGAGGTGCTGAAAAGCCTGCTGGCCGAGCGGTACGGGCTGGAGGTCAGCTTCGGCCCTGGCGGCATCCTGTATAAGGAGACCATCACCGATGCCATGGAGGGCGTGGGCCACTACGAGCCTCTGCGCCACTATGCTGAAGTCCACCTCAAGCTGGAGCCGCTGCCCCGGGGCAGCGGAATGCAGTTTGCCGCCGACTGCCGGGAAGAGGTGCTGGACAAGAACTGGCAGCGGCTGGTGCTGACGCATCTTGAGGAAAAGCAGCATCTGGGCGTGCTCATCGGGGCTCCTCTGACCGATGTGAAGATCACCCTCATTGCGGGCCGCGCTCACCTCAAGCACACCGAGGGCGGCGACTTCCGGCAGGCGACCTACCGCGCCGTCCGGCAGGGCCTGATGATGGCAGACCAGATCCACAAGACCCAGCTGCTGGAGCCGTGGTATGCCTTCCGGCTGGAGCTGCCCTCTGACAACGTGGGCCGCGCCATGAATGATATCCAGAACATGGGCGGCAGCTTTGACCCGCCCGAGACCGGAGCCGACGGGGATACCACCCTGCTCACCGGCACGGCACCGGCCTCCACCATGCGCAGCTACCCCATGGAGGTGGTGGGCTACACCCGGGGCAGGGGACACCTGACCCTGACGCTGGACGGCTACCGCCCCTGCCACAATGCAGCGGAGGTCATCGAGGCTGCGGGCTATGAGCCGGAACACGACCTCGACAACCCGGCAGATTCGGTGTTCTGCGCCCACGGGGCGGGCTTTGTGGTGCCCTGGGAGCAGGTGCGCAGCCACATGCATGTGGACAGCGGCTGGGGCAAGACTGCAAAGACCGAGGAAGCGGTGCAGGCCCGTCCCCGCCGGATGGCCGCCTACCGCGCTACTTTGGAAGAGGATGCTGAGCTGCTGAAGATCTTTGAACAGACCTATGGGCCCATCAAGCGGGACCCGCTGGCGGCGTTCCGCCCCACCCAGAAGCGGGAACGCCCCGATTTTAACGCCGAGCAGTGGGAGATCCAGCCCGAATACCTGCTGGTGGACGGCTACAACATCATCTTTGCATGGGACGAGCTGAACGCACTCTCCAAAGAAAGCCTGGAAGCGGCCCGCCACAGGCTGATGGACATCCTCTGTAACTATCAGGGCTTTAAGAAGTGCGTGCTCATCCTTGTGTTTGATGCCTACCGTGTGCCGGGCAGCCCCGGCAGCATAGAGCAGTACCACAATATCCATGTGGTCTACACCCGGGAAGCCGAGACCGCTGATATGTTCATCGAGCGTGTCACCCATGAGATCGGCAAGGGCCGCCGCGTCCGTGTGGCCACCTCCGATGGCATGGAACAGGTCATCATTCTGGGCCATGGTGCCCTCCGTGTCTCTGCCCGCATGTTCCATGAAGAGGTGCAGGAGGCGGAGAAGGAGATCCGGAGGTATTTGCAGGGGGAAGGGTAACATCCTCGCCCTCTCCGTCAGCGCTTACGCGCTGCCACCTCTCCCAAAGGGAGAGGCAATGCTGCCTTTATCCAAAACCCGCAATAGGCTCCCCCTTTGGGGGAGCTGGCAAAGCCGTAAGGCTTTGACTGAGAGGGCGAAATCTCACCCGAAAGGAGTCGCCTATGTTCGAAACAACTTCTGATTTTGTCTGGCAGGCCATCCAGCCCCGTCCCCGGGATGCGCATAAGGGGACCTTTGGCTCCGTGCTGGCAGTGGCGGGCAGTGCGTCCTACCGGGGCGCGGCGGCGCTGGCCGTGGAAGGTGCCCTGCGCACAGGGGCCGGTATCGTTACGCTGGCAAGTGTGGAACCGGTGCTGGCGGCAGTGGCCGCTCGCCTGCCCGAGTGCTGTCTCTGCCCCTGCGAAGCGGGGGCCGAGGGCGGCATCTCGCCCCAGAATATCGACCGCATCCGGCGGCAGAAGGCCTCTGTCCTGCTGGTGGGCCCCGGGCTGGGCTATACGGCCCAGAGTGCGGCCCGTGCCGCCGAGACCCGAGCGCTGGTAAAAACACTCCTGCCCGGTTTTTCCGGCAGTGCAGTGCTGGATGCGGACGGCCTGAACGCCGCCGCTGACCTGCTCCAAACGGAAAAAATACTTCATCCTCAAGGAGAACTGATTTTAACGCCCCACCCCGGCGAGATGGCCCGGCTGACCGGGCGCTCTGCGGCAGAGATCAATGCGGACCGGGAAGGCACGGCGCTGCGCTATGCGAAAGTATGGAATGCTGTGGTGGTGCTGAAGGGGGCACATACCGTCATTGCAGGGCCGGATGGCCGCTGTGCGGTCAATCCCACCGGCAACCCGGGGCTTTCCCGGGGCGGCAGCGGGGATGTGCTGGCGGGCATGACCAGCGCCCTGCTGGCCTGCGGTCTGCCTGCCTTTGAGGCCGCTGCCTGTGCCGTTTATCTCCACGGTGCAGCTGCCGACCGTGCCGCTGCCCTGCACGGGGAAACCGGGATGCTCCCGCATGATCTGCTGGATGCGCTGGGGACCCTGTTTGCCGAAAACGGGCGCTGAGCAAGGGGACGATCCCATCAAGAAAAGAAACGCTTCCTTTCCGCTGGATTTGTGTTATACTGGAGCTATCCAAAACACAACGATCTGCCGGAAAGGAAGCGTTTCTTTTATGGTTCCTGCACTGGAAAAAATCATTGCCGAGAGCGACCGTATCGTCTTTTTTGGCGGCGCGGGGGTCTCCACCGAAAGCGGTATCCCTGATTTCCGCAGCGTGGACGGCCTGTACCACCAGAAGTACGATTACCCGCCCGAGACCATCCTGAGCCACACCTTCTGGGAGGAGAACCCCGAGGAGTTCTACCGGTTCTACCGGGATAAGCTCATTGTGAAGGGGGCAAAGCCCAACGCTGCCCACCTGCGGCTGGCAAAGCTGGAGCGGGAGGGCAAGCTGAAAGCCATCGTCACCCAGAACATCGACGGCCTGCATCAGGCGGCGGGCTCCAAGACCGTTTACGAGCTCCACGGCAGCACCCTGCGCAACTACTGCGTGAAGTGCGGCGCGTTCTACGATGTGGACTTCATTGCCAACAGTACTGGCGTGCCCCGCTGCCCCAAGTGTGGCGGCATCGTCAAGCCGGATGTCGTTCTGTATGAGGAAGGGCTGGACGAGGAAGTGCTCTCCGGGGCTGTGTCTGCCATCCGCAAGGCGGATACTCTCATCATCGGCGGCACCAGTCTGGTGGTCTACCCGGCGGCGGGGCTCATCCGGTACTTCCGTGGCCGCCACCTGGTGGTCATCAACATGCAGCCCACCGGGGCCGATGCGCAGGCCGACCTGTGCATTGCAAAGCCCATCGGTCAGGTGCTGAGCGAGGACGTTTTGTTGGAGGACTGAGATGAAAGCTGTCATTCTGGAAAGCTATGTCATGGAGGAAGGCGACCTCGACTGGTCGGGGGTAAAGGCGCTGGTGCCGGATACCACCAGCTATGTCCGCACGGCCTACGAGGAGATCGCCCCCCGCATTGGAGATGCGGACATCGTTCTGCTGAACAAGTGCCGCATGGATGAGGAGATCTTGCAGCAGTGCCCGAACCTGAAATGGGTGGGCATCATCGCCACGGGCACCGACAACCTGGATCTGGAAGCCTGCCGCCGCCACGGCGTTGCAGTGGCCAATGTGCCGGGCTATTCTACCTACAGCGTGGCCCAGATGACCTTCAGCCTGCTGCTGGCCATCTGCCAGTGCGCGGAGCGCTACAACCGTGCCGTCAAGCAGGGATGCTGGCAGCTGGATATCCCGGAGAGCATCGGCCTGCTGCCCCAGATGGAGCTCTACGGCAAGACCTATGGCGTTTACGGCTATGGCAGCATCGGGTGGCAGTCGGCCCGCATTGCCAGAGCCTTTGGCATGGAGGTGCTGGTCTGCACCCGCACCGTCCGGCCCGAATACGCCGCCGACGGTGTGGAGTTCGTGGATTATGATACCCTGCTGAGGCGGTGCGATATCCTCAGCCTGCACTGCCCGGCCACGCCTCAGACCCGGGGCCTTGTCAACGCGGAGGCGCTGGCGAAGATGAAGCCCGGGGCCATTCTGCTCAACACAGCCCGGGGCGCGCTGGTGGATGAGGAGGCCGTGGCAGCGGCCCTCCACAGCGGTCAGCTGGGCTTTTACGGGGCCGATGCCTTTGTCACCGAGCCTCTGCCTCAGGAAAGCCCCCTGCGGGCAGAACCCCACGCTATCCTCACACCGCACATTGCGTGGACGACCCGGGAGGCTTTGCAGAACCTGATGGACATTACCACCCGGAACCTGCGCACCTGGCTGGAAGGAAACAGCGAGCACATCGTCAACAGATAAAAAGGAGAGATGAATCATGCAGGCAACCATTCACAACGAATTCCTGACCCTGACCGTGGATACCCATGGTGCCGAAGCAGTCAGCCTGAAAAATGCCGCCGGGCAGGAGATGCTCTGGCAGGCTGACCCGGCTGTCTGGAAGCGCCACGCCCCCATCCTTTTCCCCTGGACGGGCAAGCTGACCGGCGGGGCCTTTACCCATAAGGGAAAGACCTACCCCGGCGGTCAGCATGGCTTTGCCCGGGACGTGGAGCACACCCTGCTCTGCGCCGAGGGCGACACCATCCGGCTGGAGCTGCGCTCGGATGAAAAGAGCAAGGCAGAGCGCTTCCCGTTTGATTTTGTTCTGACCAGCACCTTCCGGCTGGAGGGCAGGACAGTGAACCACACCCTGACCGTCACCAACCCCGCCGATGCCGCCGAGGAGCTGCAGTTCGGCATCGGCTACCACCCGGCGTTCCGCATCCCCTTTGATGACAAGCACACCACCACCGATTACGAGTTCCGCTTCGACCAGCCGGAAAGCCCGATGATCCTGGACGCTTACCCCAACGGCTTGCTGACGGGCAAGTGCGGTTACCGGTGGAAGAACGAGCAGAGCATCCCCCTGACAGACGATCTGTTTGAGAACGACAGCTTCTGCATGGCCGGTCTGCGCAGCCGCACGCTGGGCATCTACGAGAAGGACACCGGCAAGGGGATCGTCTGCAATGTGGAGGGCTACCCCTATACCCTCATCTGGTCGGCTCCGGCAAAGCCTGTGCGCTTTGTCTGCATTGAGCCGTGGCACTCCCTGCCCGGTGCCCAGACCGATACCCAGGAGTGGAGCCAGCGCGCCGCTGCCGCCTGCCTTGCCCCCGGCCAGACTTGGGAGACCACCCTCAGCACAACGTTTGAGCGCTGAAGCAAAGTTTGGCAAAGAAATGCAGGAACCCCTTGACAGAGGGGACTGCCTTCTGATTTAATTAGAATCGATAAAAGGGAGTAAAGGGCATTCCGCAGGGCCTGCGGGGTGCTGCATGGCAGCGTCATCACGGCAGAAATGCCCGATGTCATGTGTTGGCTTGAGACTTTTGTCACAGACAGAGTGCTGTGGCAGGGGTCTCTTTTTTCTTGCCCGGCACCGGAACACAAGGAGGAAAAATAAATATGGATCTTCTGAACACATTCGCCAGTCTCTTTTCCAATTTTGGGAATCTGACCTGGCAGATGGTGGTGATGTGGGGCATCGGTGCACTGCTCATCTACCTTGCCATCGCCAAAAAGATGGAGCCGAGCCTGCTGCTGCCCATGGGCTTTGGTGCCATTCTGGTCAACCTGCCCCTCTCGGGTGCCATCACGCAGGGGGATACGGTCGGCCCCATCTCTGCATTGTTTGAAGCAGGCATGTCCAACGAGCTGTTCCCGCTGCTGCTCTTCATCGGCATCGGTGCCATGATCGACTTTGGCCCCCTGCTGGAAAAGCCGTGGCTCATGCTCTTTGGTGCGGCGGCACAGTTCGGCATCTTTTTTACGCTGTTCCTGGCGGGCTTCTTCTTTGACCTGAAGGATGCCGCGTCCATCGCCGTGATCGGTGCAGCCGACGGCCCCACCGCCATTTTCGTGGCCAACACCCTCAACTCCCAGTACCTCGGTGCCATCATGGTGGCAGCCTACAGCTACATGGCGCTGGTGCCCATCGTGCAGCCGCCCGTGATCCGGCTGCTGACCACGCAGAAGGAGCGCCGCATCCGGATGTCCTATGAAAAGGGCAATGTTTCCCAGCTGACCAAGATCCTGTTCCCCATCGTGGTCACGATCATTGCAGGCATGGTGGCTCCGGCCAGTGTGGCGCTGGTGGGCTTTTTGATGTTCGGCAATCTGCTGCGGGAGTGCGGGGTGCTGAATGTGCTGAGCGAGACCGCCCAGAATGTGCTGGCAAACCTTATCACCATCGTGCTGGGCCTGACCGTTGCCGGGCAGATGACCGCCGACAAGTTTGTGCGGCCCGACACCCTGCTCATCCTTGCACTGGGTCTGGTGGCCTTCGTCTTTGACACGGCAGGCGGCGTGCTGTTTGCAAAACTGCTGAACCTTTTCCGGCCGGAGGGCAAAAAGCTGAACCCCATGATCGGCGCGGCCGGCATCTCGGCCTTCCCCATGAGTGGCCGTGTGGTCAACAAGATGGGCCTGGAAGAGGACAACCAGAATTTCCTGCTGATGTATTCCATCAGCGTCAACGTTTCGGGACAGATCGCGTCCGTCATTGCAGGCGGCCTGATCCTGACCCTGATGGCTTAACGGAGGTGATCGCATGCTTCATCTTACTTCGTGGATGACCACGCTGCCGATGATGCTGATCGGGATGGTCGGCATCATCCTTGTCATCGGTATCATTGTTCTGGCAGTGATGCTGCTCAACCGGCTGACGGGCCGGAAATAAAAGAAAAAGGCGATGCAGCTGTTCAAAACTGCATCGCCTTTTTGCTTGTGTAAGATTACAGAGCCTGGATGGCGGCCTTGATGCGCTGGGCGGCGACCTTGGTCTTTTCGGCATCGCCGAAGGCGGTCAGGCGGAAATAGCCCTCGCCGCACTCGCCGAAGCCGACACCCGGGGTGCCGACCACGCCGCAGTTCTCCAGCAG
>ERZ780149.4756-NODE-4756-length-10360-cov-3.541582_pt1 | contig 10360 bp, 9 predicted proteins | sample MGYA00511367_ERZ780149 | MGnify/ENA primary metagenome ERZ780149 (study PRJEB29588, sample SAMEA2153852) | human gut metagenome | biome: human gut; feature: human-associated habitat; material: faeces | place: Denmark | collected 2008/2010 ...
TTTAGCCTTGTCAAAGGCGGGAAAGAACACGAAGTGTTCGAAATGCGAATAGGGGCGGGGGGGGGGGCCTGAATAGTTACAAGAATATTTTACTCATATGGGCGCTTGCGCTATACAAGCACGCAGTGGTATGGAATGCCCGGCGGCTTCGCCCCCGCCCAATCTCATACCAGCGCACTTGCAACCCATATTCTCAAAACATTCTTTAGAACATAAGATTACATCTTGGTTCTGGGCGGCACCCGCTCCTACCGGTTCTCGACATCAAAGGTAATATCCAAAAAGTACTGGTCCTCGCTGCCCTCGTTCAGCTCCGTTTCGATCTGCTCCTGAATCTGTTTTTTCTTCCGTTCCAGGGTTTCGGGGAGGACAAGGTCGAAGGTAAGGCGAATCTCTGACTCACATTTGCTCACGCGAAAATCGTGCAGCGTGATCTGCGGATCTATTTTTTCGATACAGGCAAGAACTTTTTGCTTCCGTGCATCTGCTTCCTTGTCGTCGGTGATAACCGGGTCATAATGGATCACGAGATGCGTATCAAATTTTTTCAGGCATTCCCGCTCCATGCGGTCGATTACCTCGTGGCTTACGAGTGCATCGACATTTTTGTCAATCTCAACGTGAATGCTTGCAAAGCACTGCCCCGGTCCGTAGTCATGCACCATGAGGTCATGACAGCCGATAACCATATCGCAGGACTGAATGTATTTTGTAAGTTTGTCATGCAGTTCCGTATCTGCGCCTTCGCCAAGAAGCGGTGAAATAGTTTCTCTGGCAAGCGAAATTCCACTGTAGAGAACAAATAGCGAAACGACAAGTCCCATAAATCCGTCAATCTGATACCCCATGCCATGTTCAGCCAGTGTAGCGACCAAAACCGCACTCGTCGCGATCACGTCATTGCGGCTGTCGTCCGCAATTGCTTTTAATGTCATTGAGTTTATTTTTCTTCCCATCCTATAGTTGTAGACCGCCATTCCCATCTTAATCACGATGGAAAAAAGGAGAACACAAAGAACAGCCCCGGAAAATTCGACCGGGGAAGGATGAAGAATCTTTTCCACCGAACTTTTGGCAAGCTCAAAGCCGATAAATAAGATCATCACAGCAACGGTCAGGCTCGCCAAATATTCGGAACGGGCATGCCCGTAAGGGTGTACTTTGTCTGCCGGTTTTTCCGCAATTTTAAATCCGATCAGCGTAACGATCGAACTTGCCGCATCCGATAAATTGTTCAGTCCGTCTGCCGCGATCGACATAGAACCGGCAAGATTTCCGATAATAATTTTGCTTCCCGCCAAAATAAAATTGCAGAAAATCCCCACAATTCCCGATATTTTTCCTATTGATGTACGTTTTTTCGACTTTTCTTCCTGCTGCATCTCATTTCCTCCAATCCTTATTTCCTCCTGCAAATTCCATATTTTTCCTGCATTCGTACCAATTTTTTCCGCATCGGCTTCCAGGCAAAATAGACAAAAACAATCGTACTGACGCCATGTACGACATCAAACAAAAATCCACTCGCTTCCATCATCCAGAATCCGTTCCACGTCGGCGTATTCGTCACCAGTAACAGCGACGCAAAATTGAGAATTGGGCCATACACAAATACCGTCGCCAAAAATCCGATGATCATTGGCAGGATTTTTCCCTGCATCGAGCGGCAGAAGCCCCCAATGATACCGATAAGTCCCCAGCTGAGCATCTGAAACGGAGTCCATGGTCCCTGTGAAAACATAAAATTTGACAAAAAACCGGAAAGCATGCCGACGAGCATTCCCGGCACACTGCCAAAACAGCTTCCGGTAATGAGAACCAAAGCCGAAACCGGCTTAAACTGGGGAATCCAGAAAAACACACCGCGCGAGATGGCGATAATCGCCGAAAGCACTGTGATCATGATCATGTCTTTCATACGCACCCGTCGCGCAAGATATAATAAAAAGCCGGCAAATCCCAGTAAGATCAACACCGCGCAAGGCACATAATAATGGCTACATAACCAGTCCCGCATCTTCCATCTCCTTTGTATTAATGCAATCAAACAACGTACTGACCTGCGGTTTATACACAAGATTCTGCATCAGAACCTCGTGCGGCTCGCCCTCACTTGCCACATCGCCCTCAAACAAAAAGACAACATAATCCGCAATCTCGCCCACCAGATCAATATCATGTGTGATAATGATAATCTGCTTTTTCTCTCGGAACATATTTACCACTTTTTGGAAATTTTCTTTCATCCGTGGATCCATTCCTTTCGTCGGTTCATCCAATATGACGACATCAGCGTGTTTCATAAGAAATTTCAGCGATGCCGTAAGATGCTGTTCACCCCCGGAGCAGTCCAGCGGATTTCTGTCCGCGATCGGCGCGATCATTTCCTGCAGTTCTTCCGGAATATCATCTTCCACATCGAGTTCATCCCTTACTGTGTCTTTGGTAAAAATAGTAAGTACATCCTGTGGCATCATCACACAGCGCTTTATCATTTTTTTACCAAAATATCCGCTGAACATTTTCCCAAGCGTCGTTTTTCCTGCGCCATTGGGACCGATCCAGCAATTCACTCCGGCTGCGATCGTTATCTGCGGAATATTGAGAACATTTTCGTTACCATATGCTTTCCGGATATTTCGCACCTTCTGCCACACCCTTACTTCTCCGGGCTCCGTGTGAATCTCCGTTTTTTCTGCCAGTTTTCTAATCTTCTGCCGCACTTCCGTCAATGACATCTGCGGAGCATCCAAAATCCGACGCTGCCACGGCAGAAACCGTCTCTGATAACTGCCTGTCATCCCTTCGGAAAGCCAGAGCACTTTGTCCGCCTTTTCATATATATATTCACTATCGTGCTCGACAATGACAAAGGAAATTCCCATTTCCTCATGCACGCGCACAACCATTTCCCAAAACATCCGCGCTGAAATCGGATCCAGCTGCGACGTCGGCTCATCGAGCACAACCATCTCCGGATCCATACAGATCACCGACGCCAGCGCCAGTTTCTGCTTCTGTCCGCCGGAAAGTTCCGCCACTCCTTTATGAAACCAACTTTCAATACCAAAATACGTCGCGATTTCCGCTACCCGGTTACGGATCGTCTTTGCTGGCATGGCAATATTTTCCAACCCAAATGCTAATTCATGCCAAACTTTATCACATACGAGCTGGTTATCCGGATTCTGTCCGACGTAACCGATCGTCCCCGCCGGCACCTCGTCAATCGGCATTCCGCGGTAACAGACAGTTCCCTCCAATGTTCCTACACGATTGATCCGCGGAATCATTTCCCGAAGCAATGTCGTTTTTCCTGAACCGGAAGGCCCCATAATAAGAGTGATCCCCTCTTCAATTTTCCATTTTATGTCAGAGAGAATGGGAGTTCCCCCGATCTCTTTTTTTTCAATCGCAATCTCTATCATAGTTCCTCTCTTTCGGTCTGCCACCAGATCAACGCGCACAATGCTAACGTAATAAAAATATTTGCCACTCCAAAATGGATCTCGATCCGCGGAATCAGCAGGCAGAATGGTTCGCTTACCCTTTGCAGCACGACAATTCCCACAAATGCTGCCATAATCAGGATATCCGCCGGCAAAAGCCGGAATGGAGTATAACTTGTCCGCAATTTGCTGCCATACGCCCGGCATTCCATCGCATCCGCGATCTCCAGTCCGTTTTCCAATGCCCAGTTGATCAAGATGGAAATCGAACGGATTGCTGAAATCATGCGGTTCCACAGTCCTCTTGCCGGCTCCATGGACATTTGAAAATGATAGATCTCGACCAATTTATCCGTGTAACGATTCACAGAACGAATCGCCATGGACAGCACGATTGCCGCCGGCGGAAACAAGTATTTGAACACGATTACCATTTTCTCTGATGTCATTGCGCGCCCCATGCGGTAAGTCCAGCGGCACAAGAGCCAGAGCTGGACACCGGCAAAGACGCCATACGCCAGCGACTCCATCGTCACAATATTATCATTCAGATAAAATAGGTAGGTCTCCCCTTGGTGGTTGACGAGTGCATTTACAATAACTGACAATGCAGTCATCCCCAAAAGCGCCAGCACACTTTTTACAGATGGCGCAATGACAAATTCAAGTATCAGAAAAAGAACTGACACAGAGGGATTTCGCGTCAAACATAAAAGCACGATTGCCGCCAGAAATTTTACAAATTCTACCAAAGGATGTCTCATTTACCTTCTCCGCTCATAAAATCACTTCCAAGGTCTGCGCCCAGTCCGTTGCAGGTGTAACGCCATTGAATCGCTTCTCCCGCTTTCAATACATACCGCGAGCATCCGTAATTTGGATACCAGCCGTCAACATTGTACATCCATCCTGACAAATTTCCGCAGTCAAACTCATACAAGTTGCCAATGCCTTCGATGTAATTGGATCCATACAGCGGTGTATAGGAATTTTCCATCTGAATGGAATAGGCCTTGCAGACCTGCTCAAGGATATCGTACACCGTCTGACCTTTTTTGCATTTTACCTTTGTCGTCTTCAAAATCCAGCCGTCGCCGACATATTTTTCTTTTCCCTTTTCAAGATTATCCATATTTTGTAAAACCGTCAGGCAATCAATGGAAATCGTCACATAAAATTCTTCGTCGTTATCGACTTTCTGGTCTTCCTGGTTGACCGGAAGCGGTTTTCCGGATGGCACAGGATCGGTCTGGAACTTATCTTTGTCTGTCGCCGTTCCATCGCTCGTCTTGCGGTCATCGTCTTTTTTTGTCTCATCTTCCTGCCGAAGTTGCTCGTTTTTCGGAACCGTTATAACTACTTTCGGATAATCCGTATTCTGCTTTGCTTCCTGTTCTTTCTTTTTTCCGATTTCTTCCTTTGTCTGTGGCGCTTTTGTCTGTTTTGGCGTCGTTTTGCTTTTCTTTTCTTTTGTCTTTTTTTCTGTCTTTTTCTCTTCCGGTGCTGTTTTCCCCGTTGTCTGCGTCTTCGGTTTCGCTGTCTCTGCCGCCTTTTTTCCTGTTTTTTCTGTTTTCTTCCCTTTTTGTTTTGCCTGTTCTTTTTGTTTTGCCTGTTCTTTTTGTTTTGCCTGTTCTTTTTGTTCTTCCTTCGGCTGTTCCGTCTCCGCTGTCTCTGTCGCAGCCTCTTCCTCCGATAAAATCTGTTCTTCCCCGATCTCCACCGGCTGAAGTGCCTCCATCGCCCGTTTCTGCTCATCCTTCACGGAATGAATCGAAGTGCCGGCAATCGCTGCCGCAATGACAAGAAGAACGATCACAGCAGACAAAATAGTCTTCCAATTCCGCTTAAAAAATCTCATAACATTCTCCTTTTAATACAGCTGCACATTTCACTACAAAATGCGCAGCCGTGGTTGTACTGAATTTACTTCACTGTGATTTTGACCGTCTTTTTGACTGTCTTTTTGCCCTTCTTATATTTTATCACAACTTTATATGTTTTTCCAGCCTTCGCCTTCTTCTTGGCTTTAATTACCAGTTTTCCGTTCTTAACCGTAACTTTCAATGCCTTTTTGTTATACGAAGACACTTTGCATTTGACTTTCTTTCCGTTTACTATTGCTTTGATCGTAATCTTTTTGCCTTTTTCCACTGCTGCCTTTTTCACAATCTTGGAAATAACGGTAGTTTCCGGTGCTTTTGTAGCAGCCGGTTTTTTCGTAGTTTCCGGAGTTTTTGTAGGCTCCGGTGCTTTTGTAACCTCAGGTGTTTTCGTAGGCTCCGGTGTTTTCGTAGGCACCGGTGCTTTTGTAGGCTCCGGTGCTTTTGGTGTCGCGGTTGGTACAATGTCCGGATTTTCCGGCTTTGTTGTCGTCGCCGGGGTCGGAATTGCCGGTTTTGTTGTAGCTGCAGGTGTCGGAATTACCGGTATCTTGGTAGCTACTGCTGTCGGTGCCGGCATCTTGGTAGCTACTGCTGTCGGTGTCGGCATCTTGGTAGCTACTGCTGTCGGTGCCGGTGTCACTGGTGTTGCCGGAGCTTTGGTAGGTACCGCAGAAGCCGGTGTTGTAGGTGCCGCGGATGGTGTCATCGTTGGTACAGCTGTCGGTGCCGCCGTTTCACCAGCATCCGGATTTTCGGACTGAACCGGTGTAACCGTTGGAACTGCCGGTTCACTTGGTGCTGTCGTCGGTGTTTCTGTCACTTCCGGTGTCGCTATCGGTGTTACAGTCGGTGTAGTATCCGGGATATCACGGAATCCATTCTGATACAATTTCTGCCCTTTTTTCTGGCACCAAAGTGCAACCATCGCATAACCTGCCTGCTCTGTCGCCATCTGATTATAGCTATAGGTACCATCTGAATTTGCAACGTGTGCGTATCCACGATACTCTGAATACGTAACGTTATCTTTTACACAGTCCGCACGAAAGCTCTTTAATGCATCCACAAGGGTATTTCCATTTTTGATAAAACGCTCATCTGTCGTCGGATCGATACCAAGCATGGTAAGTCCACAGATCACCTGTGAAATCGACTCTGCATTTACAGAACCCCAGGAAGAATATCCCCCCTGAGCATTCTGTTCACTGCTCATTACGGTAAGTGCCCTTTCAACTGCATCGTTTACTTCCGGAAGATAAGTATATTTACTAAGCGCCTGAACCGCCATCATGGTAATATCCGGATCTGCTGAATCGCCAAATAATGCCCAGCCACCGCCTGAAATTTCTTTTGATAATATATCGTTCAGATAATCATCGCGAAGTGTGGTCGTATTTTCTTCCGTCACATCCGTAACTTTTGTCTCGCCTTCTGATTTATATCCGGCATAATCCAATGCGATCAGTGCATAAACCGGTCCATTGATTCCCTGCCAAATTGTATCCTTATAATCTTGTGACTCTTCTGTCTTATCTCCGCCTACATTATCACCGGCAAGCGGTGCACAAAGATTCCATCCATAAAAATCCGTCACATCTGCGCCTGCAGAATACAGTCCGATAATTGCTCTGGAATTTTCTGTCAATTTTCTACTGTGCAGCTTATTCTGTGCTTTCAATGTTTCACTCATACCATCCAGTGATGTTTTCACTGCAGCCAGATATTTTGTTTTCCACTCCTCTGTCATGCGGCCGGCACGTCCCAGTACCAAAGCGGCCCATTCGCCGCCTACGGAGCTAAATGCCGGGTCAGATACGACAAATTCCATCGTATCGCAGACTTCATTGACTTCCTGACTGTAGTCTCCTGTTACTTGTGTCACGCTCTCCGCGTCAGCTTTAGGCACATAACCAATTCCGCTCACGACAAGCGCAGCAGCCAATGCAATGGCTAATCGTTTTTTTGCTCCTTTTACTCTCATTGAGTACCTCCTTAATTTTGTCCCAATCGGGGTAACATTGTATTTATGTAACTATTCAGGATCAATGTGTGGAAATCAATGAATCGTTGTGCTTGCACGTAAGAGACTTTGATTTCCATACATTTAGATCCTAATAGTTACGTATTTATAAACAACTCAGGTCTGACTCTGACAGTGGGGGCAACCGCGATGACTTTCACATACATTCCGAGAAGCTTATATCGATTTTAGGCGCAATCACGCTTTTATACTATAACATTTCACGCAAAAAAAGTAAAGAGCGGATAACTCTTTACTTTTTCAAACGTAACTATTCAGGACGTTGTGCAAAAACAATGGATCGTCGTGCTTGCACGTAAGAAACATTGTTTTCTGCACAATAGTCCTAATAGGGCTCCCCCCTCTTATGAGCATTTTTAGCCTTGTCAAAGGCGGGAAAGAACACAAAGTGTTCGAAAATGCGAATGAGGGCGGGGGAGTCCTGAATAGTTACTTTCAAACTATTTAACTCATAAACATTTGTGCCCAGTAACGCTTCATTCCCGTTGTTGTCTCGACATATCCTATTCCCATATAACGATATTTCGCAGACAAAATATTCGCACGATGTCCCGGAGAATTCATCCAGCCACTTACGACTTGTTCCGGTGTTTTCTGCCCTGCCGCAATATTTTCGCCACAGGCATAATAAGAGGCAATGCCTACTTCTTTAAATACAGTAAAACATCTCTCACCGCTTGGCCGGGTATGGGAAAATGATTCCACAAGCTCATTTGCACGAATTGCGGTAGCCTGACTCAATTTGCTATGCAAATTCAATGCCTGCAAATTTTCCTTTGACCTTTCAACATTGACAAGGCGCAATACTTCTTTTTCGTAATTTGCCGCCTGCTCTGTAATCGTTACCTGTGGAGCAAGGGTTGGCTCCGGTGTCGCTGCCGGGATCGAAGTCGCTGCCGGTATCGAAGTCGCTGCCGGTGTCGAAGTCGGCGCCGGTGTTTCCTCCGTTTTTTGTAAAGCTTCTTTTATCGTAATCTTATAAACGATTTTTTTCTTCCCTGTTTTTGCCTGCAAGCGAACAGTTCCCTTCTTTTTTGCCAGAATGAAAACCGATTTTTTTTCGCCTTTGTAAAGCCGAATTTTGTTCTTTCCGGAAAGTGTTTTCCAGGCCACTCGCTTCTTCGCATTTTTAATAGTTAAACGTTTAAGCTCTCTGACACGCATTGTAAACCTCTTCTGTACCGTTTTTGCCTCTGCGGGTTCCGGCACAAGAATACTCAGCACCAATGACAGTGTCAATAAGAGCGCTGCTATTTTCTTCATATCTTTTCCTTTCCGCGAACTCAGATTTTTTCAAATACCATCGTCGCCTGAATTCGATCTCCGCCTAAAAATCCTCCGCTCTGCGCCGAAGCCGTCGTAATCGTGTGCAGACGATACCCCTTTGCTGCCTGCTCATTTAACACTTCTTCGAGCGCGGACAGATTTCCGGAACCGGTTCCTAAAAATTTTTCTTTCAATGTTACCTGTAAAACTACGTACTGCAGCCCGTCCTTTCCGGATGCTGTCGAATATGTAGAAGAATCTCCGTAATTTGCCATATGTGTTTCCTCCTTTTTCTTATTGGTCTTTTATTACTACACTTTTAAGTATACAGGAAAATGAGTGGAGATGCAAGCGAAAGGGGTTGAGAAATAGAGGGAATATTAGGTTCCTATTTTTCCTCCAAGTATCTTGTCAATTCTTGTACCAACTTATAAACCATTGTTCCCATTTATTCGCCTTCTTTCAAATCAAAATCCTTGATATAAGGAATACCTCCATATACGCCTGCCAAGTAATCTTTTTCAAACGAAGCATCGGATCTAATTTTGAAATCGGATAATGCAGACAACTCGGAATATCCAAATTCATCTTTCTGAACAAACCAAATTTGATCCCGCCTGAAAAACTTTTTATCCATTAATGTAGTATCATGCGTAGTATAAATTAATTGTGCCAAAGATTTTTCATCATAAAATAGATCAGTAATAAATTTAAGCAATAATGGATGTAATTTTATATTCAATTCATCTACAAAAATAGAACCGCCATTTAGAACAGCTAATCTTGCATAGATAAATAGCATAATACTTTTTATCGTACCTTCTGACTCAAAATATAAACTTAACGGATATTCTTCCCCATCTTTTCCTTTGTGAAAAGTATAGAATTTCATATTTTTTTCGCTATCATCATAAAAAATATCTTGAATCCCTGTATCAATTGCAGATAAAAATTCGACCAATTTTTCTTTATCACGATCAATCACTTGGGGTAAAAGTTCTTCCAATATATCGGTATCTTCACAAAAATTTGTAGGAACAACCAGCGTGCTCATAATTGCTGAATAAACACTGGTAAATACATCTGTTCTTAATTTCAATTTATTAAAAAAAGAAAGTGCCAGTGTTTCGCTTGGGATTTGTTCCTTATATAATTCGCATTCCTTTTTCACAGAAGCACCAAACTTGACATTATTTGTCGTTCTCTCTAAAATCGTTACCGTTCTGTTAGTCTCAAGGTTTTTACGATACATCCACTCCGTCACAATGCATTCTGCGTTGTATTCAAACCCATATTTGTATTCGTATCCTCCATAAATCTCGACAATTTGGAATTCGGAATTCTCTTCTGTTTTTTCAAAAGAAAATGGCACATAATATCTGTCAATTGCGTTTTTTTCACCCTCTCCAACATTATTAAGAGATTCCATAATAATTCTTTGAAAAAGAGACATTGCCATATATAAATTTGACTTTCCACTTGCATTTGCTCCATAAATAGCTGCAACTCTCAGAAATTTTTCTTTCATTCCAATATCAATTAAATTGCATTCATGTTCTTTATAAGCTTTAATCGCTGTCATGTCTAAAACTGTCTCTTCTTTAAAAGACAAAACATTTTTTACCATAAATTGTACCAGCATATCACAGCACCTCCCTCATAAGATATAATATACTATTTTTAATATATTATGTCAATATTTTTGTGACTTTTTCACATTT